>ENA-UOUL01000079-UOUL01000079.1-bioreactor-metagenome-genome-assembly--contig:-NODE-79-length-146181-cov-5.815919_pt1 | contig 146181 bp, 116 predicted proteins | sample MGYA00249838_ERZ747220 | MGnify/ENA primary metagenome ERZ747220 (study PRJEB28778, sample SAMN05720191) | bioreactor metagenome | isolation source: Anaerobic biogas reactor | place: USA:Washington... | reverse complement strand
TCGAACCAAGCCCCGGAACCTTCAGAGTCATGGAACCAGCCGTGCCCGGTGCCCTGCACGACGGTCGAGCCGCGATAGCGCGTGGCCCGATCGTGTATGTGGAACGTCTGGCACAGGTCGCAACCGGCGGAACCGTCCACGTCGCCATCGCCAGCAGCCGTCCACAGGTGATAGTTTGCCGCGCCCGGGTTGGTGCGATTGGGCCCGAAGAAGTCGACCGGCAACATGCTGTCAACCAGGATGATGTCGTCGGCGCTGTAGTGGGTCGGAGTGTAGGCGTCGGATCCCGGGGCGCTGATGCGGCGGTAGGCGAACGCGACGCCTTCGCCGCCGCGGCTGTGTCCGACCCAGATGATCCGGTGCGAATCAACGTGGCCCACAAGTGCGCCGCCGGCGATGGACGGTAGCAGGCTCAGGAAGGCGTCCGTGTGCCCGCAGGTCGTCAACGAAGCATACAGCCCGGAGCTCGGGCCGGTGTTATTGCCGTGCGACATGACGATGAAGCCGTAAGATGCCATGTGATTGCCGATGTGGTCGTACCACTGGTAATTATGGCCGTTGCCGTGGCTGATGACGATCAGCGGCAGCTCTCCCATGCTGGCAATGTTTGTCGGGTAGTAGAGATCCTGGCCGGCAACGCTGGAAGGAATGCCGAAGATCGTGCCGACGTTGTAGAGCACCTCCGTCACGGCCAGCGGACCGGGCGCGGTGGTGTCGTGGCATACATACAAGCCGGCCTCGCGGCCCAGTCCGTCGATGTAGTCGCCGCCGTCGAGCACGCCGTTCTGGTTCATGTCGACGATCATGTCATAGCCATGTCCCAAACCGGTGTTCGCGCCGGTGGCCGGCTGAAACACCGCTGCGCTCAGCTCGTTCGGCCCGGTGATCTGGAACGCGTTGTCCTGAATCGTTGCGCCGCCGAACGTCACGGTCGTGGCCCCGCCGGCCGTTTCGTCAACCAAAGCCGGATCAACCGCCCACTCGCCCGGGGACTTCTTCTCCACGATGTAGACATCGGCAGTACGGCCAACGATCTCCGGGTGTAGCGTGGGGTCGATCGCCATTTGGATCGGGGCGTTGACGTGGAAGGCCCGCACGTACTCGAAGTACGGATAATCCGTCAGCGGATTTCCGGCCAACTCAATGGCGGTCGGCGGTTCTGGCGTAGGGCAATCAGCCACAGTGCAATCCGCCCACTCCGGATGCCACACGCCGTCGCAGCCGCTTTCAGTTGTAACCGCGCAATCGCCGGTGGGGTAACAGCAGGCGGCGGTCGGCGGTGCGCTTGTCAACAGCTCCACGAACGGGTCGATATCGAACACGTTTACGTTGCCGTCATGATTAGTGTCCGCCAGCAGATAACTGCACGAGGGAAACTGCGCGGCATATCCGACTGGATCCGTCAAAGCCAGGACGAACGGATCGATGTCAAACACGTTTATCGCGCCGTCGCAGTTCAGATCGCCCGTCTCATAGGCGCGGGCCACGCCGGGGCTTGCCAAGAGCAGCCCCACAAACAAAAGATGCCAACAGTACTTCAAGCCAGTTCCTCCTTTTGTAAGTGACAAGAAAGCTCCTATCCCCTACCAGCTTCACTTCGGAAAGCCAGTACAACGTTAGGTCTCAGTATAACAGGGGGGCGCCAGCCGGCCAAGCCAAATATCACTCCGGCACCGGAAGCTGGACTATTTATCGGGGCCTTGCGCCGGGACGGCGATGAAGCCGGTTATCGGGCACAGCTTACTTCCGCCCGCGACTACGCCCCGCGCGCCGCTCTACCGCCGTCTCCAGCGCCACAGAACAGCGCCCAAGCCCAAGATCAGGAATGTACCGGGCTCCGGGATCGTCAAGCCCGGCGCGGTTTGTGCGGGCGCCACGTCGCGCCTTGCGAGGTCCGCAGCCACTTCGAGCGCCGGCGGCGGCGACGCGAATCGGCCATCGGCGCTGACTTGCATGCCCGCCACCAGCTGCGGCACCTGTAGTGCGATGCCATCAACAATCTGGCCAATGGCTGATCCCGGGGTCAGCGCTTGCAGCTCGGTAGTATCAACACCTAAACTCGACAGCAACGCCACGAACGCGTCAAAGAAAATATTGCCCTTGATGTTGATCGGACCGATGTCGAAGTTCTCGGGCACACTCTCCTGCGCCAGGGAGCCGTTGAGGAACAGCTCCGAATTGGTGTTGCTGATGTTGATCGAGGCTTCGTAGAAGCCGAACTGGTTGATTTCCACGGCCTCCGCGATATTCAGCGTTCCTGAGAGCGTAACGTCCTGAATGCCGCTTTTGGCGCGCAGCGAATAATTCAGGTTGTTCGCGATGAAATTCGCGGTGCCGATCAGCGGACCGCGGTTCGTGTATCCGAAAGTAGCTTGCGTGGCGCCTTGTAGCCCGATTTCGAAATTGCCCAGGTCCAAAATCTCAGGTTGGCCCTGCGAGTCCAGGCCAAAGACGCGATTGAACTCTATGTCGTAGCCCCGACCGACGCGGTTGGGCAGAATCTGCAGACGCCCGCTGCGCTGGCCGTTGATGCGCGTGCCGTCCGACGCGGTCAATACCGGAAACCCGCTTGGAGTGGACAGGATGTAAAGACCCTGGTAAATGTCCTGGTATAGTCCCGCCCAAACCGGCGTCGCCGCCCACACGCACGCCATGATGGCCGCGCTGAATGCCGCTCGCTTCATCGGACTTCCTCCGGCGGATTCGGCCGCCGCTGGCTCTTCCCGGCCATGTCTCGGCTAGCGCTCCATGCCTGACGGGCCGGTCCAGCGCCGCGCCGCGCGGATCGTAGCACAAAGCCTCGCGGCGTCAACGGTTTTGATCGGTGAGTCCCGCACCGGTCTAAACGAACAAGCTCCGATATGTGGATTTCCCAACCCGGGGCGTCGCCTGTTGTCCAGGTAAGTGTATAATGGGCTGCGAGATTAATACTGGGGGTTTTGATTTATCAGACTTCCAGTCGTCGTTCCGATCAGCGGCGGCAGTAGGTGGAATGAATGGCAGGAAAGCAGCTTAGGAAGAGCGGAGTTCTTCTAAGTGCTATTCTAATCCCCTTTTTTCCAGCCTACTCCGCGCCTCCCCAACCCGAGACTCAGCCCGCCACCGCGCCCGCCACACGCATCGCCGATCAGCAACGCCTTGAGGATTTCCTCATGCTGATCCAGGGGCCGAACTTGCCGTTGAATGCACGCCGAACCGGTGCGCGGGAATTGCTTCGGCTTGGCTGGCCCGAAACCGTCAATTGCCTGGTCGGCGTTTTGGCGAGCGACAACAAGCCGGCACGCCTGGCAGTCGCGCTGGCGCTGGCTGATGTTCCTGACCCCGATGACGCGTATATCGAGCCGCTCATTTCGATGTTGGCTGACCCGGATGCCGATTTGCGCCACGCTGCCGCCGCCGCCTTGGCGGGTTATCGTGACAGCGGCGTCTCGGCCCGCTTGCGGGAGATGATGCTGGACGTTTCGCAGCCTGCCGTACTGCGTCTGGCCGCTGTTGAGGCGTTAGGAGCGATAAATAAGCGATCCGCGGTAGCGGCATTGGTCGAAGCCGTCGCGTTACCGGACTCTGCGATTGCACAGCCAGCTCTGGAAGCACTGGAGCGTAGCACGGCCATGGATTTCGGAGGCGACGCCGGGCGGGCGCTGGCGTGGTGGGAGCAAAGCCAGAGTGAGCCGTTGCCGGACTGGCAACAGGGTCAGATCGATCGGCTGGTTCGAAGGTCGCGCGAGCTGGAGCAGGACTTGCGCGAGTTGGAGCTGCGGCTTGTTGAGTCTTACCGTGCCGATTACATCCGCACTCCGGAAGCGGAACGCGGGCCACTGCTGCAGAATTACTTGAAAGACCGGTCCGCGTTGGTTCGGCTGCTTGGATTGGAGCTCGTTCAGCGGCAACTGGGAGAGGGCAAACCTCTGCCGGCGGACGCGGCGACCTCCGTGCGCGAATTGACCCGTGAACTTCTGGGCGACGCCGATCCGGCTGTGCGCGTCGCCTCCGTTCAGACGGTTGCCCGGTTCCGCGATGCAGCGGATGCGGAGCGATTCCTGAGCGCTTTGGCAGTTGAACGCCGCGCGAACGTTTGCCAGGCTCTCGTGAACGGGCTGGGCTACGTTGGGGGTGGGGAAGCGTGCGAGACGCTCCTCAAAATCGTACGTTCGCAGGACAACCCGGCGCGTGCCGAAGCGGTTGCGGCCCTGGGGCGGCAAGCGGAGCGCGGCGTGCTGGGGGCGGCGGAGCGTGACGCGATCGCAGATGAACTGCTGAAGTTGTTCGCCGAGACGCCGCCGGCCCAGGCGGCGCTGCGGGAACGCGTGTTATGGGCCATGGCGCAAATCGCTGATCCAGGCTTCGCTACTGCGTTTTCACAGGCCTTGTGCGAGCGTGAAGCGCCGCTCGTGCGACAGGCTGCCGCCCGCGGGATCGCGGCCGTAAAAGCACAAATTGAAGCACTGATTCCGGTCACGCGCGACGCCGACCTGACCGTACGTCGCACTGCGGTCGAGGCGCTGGCGGACTGCGCCTGCACGGATGAGCACTTGGCGGCCCTTTGGGAACGACTGGCCCCAAGCAGCGAACCGGATGCGGCCGTTCGACGAATCTCCTGGCGGGCGGCCGTGAAGTTGCTGTCGGGGCGATCGGTGGCGGAGGTGGAAGGCTGGCTCGGGCGGTTGCCGGATACGGAAGAGCGCGACGCGCAGGTTGATGAATTGCTGGCCGTGCTGGAGGCCTCCTTGGCCAAGGTTCCGGAGGGCTTGCGTGAGCTGGGACGCGTCTGGACCCGTGTTGGCGCGCAGCGCGCCGCGCAGAACAAGACAGATTTGGCCATCGCCGCCTACCTGGCGGCGGTGCGCAATCTGCGGATGAGCCAAGCGCCCGAATTGACTGAAGCGGCGCAGGCGCTGCTGCGGCTATCGTTGCTCAACGAGCGGTACGACGAGTCACTGGCGTCGGCCTTGGCCAAGGGTAGCCCGGCCCTGGACGGCGGCGCGCTGTGGGAAGCGGTTCATCCGGACCTGGCGGCGCGCCTGAACGCGGGCAACGCCCAACAAGTCATTCAGATGCTGTCCAGCCTGCGCCAGCACCCTCCCGCTGCCTTCTCCGAAGAAATCACGAACGAGATGAGCGCCCTGCTGGCTCAAGCGCAAGCGCCTCCAGCTTCTGCGCCGGCGTCAGCGCCGGCCACTCAAGCCGCCCAATCACAGCCGCAAGACGCCGCCCCGTAGCGGCAACCAGAGATCGGCCGCTACGCTGGGCTGCCGGTCACTCGCGCACTATTCGGCGCTCTCCCCGATCCCTAGCTCCTTGCGAATTCTATCCAATACGCCGTTCACGAAGGCCGGCGAATCTTCGCTGCCAAACTCGCGCGCCAGCTCCACCGCTTCGTTGATGACCACTTCGGGCGGCGTATCCGGATGCGCCAGCAGTTCGTGCAGCCCCAGGCGCAGAATGTTGCGGTCGACCGGCGGCATGCGAGAGAGGCTCCAATCGGTGACTGCTTGCCGCAAGAGCTGATCGTAACGGTCGCGACTCTGCCAGGCCTCGCGGGCCAGGTCGCGCGCAAAGCACAGATTGTTCACCCCTGGCGAGCGGGCGAAGCCCAAATCGGCGTAAACCTGCGAGTCATGCAGAAAGGATTCGAGTTGCTCGTTAAAACGCTCGCCGAGGGAATCAAACAAGCACAACGCCTGAAGGCCCAAAGCGCGGGCATGTGAACGTTGCGTGCGTTTAGGGCGCGGGCGGCGCGGCGGCATGGACATAAGTGCGAGCTTGGTCAGCCAATAAAAGGGTCAATAGCGGATTGTATTCCGTGCCGTGCGGCCGCCGTGACCCGGTTTGCCGGTCATCCGCACTGCAATTCCGTAACGTTTGCGCCGTGGAGGGAGACACAATTCGGTAACGAGGCTGCGTACCCGAAAGCGGCCAACGCTCATTTCAGCGATGACAAGCGCGGCAGCAGGTTCGCCATCTCGATCGCGGCCAGCGCGGCATCCGCCCCCTTGTTGCCGGCCTTGGTCCCAGCGCGGTCGATGGCCTGCTCCAGGTTGTCGGCGGTGATGATGCCGAAAGTGATCGGCACGCCCGTGCTCAGCGACACCTGCGCGATGCCCTTGGCGACCTCAGCCGCGACGTACTCGAAATGCGGCGTCTGCCCGCGGATCACGCAACCCAGGCACAGGATGGCGGCATACCCGCCGGTCCCGGCCAGCCGCTGCGCGACGAGCGGAATCTCCCAGGCCCCGGGGACCCAGACCCGCAGCACATTGCCAGGTTCCGCGCCATGCCGGACCAGGGCATCCAGCGCCCCGTCGAGCAGGCGCGAGGTGATGAATTCATTCCAGCGGCTCACCACGATCGCAAATTTGTACGGGGCCGCTTCCAGCCGGGCGGAAATCATGTCTGCCATCACACTTACTCGTGTTCCGTGTCTCGTCTCATGTAGGGCGTCAGTCTACCCTCGCGACCGCCGGATGGAAACGGGCGCCGCGCTCGGCCGAGCGCGCGCGTGTGGCAGGGGCGAGAGAGCCCGTGCATCCGCAACGACCTCCTGCGCTTATTCCACCGTCACGCTCTTGGCCAGGTTGCGCGGTTTGTCCACGTCACAGCCGCGTTGCACGGCCGCGTGGTACGCGAGTAATTGCAGGGGAATGACGGTTACGAACGGTTGCAGCGGTTCGGGAACCTTCGGGACGTAGAGGACGTCGTCCGCCAAGCGCGGCATCAGGTCATCGCCTTCGGTGGCCACGGCGATGACGCGCCCGCCGCGACTGCGCACCTCTTCTATGTTGCTGACGACCTTCTCATACAAATGGTCGCGCGGGGCGATCACCACCACCGGCATGTCCTCGGTGATCAGGGCGATAGGGCCGTGCTTCATTTCGGCGGCCGGCAGGCCCTCGGCGTGAACGTAGCTGATTTCCTTCAGCTTCAGGGCGCCTTCGAGGGCGACCGGGTACTGGAGACCGCGGCCCAGGTAGAGCCAGTTGTTGGCTTTAGCATAACGGGCGGCGATCTCGCGCGTCTGGTTCGATAGCGCCAGCGTGCGCTCGATCGCGGCGGGAATTTCGTTCAGGGCGATCAAGTAATCCTGGCATTCGCGGTGACCCATGTGGCGGCGGCGGGCCAGGTAGGCGGCCATCATCGAGAGGACGGCAAGCTGGCCGGTGAAAGCCTTGGTGGAAGCGACGCCGATTTCGGGGCCGACGTGCAGATACACGCCGGCGTCCGTCTCGCGGGCGATGGTTGAGCCGACCGCATTCACGATTCCCAGGGCCAGGGCGCCACGCTCGCGGGCTTCGCGCACGGCCGCGAGCGTATCCGCGGTTTCGCCGCTTTGAGAAATCGCGATCACGACCGTGTTGTCCGTCAAAATCGGGTTGCGATAGCGAAACTCGCTCCCGTATTCGACTTCGCAGGGGATGCGGGCCAGCTCTTCGAAGAGGTACTCGCCGACGAGAGCCGCGTGCCAGGCCGTGCCGCAAGCAGTGAGAATGATGCGCTTGGCGCGCACCAGTTCGCGGGCGACGCCGTTCAAACCCCCAAGAACGACGCGGCCTTCGGCGGTGTCGATGCGGCCGCGCAGGCAGTTACGCAGAGATTCGGGCTGCTCGAAGATTTCCTTGGCCATGAAATGTTCGTGGCCATTCAGCTCGAGCTGCGTCAGGGTCCACTCGATCGCGGAGACTTCCTTGGTGACCGGAGCCGCGTCGAGGGTCATGGTGCGGAACGTGCCGTCGCGACGGATCACGGCGATTTCGTTGTCTTCAAGATAGATGACCTGCGGCGTGTGCTGAACGATGGCGGAGGCGTCGGAGGCGATGATGAACTCGTCGTTGCCGATACCGACGATCAGCGGACTGCCGCGGCGGGCGCCGACGATCATGTCAGGGTGGTCGGCGTGAATGACGCAGATGCCAAAGGTGCCGCGGACCTCGTTGAGCGCTTTGCGAACGGCATCGGCCAGGTCGCCTTGATAGAGGTGGCCGATAAGCTTGGCGAGCACCTCAGTGTCGGTTTCACTTTCCAGTTCGATGCCCTCGGTTTTGAGGTAGGCGCTGAGGGCCCGATAATTTTCGATAATGCCATTGTGAATCAGAGCTAAACGACCCGATGCGTCGCAATGCGGATGGGCGTTTCGCTCAATCGGAGCGCCGTGTGTGGCCCAGCGCGTATGGGCCATGCCGATGGTTGAGCCGTCCAGCTCGCAGTTGATTTTGGCTTCGAGGGCGGAAATGCGGCCGACGGCGCGGCGGATGTCCAGTTGGTTGTCGCGGATCACGACCATGCCGGCCGAGTCGTAACCGCGGTATTCAAGACGCTTCAGGCCTTCCAAGAGAATGGGGCAGGCTTCGCGTCGCCCGATGTAGGCCACAATCCCGCACATTTCGCGCCTCCGCAGAGCTTCCGGGACCCGGATGGACCTAATGGCGTTTTCGGCTGTTTCGCCGGGGCAGGTCTCTTGAGTGTACGCGGGTCAGGCTCGACCGTGCGGAAGCCTACGGCGTCCGGGCGGAGATTTCAATGCGGAGGACGGGACAGTCGATGGGGTTAAGAGCATCGCGAAACGGCGGGCGTTGTGCACGCGAAATAGACGGTTATCGCGGAGGACTTCATGACCGCCAATCAGCCGAGAAAGCTTCATTCGCAACTCTTGCAGGACGATCCGGAATTGCGCGACATTGTCGCCGGTTTCGTGCGCCGGCTGCCTGGCCGCATGGAAGAAATCGCCGAGGCATTCGAGAAGCTGGATTGGGGGCAATTGACGATGCTGGCTCACCGGCTGAAGGGGGCGAGCGGTTCATATGGTTATCCGGAACTCAGCGCGCTGGCAGCGGAGATGGAGCGCGGGTTTCGGGCGCAACAGGCAGAGGATTTGGGGCAGTGGCTGGAGCAATTTGCGGAATTGGTGGAGGCGGCTCGGGCGGGGTTGGCGGAGGAGGACGCCGAGGGTAGTTAGGCGGTGCTTGTCAGACTTTGAAAGTGGTAGGGGGCGGCACTCATGTGAAGCGAATGTTTTTGGCGGCAATCCGGGGCGACACGCCCCGGCTCTGCTACGGGTCGATTTGGAGCGCGAGCAGGGTCACATCGTCCGGCGGGTAAAGCGAGCCTTCCTTAAGGTCGAGATGGGCGCAAACCGCCTCGGTGAATTCTTCGATTGGCAGCGATAGCCAGCCTCGCATCGCCGTGGAGAGCTCGGCTTCTGCGCCGCGCTCTTCCGTGCCGGCGAAGAAATCGGCTTCGAGCCCGTCAGTGAACATCACGACCTTTTCACCGGGGGCCAAGGTGATGCGCGCCTCTTCAAACTCACCGTCTAAATCGGCCAGACCCAGTAGGCCGCCGGCAGGGTTGATTTGGGCGATCGCACCGTTGGCCTGCACGTGTAGCGGGCAGGGATGCCCGGCCCGCGACAGCCGCAACTCCCGGGTGCGCGCATTCAGGATGGCATAAACGGCGGTCACGAATTGGCAGTTTGGCAGTTTCTGGCGCACCAGGCATTCGTGCAGGGTAGCCAGCGCGCGGGGTGGCGAAATGATTTCGTAAAAGCGCCCGTCGACGCGCTTGGGAACCAGCGCTTGCCGCATGAACATTGTGAGTAGACCGGCGGCTACGCCGTGGCCCATGGCGTCTGCGACGAACAGTCCGACATGATCTTCATCTATGCGGAAGGCGTCGTAGAGATCGCCGCTGACCCAGCTCGCGGGCCGATAAAGGGCGCTGAGCTTCACGCCAGCCGGTTCAGGCAGGGCGGCGGGCAGAAAGTCGCGTTGCAATCGACCGGCCAGGCGCATTTCCTGATCGATCTCGCTGAAGTAGCGATTCAGTTGTTCGCCCAGGCGATGCAGCTGGTCGAGCTCGCGCTCCATGCGCTTGATGAGCGGGACATAACGCGTCAGGGTGTTGAGGCGGCCGATGATTTCATCGAGGGTGGCGTTGGACTCGACCCAGTCGACCAGCGGGCCGCCGGCCCAGCGCAGGTTATCGGGCCCACCGCAGATGAGGGTTGGGATGTTATCGCTGACGAGACGCTCGAGGAGCGTGGCGGCAGCCTGGAGTTCTGTTTCCTCGGCACCGCTTCGTAGGGCGATGACGGCGATTTCGACTTTGTCCAGTGTCGCGTCGTCGGCACAATCCAGGGAAATTCCGGGCGTAGTGATGCCGCGCGCGGCGAGACGTTGGTGCAAAGAGTCACAGTCCGCGCCGTTGCTCTCAAAAACCGTGATCTGCGGTCCATCGCACATGCGCAGCAGATCGCCTCACCTGAACCGGGCGGCCTGCGGCACGCGCAGGATGGCAGCGTGCAAGGTCGCCCCCGAATCCCCCTTCGACGCGCTAAGGCTGCGTCTTGAATACAGCGTCCGGTATGGTGAGGCGGTCGCCCTCCTGCAAGCCGAGGCGCGCAAACGCGCCCTGCTTCATCTCGAGCGCGAACATGGCCGGCTCGATCGACGAGAACGTCCGCAGGGTGCGCGGCGGCATTTGCCAGGTTTGGACGACCGTGCCGTCCCAGCGGGCGAAGGCGATGTCGAGCGGCGTGATGGTGTTCAGCATCCAGAATCCGCGGAGCCGCTCCTCCGAGAAGACGAACAGCATGCCCTGGTCGTCGCCGATTTCTTCCGGCGGGACATGCATAAGGCCTTCTTCCACGGCGTGCGGCCGTTGGGCGTCGAATTCCTGCGCCAGCCAGACGTGCACATCCTGACCCTTGGCCTGAATCACGGCCGTGGGAAGACTGTCGAGGGGGTATTGGCGGGCGGCGTCGCTACGGCGCCCGGCGGTAGCCCTATCCGAGCCCAGCGCGGGGCCGGTCCCGCTCGAACTGCCTGAACCGAAGCAGCCGGTGAGCGTCAGCAGCATCATTGCCCATCCCGCGAAGAAGAGCCGGCAGCATGTTGATGGCCGTGATCGCATGGCTCTGCGTGTCCAGCGCACAGCATAGAGCCGCGTGGCGGGGCTGGGCAAGCCGTTGTTGAGAGATGCGTTAGAATGCAGAGATGGACGGCCTGATTATCCTGAATAAGCCTGCCGGCATTACCAGTGCGAAAGCGCTGTACCGGGTTCGCAAGCTCACGGGCGTGCGCAAGAGCGGTCACGCGGGCACGCTCGACCCCGCGGCTGAGGGCGTTTTGATCCTCTGCCTGGGCGCGGCGACGAAGCTGGTCGAGCGCCTGATGGATCAGCCGAAGCTGTACCGCGCTGTGGCGCGGCTCGATGTGACCAGCGAGAGTTTCGACAGCGACCGGCCGCTTCAGCCGGTGCAGATCGAGCGCGTGCCGGAAGCGGCGGAAGTCGCGGCCGCGCTGGGCCGTTTTGAGGGTGAGATTTTGCAGGTTCCGCCGGCGGTGAGTGCGTTGAAGATTGGCGGGCGGCCGGCGTACAAGCTGGAACGTGCGGGGCAGGCAGTCGAGTTGGCCGCACGGCGGGTGCATGTTTATTCGGCGCAGGTTCTGCGTTACGCCTGGCCGGAATTGGAGTTCGAGGTTGCCTGTGGGCGGGGGACATACATTCGGGCGCTGATCCGCGACCTGGGCCTAGCGCTCCACACGGGCGGCTGCCTTACGCATCTGACACGGCGGGCGGTTGGTCCGTTTCGAATTGAAGACGCGTGGACGCTGGCGGCGCTTGAGGAGGCGGGCGATCCGGCGCGATACGTCATTCCGCTGGAAACGGCGCGCCAACTGGTGCGGAGTCGAGACACTGCGTAGCGCTGGGAGACCGGTTGGCCGGTCTCCCTTTGCCCCGAAAGTCGATGAGCATCGCCGGCAGTTCGCGGCGACACGCGGCTCTGCTAGAGGCGCGTGTCGTGGGCCTCGCTAGCCAGGTGGATCGTCTTGCGCGTCAGGTCGTGAAACGCGGTGACGTAGCGCACGGTCCGCGACTTGGCGCGCATGACCAGCGAATGCGTCCGCGCAATGTGACCTTTCACCTGCATGCCCTTCAGGAGCGCGTTATCGGTGATGCCGGTGGCGATGAAAATGATGCCGTCGCCTTTGGCCAGCTCCTCCGTGCAATAGACTTTCTTGAGTTGCTCGCCATAGCCGTCGGCTTCGAGCTTCTTGTGTTCGTCTTCGTCGCGCGGCCACATGCGTGCGAGGATTTCGCCGCCCAGGCACTTGATGGCCGCGGCCGCGGTAACGGCCTCCGGCGAGCCGCCGATGCCCATGTAGACGTCGACGGCGCTGTCGGGCATGGAGGGTGCGATGGCGCCGGCCACGTCACCGTCGCCGATCAGGCGGATGGCGGCGCCGGTGCGGCGGACGTCGGCGATGAGCTGCTCGTGGCGCGGGCGGTCGAGGATGCAGACCACCATGTCGCGCACGCGTTTACCGAGTTTGAGGGCGATCAGCTCGAGATTCTGATCAACGGGCGCGCCGAGGCGTACCGTGCCGGGACCCTCCTTGACCTTGGGGCCGACGGCAATTTTTTCCATGTAAACGGCGGGGACGGCTTGCAGCGCGTATGAATCGGGGCCGTCGGTGCGTGCTACGGCGAGAACGACGATTGCGCCGGTGAGCCCCTTCGCGGTGAGCTTGGTGCCGTCGATCGGGTCAACGGCGATGCTGACGCAAGGAGAGCCATCCTTCCACGTGCCCAGGCGCTCGCCGACGAAGATGCCCGGCGCTTCATCTTTGATGCCCTCGCCGATCGTACACGTTCCGCGCATGTCGATCAGGTTGAGCATGCCACGCAGCGCATCCGTGGCTGCGCGGTCCGCGGCGATCTTGTCACCTTTGCCGATCCAGCGGAAGACATTGAGCGCGGCGGCTTCACTGGCGCGGACGAACTCCATTCCTAGAAGTTTTTCCGGCTCGTACTCCGCCTCAGAAACCTGTTGTACTGGCATGTGCACATCTCCTTTGGCGGCCGCGTGGACGTGAGCAGCCACCGCAGTAACTTTAATGCGCAAGTGTAGGCGCGTCCACTGCGCGGCGTTGCATTCAGAGCTGCGAATACGGTCCATTAATTCGGGAAGAGAGCGGCATCGGCGAGGGATGTGCGTGAGGCGGTTATTCGTCAGTTCTGAAGCGATCCGTCGCCACACGTCGCAGAATCGCCGTGGTGGTGACCCGGCTCAGCTACGCTACATAGGGGCGGTGGCGCGGGCGGTTGCGGGCGCCGACGCGCAGTTGGGTCAGACGCTCGCGGATGACTTCGTGCGTGCTGCGGATTTCGCAGCCTTTGGCGGCCAATTGCCGCAGAGCCATGTCAGCCTCGCTGGGGTTCCAGAAGCCGCAGGCGTCGTGGATCACGGTGGCATGGCGGTGGCGCAGCAACAGACCGAGCACGAGAAGGCGGATCGAGGCCTCCAGGGCGACGCCGAAGACCGTGAAATGCTGGGTCGGCACTTCAGTGAGTAAACGGTCGAGCTTGGGATTAGTGAAGGGGTCGCGATGCTGTTTGATCAGGATGGCTTGCTGGTGCTGCTGCAGGATTTCGAGCGAGATGCACAGGAGGTTATCTGACTCGATAGTGACATGATCCGGCAACACGCTGAAAGTTATCTTGCGCTGTCCCGGCGTGCCCAGAACGCAATGCGGGTGCGGCACGCCGCGCACCGTATCCGGACGGCGCGCGTCGACACAAGAGATAGTGGGTATTTTTGCCCAACGCGCGAAAGCCATCAAATGTTTAACGTTTTGTTGGACGGTGCCGGCGTTGGCCGTCGGACGGGCGCCGTCCGAACTCAAATAGTCTCTTTGAGTGCAAACGTCGACGAAGACGTCTGCGACGCGACGATGTGGCACGTCCTCATCCCTCCAAGAAAATCGCGAGGCAGGTGCGCAGAAGCACACCTCGCATCCCTGCGTTTTGGCTCGCTAGTTCCTTAGTTGCACTCTGGGAGGAGGGCCAGCGCGGGCCGTCGATTGCTCCTTCCATCTCCTCTGGCAAAATTCTAGAACAGTCGGCCCAAAAAAGGCAAGCAAAAAATGAGCATTTGGATCGTTGAAATGTGGTTATGGGGCGTCCGACAAACCAGAGCCTCGGACTCTTTTGTTAGCGCGCCGCAGAGGTTAGCTTTGCTGGCACCACCTACAGAATCAGCGAACGCCCCGTCATTTCAGGCGGAATGTCGAGCCCCATCATGCTTAGGGCGGTCGGCATGATGTCGGCCAAACGACCGTCGTCGCGCAGTCTGGCGCCCTCAAAACCAGCGCCATAGACGTGCAGGGGCACTGGAAACAGCGTGTGCGCCGTATGCGGTCCGCCAGTCCGGTGATCGACCATCTGTTCGAAATTGCCGTGGTCGCTAGTGATTATGGCGCACCCGCCAACGCGCTTCACGGCTTCCAATACTCGGCCGACGCACTCATCGACGACTTTGCAAGCTTTTACGGCGGCCGGCAGCGAGCCGGTGTGGCCGACCATGTCAGGATTGGCGAAGTTGACCAGAACGAAATCGTCCAGGCGGCTTTCGATGCGGCGCACGACAAGATCCGCAACTTGCGGGGCCGACATTTCGGGCTGTTGGTCATAAGTTGCGACTGTGGGAGAAGGAACGAGCTGTCGTTCTTCCCCAGCGAAGGGCTCTTCGCGGTAGTCGTTGAAAAAGAAAGTGACGTGGGCGTACTTTTCAGTTTCCGCGCAGCGGAACTGCCGCAGGCCGAGGCGACTGAGGTACTCGGCGGCAATGTTCTCCATTCTGGGCAGCTTGGGAAAGGCCACCTTGACCGGCAGGTCGGCCTCATAAGAAGTCATGGTGACGAAAAACAGGTCGAGCTTCTGGGGGCGCGGGAAGCCCATTTCGCGTTCGATGCCGGCCTTGTCTTTGGCGCGATAAGGGAATTTGTCGAGCGTGAAAGCCTTGGTCAGTTCGCGCGGGCGGTCACCGCGAAAGTTGAAGAAGATTACGGCGTCACCGCTGCCCACCGTCGCCAGCGGCAGGCGGCCGTCTTCGCTAATCACCGTGGGGACTACGAATTCGTCGCCCCCCATGTTTGGTTCGAGCGGGTCGTCGTAATAGCGTTGCAGCGCCACGCGGGCGCTGGGCGCGGCCCGGCCTTCGCCCTGGGTCAGCATGCGATAGGCTTTGCGTACGCGGTCCCAGCGGTTGTCGCGATCCATGGCCCAGTAGCGGCCGCAAACGGAGGCGATCTGCCCGACGCCGATGCGGTTCAGTTCCTGCTCGACGCGCTCGATGTAGCCGATGCCGCTGGTGGGCGGCGAGTCGCGCCCATCGGTGAAACAGTGGATGTAGGCCTCTTTCAGGCCGCGGCGTGCGGCGAGCTCAACGCAGGCGAACAGGTGCTCGAGCCGCGAGTGGACGCCTTCGTCGCTAACCAAGCCCATGATGTGGAGTTTGGAGCGGCGTGCCAGGCAGCGCTCGACCGCCGCGACCAGTTCCGGGTTACCGAAGAAGGAGCCGTCCTGAATGGCCTTTGAGATACGCACGGATTCCTGGTCGACGACGCGGCCGGCCCCGATGTTCTGGTGTCCGACCTCGCTGTTGCCCATGGTGTGGGGGGGCAGGCCGACATCCGGACCGCTGGTCGCGATCAAGGTCGTGGGCCATTGCTCGTTCAGCATGCGATCGATGGGCGGGTCGGCCAGCCTGACGGCGTTCGCATAATCCAAGTTGGGATCGGGATTGCGGCCCCAGCCATCGCGAATTATCACAACGCACGGTCGGTGTTTGACGGTCGCGCCCACGTGGCAAACCTCCATTGAAATCGTTAAGCCTATTCGGCGGTCAAGGCAAATTCAAACCGCCGGCGCGAGGGGCCTCTCGACTGTCCCTGGAGTTGATATTAGGATGCCGCCGGTTGAAGCTTGCAGAAAAACCCGTGCCTGCCAGCCCGCAACCGATCGAAGGGCGTTCCGGCGGCGCGGGGGAGTGCCCTATGATTCTGCTCGAAAGTGGAGCGGCCCGTACAGATCGGAACTGGTGGCTGGGTGTCGGCCTCGTATTCCTGGTGATGGGGGGGTATTTCATATACGACGGCGCTGTGGGATACCGCAAGCAGAACGCCGCGAAAGCCCGTGAGCGGCTTTCGTTATGGACCGCCGGACAGCCCGAGTTGGGCGAGACGCCGGGGCCGGAGGAGTACAACCTGCTGCGAACGCGGAAGATTGCCAGCCGGCAGGAGCTGTACAAGCTATTGGGGCAGCCGCTTGCCCCGCGCGAGGGCGCCGCGACCGCCGGGGTGGAGCGATTTGCGAGTGTTTACGGCGTAATTACCGTCCCCATCGATCCGAGTGGCCGCGTGCGCTCGGAGCTGGCCGAGTGGCAAGCCTGGAAGTGGTCCAAAGAGGAGATCAGGAACCAGTATTTCTGGGCCGTGATCCCGTGCGTTCTGGGGGTTTATTTTCTGATCCGGGCCTTCCGGGCCTGGCGGCTGCGGGCCGAAATTGACGAACAGGGCATGACCTACGGCGGCGTGCGCATTGCGCTGGCCGATATCGTTTCGATTCGCGATTACAACAAGAAAGGCTGGGTCGATTTGTACTACCGCCGCGGAGGGCAGGAGAAGCGGCTGCGGATCGACAATCAGAAAATCGCGAAATTCGACGAGATCGTCGAGCTGCTGTGCCAGCAAAAGAAGTTTCCGAATCCGATCAAGGCATATTTCGAGGCGCAGCGCGGGGAGGACGACGAGGAGAAGGCTACGGCCGGTTCGGACGCCCAGGCGGGCGTGAAAACGGGGAGCGAGGGAGGGCCCGGCGCCGAGACTTAGAACCAGGCGCGCGGTATCTGTCTCGATTCTTTATCTGTTAATCCCTTGATCCACGTTCGCGCTGCGAGTACAAAGCCGAACCAATCTCAGGAGCTTGTGATGAAACCGTCCGAGGAATTAGCGCGGAAGATAGAGGCCCGCGAGGCGATCGTGGGGGTGATCGGGTTGGGATACGTCGGCCTGCCGCTGGTGCGGGAGTTCTGCAACGCCGGCTTCAAGGTCGTCGGCTTCGACATCGACCCGAAGAAGGTGTCGATGTTGAAGGCCGGCAAGAGCTACATCGAGCATCTGCCGGCTGAAGTCTTCAATCCGTTCATCAAGGACAAGCGCTTCAGTCCTACGGCGGACATGAAGCTGCTTTCGAAGCCCGACGCGATCATTATCTGCGTTCCTACGCCGCTCGACAAAATGCGCGAGCCGGACATGACCTTCATTCGCTCGACCAGCGAGGAGATCGCGCGGCGCCTGCGTTCGGGGCAGATCGTGATACTCGAATCGACCACGTATCCCGGCACGACGCGCGAGGTTGTTCAACCCCTGCTGGATGCGACCGGGCTGCGGCTCGACCGCGATTACTTCCTCGCGTTTTCGCCCGAGCGGGAGGACCCCGGCCGCAAGGACTACACGACGAACAACATACCCAAGGTGGTGGGCGGCGCCAGCCCGGCCAGCGGCAAGCTGGCCGCGATGCTCTACGGGCAGGCGCTGACAACCGTCGTCCCGGTGTCGAGCTGCGAGGTAGCCGAAGCGTGCAAGATCCTCGAGAACGTTTATCGCTCCGTAAACATAGCGATGGTTAATGAGTTGAAGCTGATTTTTGACCGCATGGGCATCGACGTCTGGGAGGTGATCGAGGCGGCGCGGACCAAGCCGTTCGGCTATCAGGCTTTCTATCCCGGCCCCGGACTGGGCGGGCACTGCATTCCGATCGACCCGCTGTATCTGTCGTGGAAAGCGCGGCAATACGGCCGCCCGACGCGTTTTATCGAACTTGCGGCCGAAATCAACACGTTCATGCCCGAATACGTGGTCATGCGGGTGTCGGACGCGTTGAATGAGCGTGGGCGGGCCGTGAAGGGGGCGCGCATTCTGGTGCTGGGCCTGGCGTACAAGAAGGACGTGGACGACGTCCGCGAGTCGCCGTCCGTCACGCTGATCGAACTACTGCGGGCGCGCGGGGCGATAGTCGATTACCACGACCCGCACATTCCGAGCGCCAAACCGATGCGTGAACACAACATCACCGATATGCGCAGTGTGCCGTTGACGCGCGCCAACCTGAAAAAGTACGACTGCGTACTGATTTCGACTGACCATAGCTCAGTCGACTACGACATGGTGGTCAAGCACTCGCGCCTGGTTGTCGACACGCGCAACGCGACCGGCAACAAGAAGTGGCCGGCCGGGCGCGTAGTGAAAGCGTAATATTCTGCCGCAACTGGCCGGCCGCGGCACGTCGCTTAATGAAGCGCTGCGTGGCTAAACAAAGCGGCCAAGTCAACCTCCGAGAACCTTGCCGGTGTGGTGACAACCCTTCTTTTCTGCGGGCAGCTTCGCCCCGCAACGATGCACCACAAGTCCGGCGGCTCGGGGATCTGACTTAGCCGCACGTATTGCACAGGCGCACTGCTGGCGCCAACAGTTCTCCAAGTCCGATTACGCTGGGCTCTGTTATGCGACCGCCACTACTGGGCGGCTCACTAAGCCTCGCGCGATCTGTACACTAGAGTATGAATCTGGATTTGAAATGAGTCAAGTCAATTCGCGTTTAGACGCGAGTTTTCCGAATTCGTTGATTACTTGGTCTGGTTTTCGTTATCGCTGCCTGGGGGAGGCACGGCCACGTGCTCGCCCTCGTCCCCGGGCCTAGTCCGCAGACGCACGAGGTATTCGCGAAGCTGTTCTCCCAAATCGGCACTCGGCTCACCTCTGGGCAACAAGCTGCGGAACGAGGCCTCACCGGCCCTGCTGCTTAGAAAATGTGCCACCAACCAGGTCTGCTCCATACGCACGTGCGGGTCCGCCGGGGCGGGAGGATTCGCGAGTACGCCCGCAAGCCACGGCAACGCTTCGGAGGGCGCCTTACGGTCCGATACGACGGGCCCTTCTACAAGATCTCCGCTTCGGAATAGGAACAGGCGGCAGGCACGGCGGCGGTGGGCCGGGATCGCCAGAAAGTAGTTGAATTGCTCCAGCGGATGCACCCGCGGCAGAATTTGGTCGTGCCATTTCCACGCCCAGGCGATCTGCCGTTTGAGCAGTGCCGCGCGCTCATACTCCTGTGCGCGGGCGGCGCTCGTCATTCGCTCCTTTGCTTCGGCCAGCCACGGGCGCACTTCGCCTCGCGCAAACGCCCAAGCCGCCCGGAGGCGCTCGATGTAGCGCTCCAGTGGCACTGATCCATCGCACGGGGCGTCGCAACGTCCCATCTCGGCGTAGAGGCAGCGCTGGCCGCGCGGCACGCGTTGCACCTGTTCGGGGTAGCGGCACAGGTCGAACAGATCACGCAGGCCCTCCAGCGCCTTTTGACAGGTGTCGTGAGTTAACCAGGGGCCGACCATTTCCCCCGAAATACGCCAGGCCTGCTTGGTAACGCTGATGTCCGGAACCGGTTCGGACCAGTCGACTCGCAGAAAGAAAGCCGGTCCGAAAGAAATCATCCGCCGATAGCGCTTCGGATACATTTCACGAGCCAGCCGGTAATACCACCAGCGGGCTTCGAAAGCAGAGTGCATCGGCCGCCAACGAACGCCGCGGACGACCTCAGCCAAGTCGGCCTTGCCGTGCTGTAGGCGAGCTGCATCGGTGAGACGCGAGAGCAGTATTCGGCGAAGATGCTGGGTCGTGGCCAGTTGAACCGGCAGGTTTGACGTCGCAAGCAACAGGTAGACTGCGGGGCATCCCGGCACGCCCGCTAAATCGCTCTCCTGGGGGCGCTGCGGCCATTCGACCGCTTCGGGCAGAGCCGCGAGAACTTCCGGGCTGACGCTCCTGATGTCGGACATGGCGGAAGGATTCTTATTCTCCAAAGCTCGGGTGCGGCGAGGGTTGGGTTCCAGATCGCAGCTCACACGGGCGAGGGCGAACCCAGTGATGGGGGCATGCCGCGCTTAGCACTCGGGCACGTTCCCGGCGTGCACCGGAGCGGCGCGCCGACGCTCTGCTAGAGGGCCATCCCGGTTATGACGGCCTCGAAAACCATGGTGCCGTCGACGAATCCCTGCGTCGCGCACTTGGTTCGTCGCTTACGAGCGTCCAACGCTCGGCCAACAACGACGAACCGGCACGGCGGTTCGACCGTACCACGGTATTTTACATCATCGACGCCCGTGAGCCCCATGAAGAAATCCCGCCCGTTTACGAGGTGGCCCAGGAAGCTGGCAAGTTGCGCGGCCACCTCAATCATCAACACGCCAGGGAAGAGCGGACGCCCCGGAATGTGCCCGCGCGCCCACCATTCGGCCGCGCGCACGTCATGGTAACCCGAGAAAGTGCCCGCCTCGCGGTCAAACGTGACCACCGCATCCAACAGCGCGAACTCATGGCGCTGCGGATTAATTTCGGCGATCTGCTCGCGCGTGGCAAAAGGGCGGGAGAAATCTAGCGACAAGGGATCGAGAATGACGGGCGGCGGCATTTAGACCTCATCATCCCCCAACCTATGAGGCGACGCTTATTACGCTATTACGACTGAGTTACTACTGATTGCCACCCTGATCGTGAGCGGGGGCGGACGGCGTTTCGCCATCGCCACGCTCCGCGCTTCCTGGACTACGGATGTCCAGAACGCGTTTGCGGACGGCTTGGGCAGTATTCTTGATGTCCTGCATGGCTTTCCGCACGCGGGTGCCAGCCGCCTTATTGCCACCCATCGCCTTGTAAACGTCGTCCCCTATCTCTTCCACTAGCGCCTTCAATTTCAGGTATTCGTCCACTTTGTTCTCCGTAGGGCCATCTGCCGGGCCGCACGACCCACCTGGCGCCCGCATACAAGCTAAAGACTATTCGCCGACCGGCTCCGGCAGGATTACCGCTGGGGCCCTTCTGATGGGGTTCTAGCACCCTTAAAGGCGGTTTGCAAGTCCGCCGGACCACTCCCGGAGGCGCATTTTTTTTTGGCCGTGGCAGGGTTTACTACACCGTAAGCCGTCACGGCAAACGCCTCATTAGGTTTTCCCGAGCTTCCAATGGACTATTTTCAGTTCAACGCTACGGCGCCCATTCCATTCGTTAATAATCGGCTCGAAGGCCAGTCGCAGACGACGCACCTCGCTTACCCGCTCCGCTTGATCGCCACGGTTGAACGCAATGGCTTTGCGGTATTCGCGGCCTTGTCGAACCGTCATTTGCAGGTGGTTTCCGGATTTTCCGACCACACGCGGCGGCTCGGCCAGCTCCAGAATCCCCGTGGCCAGGCGTGGGGCCGGATTACCCGTTCCGTGCGGCCCCATCCGTTGCAGCGCATCGACGACATCGATCGTCAGATCTGCCAGCTCGACTTCGTCATCCAAGTGCAGGCGCGGGCAAAGATCCTTGGGCGTCAGCCGCCGGCCCGCCTCGGCCAGGAAAGCCTTTGTGAACGCGTCGACGCGATCGGCTGCCAGCCGCACGCCGGCCGCCATGGCGTGGCCGCCGTGGCTGAGCAGGTGTTCACCGCAACAGGCCAGCACCTCGTGCAGCGGGAAATGCGGCACGCTGCGGGCGGACCCCTGGCCGCACCCATTCTCCAAGGCGATGAGCACCGCTGGGCGGCAGAACCGGTTTACCAGGCGTGAGGCGACGATGCCGATGACGCCGGCGTGCCACTGCTCGCAAGCCAGCACGATGCCGTGGCAGCCGTCGCGGTCGAAGCCGCGCTCGATCACGAGCGCTTCGGCCTGCTTCGCTATTGTGCGCTCGAGTTCCTGGCGTTTCCGATTCTGGGCGTCGAGGGCGGCCGCAATCTCGGCGGCCCGGGCGCCGTCTGCCTGCGTGAACAACTCGACGGCCGTGCGGGCGTGTCCGAGTCGCCCGACCGCATTGAGGCGCGGCGCCAAGTTGAAGCCCACGTCGTAATCGTCATAACGCGACTTGCCCTCCAAGCCGGATACTTGAAGCAGGGCCTTCAGGCCGGGGTTTTGCGTACGGCGCAGGTATTTGAGGCCGAACGCGGCGATCACGCGATTTTCGCCGGTCAGCGGCACGACGTCCGCGACCAGGCCCAGCGCGGCAAAAGTCGTGGCATCCAGCAGAAAGTTGCGGAACTGTTCGGACACGCGCTGCGTGCCGCAAAACTCCTGTGCGAAGGCCCAGGCGATCTTCAACGCTACGCCCGCCCCGGACAGGTCTGGATTCTCGCTGGCGCCGCAGGCGGTGGGATGAACCACGCATTCGCATTCAGGCAGCGTGGGACCCGGTTCGTGATGATCCGTTATGATCAGCTCAAGGCCGAGTTGCCGAGCCAGGCGCGCTTCGGCGACGGCCGTGATTCCGCTATCGACCGTGATGACCAGCGCGTCGCCGTCGGCCGCGATGGAGCGGAGGGCTTCGCCGTTGACGCCGTAACCTTCTTCGAGGCGGTTGGGGATATAAAAACTCACATTGGCGTTCGCCAGGCGCAGCGCGAGCCAGAGAATAGAGGTGGCAGTGATGCCGTCCACGTCGTAGTCGCCGTAGATGACAATGCGCCGCCCGGCGCGCACGGCTTTGGCCAGGCGGCGGCCGGCGTCGACGGCGTTTGGCAAAGCTTCCGGTGGCAGCAGGAGGCCCAAGTCTGGGGAGAGAAACCGGCCGACCTGCGCCGCAGTCGAGATGTCGCGATTGAGCAGGATTTGGGCGAGTAGGGGGGCGATGCCGGCTTGGCTTGCGAGGCGGTCGCGGTCAGGGTGTGGCGGCGCGATGATCCACTCGCACTCGCCCCGGAACCGCGGCCTCCGAAACGCCTCCATGCTCGCCCTCGGGGATCAGTGGGAACGTGCGAAAGGGCGAAAGCCGGAAAGTGTGCACGCACCTTCCCACTTTCCCTCTTTGCTACTTTCCCGCGCCTTCGTTTCAGCCATTCTGCTTTTGCTCGCCAAGCTGCCGCTTGAGCAGTACTCCGTACTGCCGCACGGTTTCGGGTGCAATTTTCGCACGATCCGACCAGATCGCAAGCTCCAGCGCGCTATGGGCCGGCGACGCTCCGGGTGGTTGCCGCGCGAAGTCGGCCAGCGCGGCGCGCAGCAGTGCGATCGCGTTGTGCGTGGCAGCGTGCAGATTGTCCAGGATTTCCTCGAGCAGCTTCTGCTTGGTCGCGCCGGGTTCGTGTGGCCGCCAGCAGTCGTAATCGGTGATCAGCGCGATCGCGGCGTACGCGATCTCGGCTTCGCGCGCCAGCTTGGCCTCCGGCATCAGCGTCATCCCGATCAGGTCGCCGCCCCAGGCGCGGTGCAGCCGCGACTCGGCCTGGCTGCTGAAGGCCGGGCCTTCCATGCAGATATACGTGCCGTGCGGGTGTACCTTGGTTTCGATCTGCGTGCCCGCAGCCAGAAGGCGCTGCCGCAGCACGGGGCAAAACGGTTCAGCGAATTCCACGTGCACCGCCAGCCCGGCGTCGAAGAACGTGGGCACGCGGCGATACGTGCGGTCAATGACCTGATCGACAATGACGAGTTCGCGCGGGCGAAACTCCTCGCGCAGCGATCCGACGGCGCCGCTGGCGATCAAGTGCGTCACCCCCAACGACTTCATCGCGTAGATGTTGGCCCGATACGGAACCTGTGAGGGATTCAGCAGGTGCCCGGCGCCGTGCCGCGCCAATAGGGCCACCTCCAGACCTTGCCAGTGTACCACGCGTACCGGCCCGCTCGGCGCGCCAAACGGTGTTTCAATCACGTGGTCTGTGCCGTCGACTTGCCCGAACAGTGCGTCCGCCAGTCCCGTGCCGCCGATGATTCCCAGCATGCGATCTCCTGTGCTGTCGCAAACGGCAGCATGATAACGCATCCTCAGGTGTGGGCGCAGTGCGGTGGATAGCCCGGCTTCCGGGGACTGGCGCGGACGTGTTTGAAGATTTCACCCCCGGCCCCCGCCGCCGTGAACTATCAGTCGTCGTGCACGATTCGGCAGCAACGGCGGGGGGGAAGGCAGACCCCGCCGCGACGAGCTGCCGAATCGTGCGCCGACGCTTTGTTGGCTTTAGTAGACCCGCGTCGCCTCAGTTTCGCGGATCGGACGCTCGGCCTGGTCGCTTTGAACCTGCACGGCCATCCGCATATCGCCGGGCCGGTCGCAGTGGGCGAAGATCGTCCAAGTGATCTTTTCCTTCGGAGGCAGTAGCGGCACCGTGGCGAACGTCAGCTCAGCGCCCTCGACGCGCGGCTCCGTCGGACCGGTGCTGCGAACGAAGGTCAGCTCGTCTGGCAGGCGGGCGGCCATGCGGATGTTTGTTTCAGGGGCCGAGCCTTGGTTGATAATTGTGACCCGATACTCGACTAATTCGCCGATGCGCAGCGGATCCTGGATGTCGATCATCTCCAACAGCAGAGCCGGCACGCCTTCCAGCGCCGTGGCCAGCATGACGCTCTGCTGCCCGCCGCAATCGCCGCACACGACAAAGACCGGGTTGATGGTGCGGGCCACGTCAGTCGCGCGCACGCGCAAGCCCAATTCACGGGGCTGGCCGGGCGGGAAATTGCCGATGTTCCAGACGACGCGCTCGCCGGCAGGTTGACCCCCGTCGGTGGCTTCCAGGAATAGGACGCCAGGCGGCAGTTCGGCGGTAACCGTCACATTGGTGTCGGGCGCGTTACCGGTGTTCTCGATCAGAATGCGATATTCGATGGGCAGGCCGATCAGCTCCTGATCCGGGCCGGCGGCGCGGATGTTCAGGGCCGCAAAACGCGCAAAGAACAACAGTTCGCTGCGCTCGGTGCGCAGGCCGGCGTCGCCCACGGCCTGGGCTGCGACGCGGTATTCGCCGGGGGCCAGCACGGGCAGACAGATGTCGAAACTGCGTTCCTCATCGCAGCCGAGCGCGCCGACCATGCGCTCCGAGTCGGCGGCGGCCGTCAACTGCGGGGCGCCGGGGGGCGGCATGATCGAGACGGTTACGCGCACGTTGTCGGCCGTTGCGCTGCCGGTGTTGCGCACGGTGACGTGCAGGTTAGCGTCCTGGTCGGAGCGGCAGATGAACACATCCTGCGGGCCGGTCATGCAGAGCGCGAGCTGCGGCTGCGTTACGGCCGTCTGGAGGCAGGCGTAAAGGTCATATTGGGCGGTGAGGCAGCTCGAGAGACAACCGGTGCCGCCGGCGACGCCGCACTGCTCGATGCAGCGCGTCTCGCGCGGGCCGAGATCGCCGATTGGATAGCGGACGACATTGGCGGCGTGGGCGCCGGCCGGCCGGTCATGCGGGATCCAGCCCGCGCCACCGCCGATCGGCCCCTGGACACTGACATCCTGAGGCAGTTCGTCAATTACAGTGACGTTTCGCAGCGCGTGTTTGGTGCGGTTAGTGACTTTGATCGTGTACTTAAACGGCTCTCCCGAGCGGACTTCGCGTGGGCCGCACTTTTCCAGTTTCAGCACGGCATCGCTGCGGTCGCCGGTGGGCAGGTATATGCTGCTGCACGTTTCACGTTCGCAGCGTGAGCGCCAACTGGCCGTACAGGCGCTACAGGGACTGCTTCGGTGCTCGCACACCGCGCAGCGTGGGCACTCGGCCAGGTAGGCGGCCCGCGGCGCACAGGTGGTTTCACCGTTACATTTGTTGGCGCTGTTGCAACCCGCCAGGCCAAGTGCCAAGAGGCAGGAAGCGCCGATCGTGATTGTCACAAGTGGCTGCCAGAACTTCTTCATTTCTTCTCTCCCGAGCGTTTTCGCGCGCCGGTGGGGCCGCAGTAGGGCCTAGGAGGGTCCCAGCCCGGGATCCATCCACGCTGGCGCGAGCGGGGAATAAGGAGCGCCCGCCACGGGGCGGGCGTTCCTATTCACGGCTCCCCTGTTTGCACCGGTTGAGTTCGCCGCCGTGGCGAACTTCGTTTTATTTTGTTGTTGGCCGCCGGGTGCGTAGGCCGGCCGGCCACTTACGTTCGGCCTCGCAAGAGGCCGGCAAGCAGCGCGAGGACAAAGAGGACCACGAACAGGAAGAACAGTATTTTGGCGATGGTCGCCGCCCCGGACGCGATGCCGGTAAAGCCAAAGATGGCGGCGATAATGGCAATGACGAAAAAGACTATTGCCCAGTAAAGCATTTGCACACTTTCGGATTCGAGCCAGGTCTTAACAGACGCGTTCTATTACAGTTTCGCATGGCAGTCTGACAGCGCTCTAAATATTCGGTGAATTTGATGTAACAGAATATTTGGGATAGTTTGGCTAGGATTAAAAACAAGGGTAGAGATTTGCCGCTTTGGGCCAAACAGATGCCGCTTTAGGCCAACATGCTATTCCGGACACGGGCGAAAACGCGCCAAGAGATAGCCCCACACAAATGCTACAGTACTGCCCAGCGGTATCATCCAGGGCCAGGCGACGGTTTGGTGTTCAGTGCCGCCGGTCGGGTCTGGCCAGTATCCCCGATAGTTCAACCATAGCATAAATGCCAGTCCGGCCAGGAGAACCAGCGTCTGCAGCGGCGCTGGAATCACAGCGCGGCCGCGTTCGCCACGTTGCGGGAGGAAATCCCTGTAAAGTTGCAGCAGCCAGCCGGCGAAAATGACTCCGGCGGCGGTCCAGCAGACTACATGGGACCATTCCGCATGCCAGATTAGCGCGAAGACACACATGCACGAGAGCGGTGCAGCGTGAATAAAGCCCCGGCTGTCGACGCGCAACGGCAAGAATGACAACAGGAACCCGGCCAGGAGCGCTCCCGAGACATAACCCGCCATGGCCAATCCCATATCGAGAATGGACGGGTACTTGCTTGCGACTTGCTGCGACCAGTATGCGAGTAATCCGAGCAGTATGCCCCAGAACACAACCAGGCCGCGACTAGCCATGACGGAAGTTCGCCCGTGGCTGTGGCTGGGTTCCTCAACTGAGTCGTCGCCGTGCGCGGCGGACAATTCCACGGCGACGGCCATGGTAGACGCGCCGCCGATTCGAGAGCCCGCCAATGGCTGTCGGGAATTGAGGGGGGCGGCCGCCGAGCGCTGCTTGCGCCGCTGCAATGCGCGCATCAACGGCTCGTAGAAGGCGGTCTGCGCTGTCTGGCTGAGGGCGGTCAAGATGCCCATGACACTCGAAATGGCCGCCGCGAAGATGGCTGCGATAATGAGGCCCTTCAGGCCGCGCGGGACCACCTCGACGGTGAAGATTGGGAAAATGCGGTCGCCCTTGGCGCGAAACAGGTCCAGCGCCTCGCCCTGCAGCGCATAGCTCTGGTAGTAGGCATATAGACCGATGCCCACGAAGGCCACAATGAACGTGACAATCTGGCTGGCAGAGCTGGCGATGAGGGCCCGGCGCGCCGCGCGGTAATCGCGGCAGCAGAACATGCGTTGGGCCATCAGTTGATCGGTGCCGTAAGAGCCGAGGCCGCCCCAAGTGCTGGCAATGACGGCGGTCCAGATCGTGTAGCTGCGCACCGGGCTGGGGCTGAAATCGAAGAAAGTGAACTTGCCCCAGGGGCCGGGCTCTTTGGCTGCCCAGCCGGTTCGGATCACCTCGAGCAGGCCGCCGTCCAGGGCGGCGACGACGACGGCCAGCGCGGTAATCGCACCCAGTAAGAAAGCCACGAAGAGCACTACATCGGTCCAGACGACGGTGCTCATGCCGCCGATCAAAGTCCAGGCCACGGACACGCCGGTTATGAGGATGATGGCCCAAGCCAACTCGTTCAGCCCTAAAGCTTGCGAGAGCGCCACCAGTTGGTCGTGCAGCACGACATTGATCACTTCCGCCGTCAAGTAGATGCGTGCGGACTGCCCCAGCAGGCCGCCGAGCATGAACAGACCGGTGGTGAGACTGCGCACGTGCCCACCGAGCTGGTTGTGCATGTAGTCATAAGGGCTGTAGATTTCGCGCTTATAGTATGCCGGCACGAGGATATAGCCGACCAGAATCCGCGCCAGGAGCGACCCGAATACGCCCAGTTGCAAGTACGTCAAATTGCCGCCGGGTTTGAAGACTACCCAAGGCACGCTGACAAAGGTGAGGGCGCTGATTTCGGTCGCGATGATTGAGCCGCTGACGGCCGGCCAGGGCAGCTTGCGCCCGCCGAGGAAGAAATCCCGGATGGAGGCCTGGCGGCCGGCCATCTTCGCCCCGAGCCAGGTAGTGAACCCGAGGTAGGCGACGACCACCAGCCAGTCAATCCAGGTGAACTGGGCACTGAACGCAGCTAGCATCCCGTGCTCTTCCTGAAGAGACAGGCAACCACAGAGAGGCGGCCCCGGTCGAATGGCGCCCGCATCACGAACTACTCCTCCTTCTCCGTGCCTTCTCTGCGGCTTTGTGACTCTGTGGTTGCATTCTTCAGCACACGCGCAAGATGGCCGCCATTCTGTTGCAGTAGTTGCCGGGCCTGCTCTGGGGTCAGGCGCAGGGTGTGCATGACGAGCGCCACTTTTACGCGCCCACCGGCCTGTTGCAGTAAGGCGGCCGAGGCCGGGCGGTCGAGGCCAGTGATGGTCTGGATGATGCGCGTCCCGCGGTCGACCAGTTTGCGGTTGGCGCGGGTGTTAACGTCCACCATCAGGTTCTGGTAGACCTTGCCGATGCGCACCATGCTGATGGTGGTGATCATGTTCAGCACCATTTTGGTGGCGGTGCCGGCCTTGAGGCGCGTGCTGCCGGTGATCACCTCCGGGCCGACGAGAACGCGAATCGAGACGTCGGCCTGGTCGGGTACATGGTCGCGCGCGACGCAGGCGAAGAAGATTGTTTTGGCGCCGCGCTGGCGGGCCCGTTCGAGTGCGCCGTGTACGTAAGGCGTCGTTCCGCCGGTCGTGCTGCCCATGACCACGTCGTGCGGGCCGATGTTCAGGTCGTCGATCAGCGCGGCGCCGTCCGCGGGGTGGTCCTCGGCACCCTCGATTGATCTACGTAAGGCGTCCCAGCCGCCGGCGATAAACCCCTGAACCATGCTGGGGTCGGAGAGAAAGGTCGGCGGGCATTCGGCGGCATCGAGCACGCCCAGCCGACCGCTGGTTCCGGCGCCCACGTAGATCAGGCGTCCGCCGCTTTCGAAGGCGGCGACCACCAGTTCGATGGCGCGGCAGATTTCGGAGCGCGCCGCGGCGACGGCGGCCGCGACGGTGGCATCCTCGGCGTTCATCAGATCGAAGGCCTCGGCGATGGAGGCGCGGTCGATCCTGGCCGTACGCGGGTTGCGCAGCTCGGTCAGAAGGTGTCCGCGGTCTTGCATCGGTGGCGGTCCGGATTGCGGCATGGGAGGCGGCATTAATTCCTTTTAATGCGGGCAGCCGGCGGCGAGCGCTCGCTGTTGCCGATGCGCCTGCGTCGCGCTCGGTGGCCGGTCGCGGCATGATAACCGCAGGCGCGGGCGGAATGAAGCAACTTTGTTTGACGCCGGCGATGTGTTAGGGTATTATTAGGTAAGAACGGAAGGCGGGCGGTGAAGGCAAGTCGCGTAGCGAGCATGGGGCGCGACCGGCTCGCCCGCATCAGGGAACGGAAATGTTTACTCTGGCAATGCGCCCGCGGCGTGGTGGGCACGCCGTGCAGGTGTTGGGCGCAGATATCGCCGATCGGGCGGCGGTCGGGTCTGCCTGCGCGGAAGACCAAGGCAACCGCCAAGACGCCAAGAACAAAGGCGAGCGCCGGGAGTCTGGCGAGCGCCGGCGAAAGGCGCGCCTAGCGGAGTTGGCGGAGCAGGTGCGACGCATCTGCCGGCGGGGGGCGGTGGATTTGCCGCCGTGCCCGAGCGGCCTGGCCGAGCTGGATGAGGCGCTGCGGGGCGGATTTGCTCGCGGGGCCATTCATGAATTAATTGCCGTGGGTGAGGGGGCGGCCGCACGGTCGATCGCGCTGCTGACCGCCGCTCGCGCGGCTGGCGAGCATAAATCAATTCTTTTCATTGACACCGCCGGCGACTTTTATCCGCCGGGAGCGGCTCAGCTTGGTGTGCCGTTGGAGCGGTTGGTGATCGTGCGGCCGGGCAGCCGCATGGATGCGCTGTGGGCTTGCGAACAGGCTTTGCGCTGCACGGCTGTTGCTGCTGTGATCACGTGTTTGCCGAGAGCGCTGGAGACGCAGATTTCGCGGCGGCTACAACTGGCGGCAGAGGCTGGGCGGAACGTGGGGCTGCTGGTTTACACTCAAAAGGCGGCGGATTCGGGGCAAAAAGCGGCGGATTTCAATCGTCCCTACGGAACTACTGGAACCCGCAACGGCTCAGTTCAGACGTTCGCGGCGACCCGGCTGAGCCTGGAACCGCTGGAAAAGCTAAGGGATGGCAGGCGGGTGGACGGACGGATGGATAGGAGGCGGGCGGATAGCAGAGCCGGCTCGTGTCGAGCCGGTGTCAGCGGATCGGACCTCATACGCGAGGAGTTCGGAGCACGGTTCAAAACAGCGCGGCATTCCGAGAACGGGGCGCCAATTACAAGCGGGGCACCGTTTATAAGCGGGATGCCGTTTGTAAGTGGGGCGCCGTTTGCATCTTCCGGGGTGGCACGCCCCGGCTCTGCTCGGTGGTTGCGGGTCAGGATATTGAAGCTGCGCGAAGGGCAGCCGGTGGAACCGTTTGTACTGGAGATTCCAGAACCGTTTGAGCTGGACATTCCAGAACCGAACCCAATGTTGGGACCGTCGGAACTATCAAGCTCCCCGGAATGCTGGGAGCGGCGCAGCGACTTAGCAGCCGAACATCCCGAACATAACAGTCGCTGGTGGGCACAAGCTGTTTAGTGTCGCCGCGCCATTCGGCCGCGCCGCGGTATCCTGAAGCAGCGGGCACACGCCGCGTCTGCTGCGCCGGGTTACGGGCAGGCAAGCTAAGGTGGCACCGAATCGCGACAGGGCGCCGGTAGGACTCCCGTGCCACTCTTTTACTTCGGCTTCTGACTGCCGGCTTCTGCCTTCCCTATCGCATGCGGCCGCGGAGCAGCAGCAGAACGAACGGGACTACAACCAGCGGCGTGAGACCCGCGCCGCAGCCGGCGGCCGGAACGCTTGCGAAGGGAGCCACGACCTGTTCCGCAGTCGCGTCGCGCGTCACTGATTCGCCGGCGTTGGCCGTGGGCACTACGGTGACGGTGGTGCGGGCGGAACTACCGGCTTGCCCGTCGTTCACCAGAAGTATGAAGTAATACGTGCCGGGCGCGATCGCTTGCCACTGCGACTGCGCCTGCTGTAGACCATTGAGTGGCTGGAAAGTCGTCGCCAAGATCTCCGCCGGGAGTACTCCACCGACTTCGTCCGTCTGACGCCAGCGATAAGTCAGCGCATCGCCGTCCGGATCGCTGGAGGACGATGCATCCAGCGTGACGACCTGGCCGACGACGACCGGTTCACTGGGCCCGTCAATCACCGCGCGCGGCGCGTGGTTGGGTGGAAGTTCCGGGACAACCGTGACCTTCACCGTGTCGCTGCGTGGGGTCGGATTGGACGCGGTGCTGACAAAGACGCGATACTCGTAAGTCCCGAGGGTGTCCGGGGTCACCTGAGCCAACCACGGCTGCCGCTCCGGATCGGGTTTGACCGGTTCGGAGGCGGCGTTGTGCACGGGGCCCGAGAGCCACTGCCACGTGTAGACAATTACATTCTTCTCGTAGACGTTCGGATCCATTGGATCGAAACCGACGTTATAGGCGTCGAAAGTCCGCCGGGCATCCAGGTTTACCGTCTGGCCCAGAGCAGCCAGCACGTCACTCCCCGCATCCGGAAACGCTGGCGGTACGGGCGGCCGCAGCCCGGGGTTCTCGTTCACGTACAGCGTGAAAGCGAAGCCGTCGACCGGATCGGTTTCACTGGCCGTGTCCTTATTAAAGATCCGCACTCCGACCTCGTACCATACGTCGTACTCGACCAAGCCGCGCAGCCGCGCCTGGTTGGCGCCGTTAATCTCCGGCAGGTAGAACGAAAGCGCCAGAGAATACTCCGGATGTGCTAGCCTATAAGGCACCAATGGTGAGAAACTGTCTCGGGCGGTGTCTCCATTTACCGGCGGGCCCTCGGGAGAATCATACGGAATAGGCATCCACTCGCTAATCTTCTCGTAGAAGAAGTCGGGCACCTCAGTCTCATCACCGGGCGCTCCTGGCTGTGCTTCTGGAATTACCACGTCGATTTCGATGCGGACCCTATCCTGTTCCACGGCCCGCACCGGAGTGAACGGGTCGTTCTGATCCAGCACGAGGTTCCCGTTCACGTAAACGCGGTAACCGGTGATTATCGGTGCCTCTCCTTGCCCCAGCGCCAACCCCACGCCGACGAGGGCGACCAAAGCGGTTGCGGCTGCATTTCGCATCATGATGCGGATCTCCAATATTCTTAGCACCTCAGGCTAGGGAGTCGTGGACTAAGAGCCGTTCGCTCCGATAGTGACGTTTGCACAATATCCGTTTTCGTCAGGAAGCAAGCCGAAGTCGAACGTGACGTCGTCAGTTTCCAGGAATCCATTAGACTGTCTTGGGCCGCCGGAGTTGTGCAGGAACAGACCCGGTTGGAAGGGGTTGCATTGATAGACGTTCACTTGGGCCAGAGTCTTCAGACCGCCGGTGTTGGTTGCGCCGTTCCAAGGTCCTAAGGAGCCTGCCGGCACCGGCGGAAGCGGTTGGCCTTGCTGCGAGAACGTAAACGCGACGCTGTCGCATGAAACCGGCGGCTGCGAGAAAACCAACAGCGCATCCGGTGCGACCAGTTGAATGGTCATGGAGGACAGCGTCCCCGCTTCCCCGCCTTGTGAGGGCTCCAGGTGTATAGCGGTCGCGTGTGCCGCGCCGGGGCCGTTGTAGACGTAAGTTCCCGCTCCCAGCGTATAGGCCGAGCCCAGCTTCAACTCTTCCGTAATCTGAACGTAGTTGCTGTTCAGCAGTTCTTCCTGTTGCTCAGCCGTGCGCACGCTGCCCGGCGCAACCCAGGCCAGAAAAGAGGTATCTAATTCGTAATTGCTGTTGTTGTTGAAGGTGACGTTAATGGAGCCGCGAAAGGCCACCGGCTGGGCCTGTTGGCCGCCGCCACCACCACCGCCGCTCGGCCGGTCTTGACCCACCTGACCGCCGCTCATTTCGGCCAGCGTCAAAAAGGGGTTGCCCGACGCCGGAGCGCCGCCACAGCCGCTCATCGCACAGACCAGCAAGACCGTAAACCCGACAAGTATCGTTCTCATGTTGACCTCACGCGATCAATCGCCCACGCCATAGATCAGGTAAGCTTCGCCGGCCCGCGCCCGATCGCGCGGCGAACTGGGGACCGAACCCAGGATCAGGTCTCCGCGACCGTCGCCGTCAACGTCACCGGCCATCGCAATCCCGTGGCTGCGGTCGCCCATTTCACCGATTCCAGCCCCGAGCTGGTCGCCGCTGTGTCGCCCGATGAACATGACGCCGGGCAGACGCTCGGTGCCGATATCCGCCAGGCTGATGGTGCCCTTCAGGTCCGGCGAACCATAGATCAAGTACACCACTCCGCAGCGCGTGCGGTCGATCTCGATCGTGCCGTCCTGGTCGATGTCCAGGCGTACCGAAGCCTCGGGAGCGGCAATCAGAATGTCGCTATTGCCGTCACCGTCCACGTCGCCCGCTGTTGCGACCCGCGCCCCGGCCAGATCGCCCTCCTCGCGGCCAAGGAAGATGACTCCCAGGCCCAGGTCGGGCAATTCGGAGAACCGAATTTCATCCCGGGTCAGGTTGATCGCTTCGCGCGACCCGAAGAAGACCCCGGCCCCGCCACGGCGGTTAGCCAGTTCCGGCGACCCGATTACCACGTCCGCCAGACCGTCGTTGTTGAAATCTCCGGCGTTGTCCTGCTCCTGGCCTAGCCGATCTCCCGGGTCGCCCACGATTTGAATGCCGTCCAGGATACGATGCTCATGCGGGCTGGAAGAATCCATGGGCAGCGAAAATTCACGCACGTTGAGTGACTGGCCCTTGAGAAAATCGGCCACCCGGCCCAGGACGATGAAGCAGGCGCCGGCGCCATCGCCCATAAAAGGCGCCCCGACCAACAGATCGAACAAGCCATCGCCGTTCACGTCGCCTATGCCGCGCGCGTTGGTCAAATGCGCGCCGGGCACGTCGCTCCAGATCGCCAGAGTGGTCATGTGATAAGCGTCCTTGTCGATGCACGGATCGCTATCGTCCCGTTCCACCCAGTATCCAGGCGAGCTCCATGTGCCGCGGATGTCATCCAGCACGTAATGGTACGGTCCGCCGTGCGGCAACTCGTCCACCCACATGTGGTTTCCCGGCGGGGCATAGTTGTAAAGCTCATTCGCAGGAGGGGCGTTGTCTGTCGCCCACGGGTAAAAGAACGACCAAGTGTTATTGAAATATATGCTGATCAGGCCTGCGCCGGGCGCCGAGTCCGCCCCCCGCACCCCGACTGACGGATCGCGGTTCGGGGCCGAGATCACGAGCGAGTGGAAATCCCAGCTCGAAATCGATTCGCCGAACTGGTCGCCGAAGTCGTTCGAAGAGAACCGGCACCCCAGGTAGGCCGCCACCCCCCCGGGAAAGTCGAGCAAGTGCCCGTGGAACAACGTTGAGCCTTCCGGCCCGCTGTGCTGGGAATAGCCGCCTGAATATTTCGCGCCGACGAAGCCTTCCGGGCAAGGCGGAGGGTCTTCAATAGACTTGTGATGCTGAGTCCCGATCAGGCTCAAGTCGATTACGTTGCGCCCCGGGAACCCAATATCCGGCCGCAATACCGACCCACAAGCCACGACCACTCCGCCGGTGCGGAAATATCCGGACGGCTCCAGCGGCAGGTTGTACTTGTTTTGGGAATCCGTGAACGGCAATCCGAACGCGAACTCCCGCAACCCGTCCAGGTCCCAATCGCTTAGCATCGTGAAGCTCGTGATGCCGCGGCTGGGACGGATGGGGTCGGGCATTTCCGGCACACCGGAAAAAATATCGCCCCTGAACAACGTGCCGGTGGAGTTCAGGTTGACCTTGCCGCTGAAACGCTGCGGGCGGCCATAAATCAGGTAACCTTCGCCGATGCCTGTGCGGTGTACGCCGGTTTCGTAGCCGGGTTTGGCAAACTGAGAGAGAATCAGGAAATCATCAAAGCCGTCGCCGTCCAGATCGCGCGTGCCGCACACGAAGCTGCCGGCGTTGTCGCGCGGATTGACGCCCTCGAACACGGCCCCGCGTATTGTCGAGGTGGCCAGGTCGAGGTAACGCAAGTCGATCGCCCCGCAAAGGCGCGCCCGCAGCACAATGCTGCCCGGCGCATAGAAGGCGAACGATTCATTCCCATCCGTAACCTGGGCCATTATGCGGTAAGTGCCGGCCTCGAACTGCGCCGTGGGCAGGTCGAAGGTGAAGCGGTCTCCGGTCTGAGACGAGCTGGTTCGCAGCAGCACCTCGTTACCGTTAACCGAGCCATCCGGATCCAGGAAAATCTGCGTGGTCACCACGCGTGCCTGAGCGTCGAGCGTCCAATCCACGTCGAACGACGGTTGAATGTCCGGCGAACGGTCGAAGCGGTAGTTGCCGCGCGGGGAGTTGAAGAACAGCGTCGGCGAGCTGTTAACGTACAGTATCCCAGGAGCGTACGCCGAGGCCACCACTTCTCCGACCTGTTTTTCGAGCAGCCCGATGCGGTACTCGCCCGGCGCCAATTGCCGCGTATCAACCTGCGCCGACATCTGCGTTAACTGCATGCCCGTGACCGGGTACGATACAACGCCGTTCGTTATATCCGTATCGTTGTCAATGAATAGGTCGACCGTGGCATAGCTGGTCGTTCCGACCGCCCGCCACGTTACCTCAACCGGCGTACCTTGCGTGATCGAAAGGTCGGAGTCCGGCGTGAAGATCTCCAGCGAAGCCTCTTTGCCGAGGTTACTGTTGCTCCCGGTCGAGCCGGCGATGTATTCCAAGTTTTGCAGGCCCGGGCAGCCTGACAAAAACACTAGCGCCGTCAATGCGCCGGCTGGTGCGGCCCATTTTCGCCCGTTGGATAAACGCATTCTCATCCTCCCTCACTCGCACGCTGGACGTAGGCGAATAGCTGGTACCCCGATCTCGTGGCGCCCGAGGGCTGCAGCACAAACGTAATCCCATCCCCGCAATCGTAGTTCTGCGGAGTCTTCAATACACGGCCGAACGGCTCGACCTCGATGAACGCGCCGCCGTTCGCCATTTCTATCCAAGCCCCCGTAACCAAGGGGTCGGACAAATCGCCTACGGTTATCTCTGAAACGGGGCACATCAGCGCCTTGGCCGTACGTTGCCCAGGCTCCAGCGCGGCTGTGTACTGTCGCAGAGCGTTATTCGCATCGCGGTATGCCACCTGAACGGCCGCCGGGCGACCCGTTTGATTTTCGACGGCTACCAGCAGCGCCGGCGCATTGCCCGGCAACGTGGTGGCCGAACTGCCCACAATGGACGCCAGGAACTGCTCGTTCAGGAAATCCGCCGGCGAACAACCGCCGAGCAGTACTGCTGTGGCTAGTATGGTCAAGGTTGTTTTTGTCAGCTTGTGCATTTGTGGCCGTGCTCCTCCGACCGCGCTCAACTCGGCATTATTTGGACCAGCAAGACGCCATCCGCGGTGAGCTGAACCATGATTGTGTCGTTGCACTCGAAATCGTCCGGCGAGTAAAGCGGCGCGCCGCCATAGGCAACGGATTGGGTTCCTCCGTCCGGCATCACCACGTCAACTGCGGTTGAATCGCTCACGACAAAGCCTGCGCCAAGACTGCCAAGCCCGAACGCGTCCAACGGACAATCAAGCACTTCGTTGTCGCTCTCCCGGGGCTCTACTTGGACAGTAAAATTCCGAGACCCTTGTTCGGGGTGGGCCAGATTCGGGATTTCGAAACCATGGAACGTCGCCAGCCCGTTGGTGTCGTTCACGAACATCACGACCACCACGCCGGTCGGTGGCTTGACCACGCCCGGGTCAATCCCCATCGCCCGGAGAAGGTCGGGGTTGAGGAGGTCCATACCGATTGTGCACCCGCAAGGGCACAGCGCCAGCACAGCGAGCGCTACGCTCGCGATGACGCTGCCGTATTTCATTCAACACCTCCATGCAAAGCCCGGCGCACAGCCGCGGACTTCGCTATCCATCAGCCAAAAGCACTCCGGCCGTCGGGCAGCGCGATACTTTCCGCACTCGCAAATTCCTGCGCGCTTCCATTGTGCCGGGCGGCCAAAATCTCCAGGGTGTCCCGGACTGCGGGGCTCCGCTTGGACGCTCTGTTAACCGTAAGTCTCAAACAGCCACCAACTTAGGGCCGCGCCTGCAACCCAATCAGAAACTCAACACGCTAAAGACCGGATAACCAGCCAGCCGTTCCCGGCCGCGCAGCTCCCTAAGCTCGATCAACACCGCCGCGGCCGTCACGTTGCCACCCAGATCGCTAACCAGCCGGCAACAAGCCGCGAGCGTCCCGCCGGTCGCGAGCAGGTCGTCCACCATCAGAATGGACTGTCCGGGTTTGATGGCATCGCGGTGAATCTCCAGCGCATCGGACCCGTATTCCAGGACGTATTCGTGGCGATAAGTATGGTGCGGCAGTTTCCCCAACTTGCGGATCGGGACGAAGCCGGCCGATAACTCGCGCGCCACCGCAGTGCCGAATATAAACCCGCGCGATTCGGCGCCGGCGACCAGATCGACCCGCTTGCCGCGGAAGGGCTGCGCCATCAGCTCCACCGCCCACGCCAAGCCTGCGGGGTCTGCCAACAAGGGGGTGATGTCCTTGAACACCACGCCCGGCTTGGGAAAATCCGGCACGTCGCGGATCAACCGGCGCAGGTCGTTGACCTCGGAGATCCGCAACCAACTAATGTCGCGTTGGTGTTCTTCGTAGTGCTCCATGGCGAGGAACCGTCGCTCCTGGGTCTCAATTCCTGCCCGCCCCCCATTCGCTTGGGACCGCCAGCTTCCGGCAACCGGCCGAGGCAGGCGCAGCTTTTCGGGGCGGGCGTATCCTAGTAGCGCGGCGCTTGCCCCGCAACGTCGCCCGGCGCGATTTCACCTGCCGGGCGCGCCTGCCGATAAGCCTCCGGGGCAGGCGACGGATCGCTGCCCCTACGCCCGGGCCGCATGTCTCGGCCGGGTCGTGCGCGCCGGACGAGGGCGCGCGGGTCGGAGTTGAAAGAGCGCCTGGCACGGACGCGGCGCACGCCGGGACAAGAGCGACGTGTCAATCGGCGTCATCATCGCGGGGTTCGCGGCGGCGGCGGCGCTGGTGCTGTGGTATTGGGTGGCGGCTACTAAGCAGGTCAGCGCTGAACTGCTGAAAGAATATCAACGCCTGTTGCGCGAAGCTCGCGACGAAGAAGCACATGCTGACGAAAATGGTGCGGCTTCCCGGCGGGCCGCGCCCGGCGATTCGCCGGCCGCTTCCGGCCCGGCCGCTTCGCCGACTGAGAGCACGCCGCAAGCCTGACCGTAACGCGCCATGGTGTCCGGACAGCCGCCCGCCTGCGGCGCCCACTAGAATCCCCTTGAATGCAATTCCTTCACCGCGCGCGTGAGTTTCTCGGCCGGCGGCTGCACCGGACGCGCGAGTTTCTCGGCCTGCGAGGCAGCATGGCCGGACTCCTGGCCATGGTCATTCTCGTCGGACTGGGCGAGAAGCTGGCCGAAGACTTCCTGCCCATCTACCTCATCGCCCTCGGCGGCGGGTTCATCTCCGTCGGATTCCTCAACGCGCTCGATAACCTGCTCGGGGCCGCTTACTCACTGCCCGGCGGATACCTCGCCCAACGCTGGGGGCCCAAACGCGCCCTGCTGGCCTTCAACCTCCTCGCCATGGCCGGATTCCTCATCGTCATCCTCATCCCCGCCTGGCCCGCCGTCCTCATCGGAGCCGTCTTCTTCCTCGCTTGGACCGCCATCTCACTGCCCGCCACCATGGGCCTCGTCGCTCAGGTCCTGCCCCGCTCCAAACGCACCATGGGCGTCGCCATGCACTCGCTCGTCCGACGCGTCCCCATGGCCCTCGGGCCGCTGCTCGGCGGGCTGCTCATCCAACGCTACGGCACCCTGGCCGGCGTGCGCCTGGCCTTCGTCGCCGCCTTCGCCCTGGCCGCCCTGGCCGCATTGCTGCAACAGCTCCTCATCCAAGACCAGCCGCCCGCCGCCCGCGTGCCCGCCAATCCGCTGCCCATCCTGCACGCCATGAGCCCCGCCCTGCGCAGCCTGCTCGTCGCCGATACGCTCATCCGCTTCTGCGAGCAGATTCCTTACGCCTTCGTCGTCGTCTGGGCCATGCAGACCATCGCCCACCCCGTCCGCGCCGACCAGTTCGGTCTGCTCCGCACCGTCGAGATGACCACCGCCGCACTGCTCTACATCCCCCTCGCTTACCTGGCCGACCGCAGCGTCAAAAAGCCGTTCGTGCTGCTCACTTTCATCTTCTTCACCCTGTTTCCCGTGGTGCTGCTGCTGGCCCAATCGTTCTGGACTCTGCTGGGCGCGTTCGCGCTGCGCGGCCTCAAGGAGTTCGGCGAGGCCACCCGCAAGGCACTCATCCTCGACCTGGCACCCGAAGACCGGCGCGCCATCACCTTCGGCGTCTACTACCTCGTGCGCGATTCCATCGTCGCCCTGGCCGCCTTCGGCGGCGCGTTCCTGTGGCAGATCAGCCCGGCCGCAAACTTTCTCACCGCCGCCGCCTTCGGTCTGGCCGGCACCCTCTGGTTCGCCCGGTATGGACGCGACCTGACCGACGCCCGGCCGCAAGACGCCCGCTGAGCCGCCCGCCATGTTCAGCCGTGGCCGGCCCGGAAGTCAGGCTTGGAAGTCAAAAGCATACCGGAGAAGCCGCGCCCGGCCTGTCATTGGACGTGGCCCACGCAAACGCGAAATGCGGTACAATCAGGCCGTGACCGCGGGCATTGGTCCGGCTTCCGAGCCCGTAAGGCCAGTTCCGGGTGCGTAAGCCCCGAACGCCAGAACCAACGCCCGCTGCGCGAGCCCGGGCCAACTCCCAGCCCAGAAAGCGCGGTGTCGCATGAGCTTCAGCAAATTCGGATGCGGCGACGACATGCACGAGTGGATCCGCCACATGCACGATATGTTCGACGAAATGAAACGCCGCAGCTTCGTCCAGTTCCGCGACGAAGATACCTGGCAGCCCGCTACCGACGTCTACGAGACCGACGTGGCCTACTGCATCTGCGTCGACCTGGCCGGCATGAACCCCGAACAGGTCGAAGTCTCCTGCCACGACCAACACTGCGTCCGCATTGCCGGCTTCCGCCCCAACCCGCGACCCGCCGAGATCGAGGGCCCGCTGACGCTCCATATTATGGAGATCGACCACGGACCCTTCCGCCGCGAGGTCACCCTGCCCGAGCCAATCAATGTCCAGTCCGTCGAGGCCACTTACGATAAGGGCTACCTATGGGTGATGCTGCCGAAGATCACGACGCCCTGAACCGGAACGATCCGCCGCCCGGCGATAAGCCGCCGGCGTCCGTCGGCTCCGCACGCGGTGATGACATCCGCGCCATGCTGCCGCGCGAACTCCCCATCCTGCCGGTCCGTAACCTGGTCGTTTTCCCCGGCACCGTCGTTCCGCTCAGCATCGGCCGCGAGAAGTCACGCCTGCTCACCGACGCCGTCCTGGCCGGCGACAAGCTGCTCGCCCTGTTCACCCAACGTCACGAAGAGGTCGAAGACCCCGGCCTGGATGACCTCTACCGCGTCGGCACCGCCGCCCAGGTGCTCAAAGTCCTCAAATTGCCCGATGGGTCCAACAGCCTGCTCGTGCATGGCCTGGTACGCGTCGGCATCGAGGAACTGGTGGCTACCGACCCGTATTGGCGGGCCGTGGTCAACCCGCATATCGATCAGGTCACCCCGTCGCTCGAACTCGAGGCCCTGGTGCACAACGCCCGCCAGATCGCACGCGAGGTCATCGAACTCAGCCCCAATGTGCCCGACGAGGCCCGCCTCGTCCTCGACAACATCGACCGCCCCGACGCCCTGGCCGACTTCCTGGCCGCCAACCTCTCGCTGGGCGTCGTGCAGAAACAGGAACTGCTCGAGACCTTCGACGTCGTCGACCGGCTCAAGAAAGTCACCGCCATCCTCAACAACCAGGTCGAAGTGCTGCGCCTCTCGCAGAAGATCCAGGACGACGTCCGCCGCGAGATCGATAAGACCCAACGCGACTTCTACCTGCACGAGCAGCTTAAAGCCATCCAGAAGGAACTGGGGGAGACCGACGGCACTGCGGGGCAGATCGAGGAGTTTCGCAAACGCATCGAGGCCGCCGGAATGCCCGAAGCGGTGCGCCAGGAAGCCGAACGCGAGCTGAAACGCCTCGAACGCGTTCCACAGGCTTCGCCCGAGAGCGGCGTCATTCGCGACTACCTGACCTGGCTGTGCGAGCTGCCCTGGAACAAGGAAACGCCCGACAACCTCGACCTCGACCGGGCCGAGGCCATCCTTAACGAGGACCACTTCGGCCTGACCAACGTCAAACGCCGCATCATCGAGTACCTGGCCGTCCGCAAGCTCAACCCGGCCAGCAAGGGCCCCATCCTGTGCTTCGTCGGACCACCCGGCGTCGGCAAGACTTCGCTCGGCCTGAGCATCGCGCGGGCCCTGGGGCGCAGCTTCATCCGCATCGCCCTCGGCGGCGTGCGCGACGAGGCCGACATCCGCGGACACCGCCGCACCTACATTGGGGCCATCCCGGGCCGGATCGTGCAGGAAATCCGCAAGGCCGGTACGTGCAACCCGGTGCTGATGCTCGACGAGCTGGACAAGCTCGGGGCCGACTTTCGCGGCGATCCGGCCGCGGCCCTGCTGGAGGTGCTTGATCCGGCGCAGAACCACTCGTTCACCGATCATTACCTCAGCGTGCCCTTCGATCTATCGAAGGTGCTCTTCATCGGCACCGCCAACTACATTGATCCGGTCGCGCCCGCCCTGCGCGACCGCATGGAAATCATCGATCTGCCCGGCTACACGCTGTTCGAGAAATTCGAGATTGCCAAGCGCTACCTCGTGCCGCGCCAGCTCGCCGAGAACGGCCTGGCCGACCGCAACGTCACGTTCTCCGACGACGCGATTCGGGCCATCATTGAGCGCTACACGCGCGAGGCCGGCGTTCGCAACCTGGAACGCTCGATCGGCACCGTCTGCCGCGGGCTGGCCGCCAAGGTCGCCCGCAACAAGGTTGCGGATGTGGCCGTCGATCCCGAAGACCTCGTGGAATACCTCGGTCCGCCGCGCTTCGAACGCGAACTCGCCCTCGAACGCGGGATGCCCGGCGTGGTTACCGGTTTGGCGTACACGCCGGTTGGCGGCGAGATCATCTTCGTCGAAGCCACCGCCATGGAAGGCCGCGGCAATTTCGCGCTGACCGGCCAGATCGGCGAGGTGATGCGCGAATCGGGCCTGGCCGCCCTGTCGATCATTCGGTCGCGCGCCAGGCAGTGGCGCCTGAAGCTCCCGGACCTGGGCAAAACCGACATTCACATCCACGTCCCGGCCGGAGGCGTTCCGAAAGACGGCCCCTCGGCCGGCGTCGCCATGGTCTGCGCGCTGGCTTCGCTGTTCGCCGGCCAAATCGCCGACCCGGGCGTCGGCATGACCGGCGAAATCACGCTGCGTGGGCAGGTGCTGCCGATCGGCGGCGTCAAGGAGAAGGTGCTCGCCGCCCACCGCGCCGGGCTGAAGAAGGTTGTGCTGCCGGCCCGCAACGAGCCGGACTTGCAGGAAGTTCCGAAAGAGGTGCGCGACGAACTGATCTTTGCCTTCTCACGGACGATCGAGGACGTGCTCACACAAGTACTGCCTGAGCGGAAGTGGCCCTCAGCGCCAAACGCGGGCGAGATCGGCTCATCCAGCGACCGCGTATCCGAACCGCAAGAGGCTGCCGCGGGCAAGCCCGCCCGGAAAGCGTCGGCCGCGAAAGCTGCACCGCAGAGAGCGACGGCCCAAAAGGCTGACCCCAAGACCGGCCTGTCGCGTGACAAGCGGGCCAAAGTCCGCGCGGGCAGCGTGCGGCGGCGTACGAATACCCAAGCGGCCGCCCGGGAGCGCGGCTCTGGCAACTGACGAGCGAAAAGCTGACAGGGATATGTCAGAACCGCACTTCCTGGAATAATCAGCAAGATTGGCGGCTGTCGCCCGAGCGCACTATTCTCGCAGTTGCATTTCACCTGGCCGGCTTTGCTGCGCCCGCAATGCCCAGGCGGTAGACGCAATCAAGATCGCCAGAACGCCCAGGTGAAAACCGTACCAGCGCACCAGCGGCCAACCCAGGCACGCTACGCCGGCTACCCAGGCCGCCAGCGCCGCGACGGCCAGAATCGGCCCCGCGCTGCGAACGCTGCGCCCGGCGCGTAGCTCCGACTCCAGCAGGCCGCACACCACCACCAGGGCCGGAAAGGCCCACGCCAGGTAGTAATGCATCGCCATCGGCGAAAGCCAGAACATCGCCAGCATCCACAATGCCGCCAGGGCGGTCCAGTGCGGACCGGCTGTTCGACTTTTCCAGGTAATCCAAGACAGCGCCCCCAAACCCGCAGCAATCGTTACGGTCCAAATGGCCAGTACGGCATTCGCCGGCCAATTAAAAAGCGAGAAGCGCGGCATCGAGCCCACGTCTATATGCTCGACCTTCCACCCACCCTCGCGCGGCGGCATCGGGTCCAGCGTGAGAATTTCGTCCGGACTCAGGCCGGCCCGGATCTTCGCCACTTCCTCGGCCGGCGCGCAGCCGCCGATCCTGACTTGCCGCGAACCGGTCGGCGGCTCGCGCAGCCAGCGCGCCAGAACGGAGGAGTACGAGAAGTTGCTCTTGCGCTGAAAGCCCCACAGTAGCGGCTCCGCGATTTGCCGCTGATTTGAATGCCAGCCGACGCGCTCCACCCACGCACGATGTTCGTCCCACGTTCCGCGCCATCCGAAGTAAGCGATGCTGGGCACAAAATCAAAAAGCATCACTCCTAACACCATTCCCGCCGCCGCACGCCAGCGGCGACGCAGCAGACAGTAGCCGAGCAGAAGCGCCGGCATCGTCTTCAACGCGGACGCCAACCCGAGCATAACGCCCCCCGTTAGACCGCGCCGCCGCTCCACCAGCGTCAGCCCGGCCACGCACAGGAACAGTGTCCACATCGTTAGTTGATTAGCCTGAATGGCGTGCGCGAAGTTCACACTCGCCAGCAGCACCGGCCAGACAATGTGCGTGCCCAGTGGTCGCGGCCAGTAGCGCCACACGATCCAGACGCTCGCCGCGGCCGCAATTACATTCGTGAGTACATACAACGGTCCCCCAATGGCCACGGGCAGCCACGCCATAAATGGAAACAGTGCGAATGTGGTCGTCGGCAAATAGCCGAACATGGTGGTACCGGGCGCCGTGTGCCCGTGCTCCCAGACGTAACATACGTCCGTATGCAGCGGCTGCCAGTCCGGCCGGTCGCGCAGCGCCCGCCGCACGCCGGTGACGGCCCCGACCACAATAATGATGGCGATCAGGAGGTAGACGAGGCGCAACGTTACCGGTTGCCCTTTCAGGCGGTTCGCAGTCTGTTCGAGTACGGGCGCCGGACTCATTTAACTGTTGAACAACCGGTCCATAGTTGTCGCGATCTTCTTTAGCCGCTCCAAGTCGCCGCCGCCCACTTCCGCGGCTGCCCAGCCCTGGAAACCGATTTCGTCCAGCGCCTCCATCACTGCCGGCCAGTCGCAATCGCCTTCGCCCAGTTCGACCGCAAACCCGGCGCCCGGCCCCTGTTCGTCACGCTTCTTGCGGCTGTATTCCTTAATATCCAGTTTGACTATCCGCTTGCCCAGAGTGCGAATCCACTGTTCCGGCCAGCCAAAGTTGACGACGTTGCCTACGTCGAAGTGCCAGCCGACCCACGGACTGTTCAGTTCGTCCGTGTACCTGGCCGCTTCGAGCGGACTGAGCAGGAAGGCGTTCCACACGTTCTCAATCGCGATCGTGACGCGCAGCTCCGCCGCCAGCGGCAGTACCTTGCGGATTTCCTCCTGCGACCGGGTGTACGCATCGGCGTATGAAATCTTCTTGCTCACCACGGCCGGAACCAGCAGCACGGTCGTTCCACCGTACAGCCGGCAGTCGCGCAGTGCCGTCTCCAGCGCCTGGCGTCCCGCGGCCCGCACTGCCGGGTCTGGGTCGCCGAGCGTCTGCCGCCAATGCACCGAATCGACCACGCCGTCAATCACCAGGCCAGTGGCGTCGCGGGCCCGCAGAACCTCGTCTGCATCCAGCGTGTTAGGACTGTCCAGCTCGATACCCTCGAAGCCGGCCTCTTTGGCGAGCTTAAACTTGTCGAGCACCGACGCCCCGCCTGCAACCATGCCATATTTCAGGGATTTCTGCAGCTTGCAGCGGCGGGCGCCCGCGTGAAACGGCGACTGTGCTTGAGGCGCCTCGCCCGTCGCGGGTGCAAATCCGAGCGCACCCGCCAAACTAACCGCCCCGACTGCAGCCCCGGCCGATTTCAGAAACGCTCGACGGTCAAACTCGCGTTGCATGATGGTTCCTCGCCTCATTGACAGTTAAGGCCGTTTTTTCAAGTCCACATCGGTCGCCGGCGGGCCGATGTTACTTCTGGCTGGTCGATTTGAGTCGTTGTATCTGCGGCCGGGGCTTCGAGCAAGGCCGCGGGTTTTCCACATCCAGGCCCCGGCGTTGACCGGCCTGGCGCCAACGGCAACAATGCGCGGCGTCCCTTTTTCGGAGGTTTGCGCCCATGTCAAGCGCGCTGTTGTGGAAGCCGTCTGAAGATCGCGTGCATCAATCGCAAATGTTCCAATTCATGACCACCGTCGCGAGCAGGCACGGCGTCCAGCCCGATTGGCAGTCGCTACGCCGATGGTCTATCGAGCGCCGCGAACTGTTCTGGAAGGAACTGCTGGAATTCGCCGAGGTCAAGCCGTCGCGGCCGGCCGACGCCACCATGACGGGCGAGGGCATGCTGGGCACCAAGTGGTTCCCCGGCATGACGCTGAACTACGCCCGTCACATGCTCCGCTTTAATGACGACCAGGACGCCATCCTGGCCGAGGACGAGCGCGGCCGCGCGGTGCGGCTCTCACACCGGGAGCTGCGCGACGAGGTGGCGCGTTGTGCGGCCGCTCTGCGCCAGGCGGGCGTGAAAAAGGGCGACCGCGTGGCGGGCTTCATGCCCAACGTGCCCGAAACCGTGATTGCAATGCTGGCCGCGGCAAGCCTGGGTGCAGTGTGGTCGTCCTGCTCGCCGGATTTCGGAGTGCGCGGCGTGCTGGACCGCTTCGGGCAGATCGAGCCGAGCGTGCTCGTGGTCACCGACGGATACAGCTACAACGGCAAACGCTGCCCGACGCTGCCGCGGGTAGCCGAAATGCTCTCTCAGCTCAAGGGCGTGCGGCGCGTCGCGGTCGTCCCGTTCATGGATGAACAGCCGAGCCTGGCCGGCCTGCCGAACGCCGTGCTGTGGCGCGAGTGGCTCGGCCCCCTCGACCGGGCCGCACCGCCGCTGACTTTTGAAGAAATTCCGTTCGACCACCCGCTCTTCATCATGTATTCCTCCGGCACAACCGGTATCCCCAAGTGCATCGTTCACGGCCACGGCGGCACGCTGCTCCAACACATGAAAGAGCTGATGCTGCATTGCGATCTGCGTCGCGGCGATCGCAGCTTCTACTTCACGACCTGCGGCTGGATGATGTGGAACTGGCTCGTCAGCGCGCTCGGCATCGGTACCGCGGTCGTGTTGTTCGAAGGCAATCCGGCCTACCCGGACGCGAAGCGCTTGTGGCAGCTCGCCGAGAAGCTGCGCGTCACCCTCTTCGGCACCAGCCCGAAATTCCTGGGCATGTGCCAAAAGGCCGGCCTGCGGCCCGGGCGCGAGCATGACCTGTCCGCCTTGCGCATCATCTGCTCGACCGGTTCGCCGCTCTCCGAGGAGTTGTTCCGCTGGACGTACGACGAGGTGAAGCGCGACGTGCAGCTTGCCAGCATCAGCGGCGGCACCGACATCATTTCCTGCTTCATGCTGGGCAACCCCATGCTGCCCGTGTATGCGGGCGAGATTCAGTGCACCGGCCTGGCGATGGACGTGCAGGCCTGGGACGCCGACGGGCGGCCGGTAATCGGGGAAAAGGGCGAGTTGGTTTGCACCAGCCCCTTCCCATCGCAGCCGGTCTGCTTCTGGAACGACCCCGACAACCGCAGGTACCGCTCGGCCTACTTTGATTATTACCCGGGCCGGTGCATTTGGCGCCACGGTGATTTCATCGAAATCACGGAGCGCGGCGGCGTAATCGTCTACGGCCGCTCCGACGCCACGCTCAACCCAGGTGGTATTCGCATCGGCACGGCGGAGATTTACCGCGTGGTCGAGGGAATGCCGGAGATTGTGGACAGCATCGTGGTCGGCCGGGACACGCCGGATGCGGACGTCGAGGTGTGCCTGTTCGTGGTGCTGCGGGAGGGCTTGAAGCTGGACGAGGCGTTGGAGAAGAAGATTCGCACGGCGATAGCCGAGGGCGCGACCAAGCGGCACGTACCGAAGCTGATCCGCCAGGTCAGTGCGATCCCACACACTATCAGCGGCAAGAAGGTCGAAATGGCGGTTCGGCAGGTGCTGCACGGCCACGACGTAACCAACCGCGACGCACTGGCGAACCCTGAAGCGCTCGACGAGTTCAAAAGCTTGGCCTAGAAACAGGGCCGGCGCACGGGCGGCACTGGGCGAGGCCGACGCCCCGCTGGTGTAAGGCGGCGCAGGCGCCATGGTGAGAGGCTGGCCAAGCCGCGGCCATGGTGGGTGCCATGCCCAAGCCGCGTAGCGGCGCGGGCATGCCCTCACCAGTAACCCCGCATTGACGCCGTTACCCCAAGGCGCAGCCCAGTGTCGCTCTGCCCGAGGGCATGCCCGCGCTTACAGCTTGGGCATGGCACCCAGCGTGGCCATCACACCTTGGCCGCGACCGGCCGCCGTGGCAGCTTTGCCAGTTGCCAAATCGGCCGCCATGGCGTACTATTCGTGGCTCGAATGGAAGCCGGTGCCGGCGAGCACGGCAAAATCTGCCGGGCAACGGCGGAAGATTCTTCCGCGGCAGGCGCCGTTAATCGGGCGTGTGTCCGAGTGGCCAAAGGAGACGGGCTGTAAACCCGTTGGCTTACGCCTACGGTGGTTCGAATCCACCCGCGCCCAATCGCCTTTCCAGACAGCAGCAGGCGGGCATCGATAGCGTTCGCCGAAACATGTGACTGGCGGGGGAGTCAGTAAGTCAGCAATCAGAAGGCAGGAGCGCCAAAATCCGCCGCGCTTCCAGCGCAGCCAAGCTATCGAGCACCAGATGTGCCTGGCCGACGCGCTGCGGCGGGCCCAGGCCGACTACCTTCATGCCGGCTGCCAGTCCCGCGGCGACGCCGCTGGCGGCATCTTCCACGACGACGCAGCGACGAGGGTGTACGCCCAGCCGTTCCGCCGCACAGAGGAACACGGTCGGGTCGGGCTTGGAGAGCGGGACGTCATTGCCATCCACGACGGCGTCGAGCAGCGGCCGAATTCCCAGGCGCTCCAGCACGTAGACCGCGTTGCGGCTCGACGAGGCCACGGCGGCCGGTATGCCCAGACGGCGCAGGTCCTGCAGCAGCTCGCGCGCCCCGGGAGCCAGATCGGCCGGACTCATACGCTCAATGCGGGCCAGATACCGGTCGTTCTTGCGAGTTATGATCTGCGTTTGTTCGGCGGCACTGAAGCGCGACGCGTGCGGGCCGAGGAACAGCCGCAAGCTGTCCTCGCGGCTCAGGCCCCGCAAGGCGTCATTGGCGGCGCGATCGAAGGGGATGCCGAACTCGCGGGATACATCCATCCAGCTTTGGAAATGAGACTCCGCGGTGTCGGTGAGCACGCCGTCGAGGTCGAAGATCACGGCTGAACCAGGATTTCGTCCAAGCATGGCGCCAAAGCATACCAGAGCAGAGCCGACCGGCCCATTTTAGGTCAGTGCATGGCCGTGCGAAGCGGGCGGACAACGAGACGCTTCCGATCCGCAAACGGACTGCCCAAACTTTTGCCGCGTTTGAGCTCGGCGCGCATCTTAAGGATGTAGATTATCCGCAGACCTCCGCACGATGTCGAAGGCGACAGGCCCGGATGAGCAGTGCAGGCATACCACTGGATGCTCGGCCCGCGAGCACCGCGTCGGACCTGATCGTGCGCGCACGCGAGGACGTGTCCGCTTTTGGTGAGCTCTACCAGCGCTACTCCGAGGTTGTCTTTCGCTACTGCCGGCGGAGGGTGTTCCTGCGGGATGCCGCGGAAGACTTGACGGCCGATGTGTTTCTCAAGGTCGTGGAGAAGTTCGACGGGTTCCGGGGCGACGAAGCGGCCTTCCGCCCCTGGCTTTACCGGCTGGCGACGAATTGCGCAAACGAGTATTTGCGGAAGGGTCGCCGCCGGCGTGCCCTTCGCGAGGCGCTGTTGCGGCAACCGCGGCGTGTGCAATCTACGGAGCTCGCGCCATCGGCCGAGCTGGCGCAGGACGCGGCCCGGCTGATGGGCGCGCTACTCAGGCTGAAACTGCGGCAACAGGCCCTGATCGCGTTGCGCTACTTTGAGGGCCTCGAACATGCGGAAATCTGCGGCATCCTTGGCGGTAGTCCGGCCACCGTTCGCAGTCAGATTTCGCGCGCTCTCGGGCGCCTGCAGAAGTTACTCGCAGGAGATTCATGATGTTCAGCCGTCAAAGGCACATACCCCCGCACAGCATTAACGCGCTGGAGGAGCAGCTCCGTCGCTTGATGCCGCACGAGGCCGTGAGTCCGCGGCATCGCGAGCAGCTCGAGCAGCGCATCCTGCGCGCTCGCGCGGCGCACATGCGAAACGCGCGGGGCAGGGCCAGCTGGAAACGGGCGTTAGGCGCAGCGCGACAACTCGGCCGCGCGCCGGTGGCGGCGGGCGTGCTGTTGGCGGCGGGCCTGACCCTCGCGCTGCTGCTTGGGCGCGGAGCGCTGGACGGGGCAGATACCGCCTGGGCGCTTGAACAGTCGATTGCGGCCTTGGAAGGCGTGCGCACCGTTTACATGTCCGGCACTCAGCCGAATGGCGAAACCTTTGAATGCTGGATCAGGCCCAAGGGCCGCGGCGACGAACTGGATTGCCTGCGTTTCGCGAGCCCTGACGTGGTTGCCGTCGCGCGTGGCGACACCGTGCAGGCCTATTTCCCACGCAGCGCCACGGGTGAAATCCTGGGGGGCATGTTCGAGCATGCGGTGCACGCGTGGTATTTGGCGCTGCAATTGCGGCCATGGGTCGGGGATACACTGCTTGCGCAACTTCAGGCGCAGGCCACCGACTGGCAGCAGTCCTACGGGCGCGATGAGCAGGGCAGAAACTGTGCGTTTGTGCAGTGCGGATTCCCGCCCCTGGGCATTTCATTCTGGTTTGCCTTCGATACTGAGACGAAGCGCGTCGTGAGCGCTCGGCAGTGGATGAACCTGGGGTGCGAGGGCAAGCCGGCGTTTGAAGTGACCGTCGTGACCTATGATGAGGAGATTCCGGAGGAGCGCTTCGAATTGCAAACGCCGGCCGGGACACGAGTATTCGATGGGCGAATCCTCGCTGCCCAGCAGTTGCTGCTGAAAAAAGCCGAGTTGCTGTACCAGCTGCACAAGTACCGCGAGGCGATTGAGGTCTACCTTGAGATATACGAGCAGTACCCGAACTGGAACTACGCCTCGCACGCACTGATGATGGTCGGAATCTGCTACGACTGGCTCGGCGATCAGGATCAGAGACTGAAGTACCTGGAGCAGGCTGCCCACGAATACCCGGACCTACGCGGGTGGTCTGAAGCTACCTGGTTCTATCTGGCCGGGGCGTACAGCGCGCGCCGTGACTGGGAGCGCGCTCTTGCGGCCCTCCATAAGTGCGTCGAGCTGTGTCCGGGCGTGCGCGACCCGCAGGGTTTTCCCTGGAAGGATGCACGCGAGATGATCCGGTGGGTCGAGCAGCAGATGATGATGGATGAGGTCGAATCGCTCGGCCACGAGCACCGGTATGCCGAGGCGATTGAAGCGTATTTGAAAGCCCATGAGCACTATCCGGACTCGTGCGACGCTGCGTATTGCCTGGTGAAAGTGGCAATGTGCTAAAAGAATGGGCGACCGCGATCAGACCCTGCTATACCTGGAACAGGCCAATCGCGAGTGCCCCGAAACGTGCGTGTGGCATCAGGCCACAGTCCACTACTTGCTGGGTGAGGAGTACGCCAGCCGGAACAACCGAGAGCAGGCCCTGCAGGCCCTCGAGAACTGCCTTAAACTCCGTCCCGCCGACGCCCATGCAGAAGAGTTCCCCTGGAAGGAAGCGCGCGAGGCGGTTTCCAGGATTGAGGAAGGGCGCCGCATGGAATCCCCTTGCCAGATCCCATGATGCCTGGAAATGTTATCCAGGGCTCACGGCGAGCCAGCCTTTTAGAAGGCACATCGTTGCGGCTTTGTCCGGGATTTTGTAGCCGCGGCCGAGGTCCGGGTCGTGATGAATCGCCACGCGCAGATTCGGTGGGCCGACGCAGCCCGGGCAGCCGTTGTCGCAGTCGCAGCCGGCGACGATGTCGTACGCGAGTTTCAGCAGGTCGGCGGCGCACTCGTAGCCGTGGCGGGCGTAGCCGACGCCGCCTTCATAGCGGTCGTAGAGGATGATCGTCATCACGCCGAGCTGCGAGGCGTCAACCACGCCGCCGATGTCGTAGCGGTCGCACATGGCCAGCGTCGGCAGGGCGACGGCCAGCAGGTTGCGGACGCCGCTGAAAGCGTCGAAGAGCGTCGCGCCCGGGCTCGGCGTGGCGTTGATGCCCAAGCTCGGTATGGCCCTCGCGTCCGGGCTTGGTGTGGCAACGCCCGGGCTCGTTATGCCGTTGCCGGGGCTTGGAGTCGGCGACGCCGCAGCAGCCGCCAGCGCCGCGTTCGTGGCTTCGATGGCCCCTGGCGGCGGCTGGAGCCAGCAACCCGTCGTGTTCACCTGCTGGGCCGGCAGGTCGAGCGCGGTCTGGCCGATCAGCTCCATGGTGTGGAACTTGAATTTGCGAAACGCGACCGTTTGCCAGCGCACCGTCACGTCTCCGAAGCTGCGCCGCCCGCCCAGGCAGTCGGCCGTCAGACGCTCGGCGACGATGCGGCACTCGTCCGCCAGCACCGGCTGCGTGTAGTAGTCGGCGTCCATGCGCTCGACCCGCGCGAGGCGGGCCGACAGGTCCAGGGCCCGAACGATGTAGCTGTCGCCCTGGTGCAGGTAGATCGCTTCGGGGTAGACGAGTTCGGGGGCGGAGATTGAATCGACCTGGCCGATGACCTCGTTGCGCCCGCCGGTTATGTCCACGATCGCGTAGGTCGCGTTGCTGATGGTTCGCAGGTTCGTTTCGTGATGCGGCAAACCCGCGACGGAGTAATCGTAGCGGTCCTGGCCCGCCTTGAGCCGGCCGGCTTGCACCAGTTCGTTGGCGACCGGCTCGGCCAGACCGCCGAAAGTCGTCAGATCGGCCGGTGTGAGGGGCAGCTCGCGGGCCGCGCACGCCAGTTGAGCCGCGAGAATGTGGGGGTTCTGTGGGTCGATGATGGCTTGCTCGAGCGGGCGTTTGAAGATGAAGTCCGCGTTGCGCATCAGGTACTGATCGACCGGGTCGTCGTACGCGACGAAGATCGCCAGGGATTCGTCCTGGCGGCGGCCGGCCCGGCCCGCCTGTTGCCACAGGCTGCACAGCGTGCCGGGAAAGCCGACGATGAGCGCGGCATCCAGCGAGCCGACGTCGATGCCGAGTTCCAGGGCGTTCGTGCTGCACACACCCAACAGTTCGCCGCTGAAGAGGGCCCGCTCGATCTCGCGCCGTTCGAGCGGCAGATATCCGCCGCGGTAGGGGCGCAGCTTGCGGGCCAGTTCCGGCCGGCGGCGGCGCAGGCTGTCGGCCACGTACTTGTATAGCAGCTCGGCGACGACGCGGGCCTTGGCGAAGGCGATGGTCCCCGCGCCTTCTTCCAGCAGGTCTCGTAGCAGGTCCTGGGCCTCGATGTTGGCGCTGCGGCGCGTGATGCGCGTCGGAGTGTCCAGCCAGGGCGGGTTCCACAGCACGAACCAGCGCCGGCCGCGCGGCGAGCCGTCCTGGTCGATCAGGCGCATCGGGCGGTTTGTCAGGCGCTCGGCCAGTTCGCGCGGGTTGGCCAGCGTGGCGGAGCAGCAGATGAACTGGGGCGCGCCGCCGTAATGTCGGCAGATGCGCTGCAGGCGGCGAATGACGCCGGCAACGTGGCTGCCGAAAATGCCGCGGTAAGTGTGGATCTCGTCCAGCACCACGTATTTCAGCCGGGCGAAGAAGCCGGCCCACTTCGGGTGGTACGGCAGGATGCTCTGGTGCATCATGTCGGGGTTGGACAGCAGGATGCTGGCGCTGCGGCGGATGCCGGCCCGTTTGTGCGTGGGGGTGTCGCCGTCGTAGCAGGCGGGCTTGGCCACTTCCGCGATTTCGCCTGCGGCGACCATGCGTTCGAGATTGCCGAGCTGGTCGTAAGCCAGGGCCTTGGCAGGGTAGAGGCAGAGGGCGCGGGCCTCGGGATCGTTCAGCAGGGCGGCGAGGATTGGCAACTGGTAGCACAGGCTCTTGCCGGAGGCGGTGCCGCTGGCGACGACGACGCTCTCGCCGGCCTGCACGGCGTCGTAGGCGTCGGCCTGATGCGAGTAGAGCTGCTCAATGCCTTCTTGCCTGAGCAGGGACCAAAGGCGGTCCGGCAGGGGGGCGGCCGGGGTGCGATAGGCAGCCGGCCGCGGCTCCGAGGAGCGCACCGCGACGATCTGGCCGCGATAGTCGCGGGTTGCGGTAAGTCGCTGTAGGAAGCCGGTTACGTCCATGTTGTCGGGTACTCCGAGGGCAGTATAGCGGGGTAGAGGGTTGGCGGCTCGGATGGGTCGCGGGGCGGGTCTTGACGGCGCGGCTGGCGGTGCGGGCGCGTGGGCGGCCCGCGAATCCCAACCGGAGCAAATCGGCGAACTGGCGGAGCGCGTGCGGCAGGAGTTACACTGATGCGTGGATAGGCACAATGTCATCTGGCAAATTTCTGAGGACTGATCCAAGCCGCGCGCAGGCCGCAATGCTGGCCGTCGGCGCTGTTGCCAATTTCTACTGGCGTGGTCCGTTCGGGCTGTTGCCGTTCCTGATATTTACGCTTGCACCTGTGGCGGTAGCGGTGAGCGTCCTAAACCGTTTGCACCTCCCGCGCCACGTTCTGCCAGTGGCGGCTGGTCTGCTCTCCTTAGGGAGTTCGTGGTTGATCGCCGCGCCGCCGCTCACGCGGACCCTGTTCAGCCGCCATTTGGGAGTTGCGCGGCCCACCGGTATAGTTCAGAGATGGGACCAGAACTGGGCACGCGACCGCGCCTATCTGCTGCAGTTCAGCGCGTCACCGCAGACGATCGACGAAATTGTTGAGCGCTCTGGAATGCGGCCGATGAGTCGGACGCCGCTTTTCTCGAATCCCTTCTTTCTGAGCGAAGCGCCAGCATGGTGGCAATCTGGAGGAACGAGCACCGCAGGGGCCTGGGAGAAAGAAGCGGGGCTCCTTATTCAACTTAGGTATGACGCCTCTAATGGGCTCGCGCAGCTTGGATTCTTTGAGCGGTAAGCTCGAATAACCGTCGCTCAACCGGCCTCGACATCTGGGGCGGCGACTGCCAACCACATGGCTTCATTCGACAACCACGTTTACCGCGCACATGGTCTTCTCTATTTCTTCGAACTCTACGTCCGTTTGGTTCGTGACGTTGATTGTGCGCTATGAACGGAAGCCACAAGCGGCGCTGCGACCGGCGGCTCAGCGGCGATTCTCTTATTATGAGGTACACCAGGAGGGAATGGAAGCAGCACATCATTCTTTTTCGTGTTGCCAATGCTGCCGGGTGCGCTGCCCGCGGACTGAGTCAGAGTGATACAGTGATAGAGTGACAAGGTGCCCCAAATTCAGCGACAAACCGCTTGGGAGACAGTTGTTGTCCGGCTACACTGGAACATACAGTTGAATGGCGTCGTTCCGGCGCGTGTGTCTATTTGCCTTTTGGAGGTGCCGAGAGATGAAAAGATCTGTTGTCATATGGGTGGCGGTCCTCACAACCGGTCTGGCCGCTTCAGCCGCCGAGAGTTAGTTCAGTGCGAGGAGTTTACGAACACGAATAGCCCCTACTGCACATACGCCGGCGAGGCGTTCGGGGCGCTGCTCAATAGTTACCCTACCACCTTCGCCGGCATTCAGATTCACATCGGTGACGCGTACACCAGACTCTGGGGGGCCGCCCGGGCCACCTTCTACAACGTTCCGGGGACGCCGACGGCCTGCTTCGACGGCGTCATCCAAGAGGTGGGCGGCGCCCCGGGCATGAGCTACATCTACCAGTACAACACCCGGCATTTCATCCCGAGCGACGTCGAGATGCTGATCGGTGCGTACGAGGTCAGTCCGCCGCCCACCCCGCCCACTTACGAGGTTCAAATCATGCTTTCACTCGAGCCCAGCGGCACCGCCAAAACCGTGCGCGTCTACGCCGCGCAGGTGCTCGACTATTACCCGGCCTCGCCTTTGTACTCGCGCAACTGCTTCCGCAACGCGGCCGCGGCCGATGACGTCGCACTGGTTCCGGGCGGAACGGTCAGGATCACCAAAACGCTGCAGATCGACGCCGACAGTGCGGCCGCCTCCCGCCACATGAGGCTGATCGTCTGGGCCCAAGCTCCGAACGACAGCGCTCCGGCGGAGGTTTATCAGGCCGCGATAATGAACTACCCGTTTGAGGAGCTGTGCGCGATGAAGATTTCGCTGCCTGAGGGCGTGCCGGATTTCATCTCGCCGGATGCGCCCACCGTCCTGAACGTGCGCATTCAGAATGCGGCCGAGAACCTTGTGCCGGGTTCGGGTGTGATGTACTACCGCTATGACGGCGGCGATTTCCAGAGCGCGCCGCTATTCCCGCTTGGTGGCGAGTACTTCACGGCCACTCTCCCCGCCCCGGGTTGCGGGGCCGAGCCGGAGTTCTACTTTGCCGCGCAAGGCGACGGCGGAACAACGGTGGTTTACCCGGAAGGCGCTCCGAGCGAGGTTGAGACGACGATCGTCACCAGGGTGACAACTTTCATCCACGACAACTTTGAGGACGACCTGGGCTGGACTGTTTACGACGCGCCGGGCCTGCTCTTTGGCTCCTGGGAACGGGCGGTGCCTGGCGGCTTCGCGCTCCCGGATGGTTCTCCCGACCAGGATTATGACGGTTCGGGCAACTGCTACGTCACGGATAACCGCTACGGCAGGGACGTCGATCTGGGCCCGACCGTCCTGCTTTCGCCCATTTTTGACCTGCTGGACACGACTGACGTCTACGTGCGTTATGCGCGGTACATCAGATGCGATGACGCCGAAACGCCGCCCTACCCCGGCCGCGATTTCCTGGACGTCGAGCTCTCCGGCGACGGCGGGGTGACCTGGGTCCAGGCCGAGCACGTGACCGGCACTGGCCCGAAGATTGGCGGCTGGGTCTACGTCCAGTTGCGCGTGGCGGACTTCGTCGACCTGACGTCACAGTTCCAGATCCGTTTCTCAGTGGCGGACATCCCCAACAACTCGTACACTGAAGCCGGCGTGGACGACTTCTGGCTGTTCGATCTATCCTGCGACGGCGGCCCGCAGTACAAGCCGGGCGATCTGAACTGCGACACACTGGTCGACGCGTTTGACATCGAGCCGTTCGTGCTGGCTTTAGTCAGCGGCCCGGGATTCGAGGGTTATTACGCCGCCTATCCCGCCTGTAACGGCATGCTGGCCGACGTGAACGGTGACGGCAGCGTCAACGTTTTTGACATTGACCCGTTCGTATATTTGCTCACCGCTGAAGACGGAAAGTAAGAAAGATCGAGCCTGAGCGATCCGCGGCCGGGAAGCGCTGTTGCGCCCCCGGCCGCTGCTTTGCCGGGCACCATGCCCAAGTGCTGGCTGCCCGGCAACGCCCGAGAGCGCGTTGGTTTCGTTCGCTGCGGCGGCGGCGCCGGGCGCTTCCGCCTCATCGCTGTCGTAGGCGGTCGCGAGCACGCTGGCGAGCGGCTGTGGGTCGATGGCGGTCATGAGTCCGCTAATTCTGCCGGCTTCGTTGCCTGCAGCCTGAGCCTGCTTCGGCGAAATTCCGCGAAAAACCGCTTGGGAGGGGGCTAACGTCCGGCTACACTCGAAACCATGTCAGTTGAACCGGCGCTACGGTCCGGACGAGATTGCATCTACCGCCGAGTACAGCGCGGCCGGCGTCGGGCGCGCGTGTCTGTTCACGTTTTGGAGGTAACGAGAGATGAAAAGGTCTGTTGTTGTATGGGTAGCGGTCCTCGCGACCGGTCTGGTCGCTTCAGCCGCCGAGAGAGTAGTTCAGTGCGAGGAGTTTACGGCAACGAGCTGCGGTTACTGCCCATACGCCGGCGAGGCATTCGGAGCGCTGCTCAATAGTTATCCCACCACCTTCGCCGGCATCCAGATTCACCTCGGCGACGCGTACGCCACATCCTGGGGGACAGCCCGCGACACCTTCTACAACGTTACGGGAACGCCGACGGCCTGGTTTGACGGCCTCATCTCGCGGGTGGGCGGCACATCCGGCATGACTTATACCTCGGAGTACAACACCCGCCACAACATTCCGAGCGACATCGAGATGCTGGTCGGCGCGGCCGAAATCGACCCACCCACCAGCCCGCCGACCTACGAAGTCCAGATCAAGCTTACGCTTGAGCCCACCGGCACGGCCAAATCCGTGCGCGTCTACGCCGCACAGGTGCTCGACTACTACCCGACCTCGCCCTCGTACTCGCGCAACTGCCTCCGCAACGCGACCGCGACCGAGGACGTGGCCTTGCAGCCCGGCCAAACCGTGCTGGTCACCAAGACGCTGCAAATTGATACGGCCAGCGCGGCCAACCCCAACGACATGACGCTGATCGCCTGGGCGCAGGCGCCGAATTCCAGCGCACCGGCCGAGGTGTACCAGGCGGCGCTGATGAACTATCCGTTCGAGGCGTTGTACGCGATCAAGATCACGCTGGCGGCGGCCGTGCCCGAATTTATTCCGCCGGATGAGGATACCGCCCTAACGGTGCGCATCCAGAACGGCGGCGAGGACTTGCTGCCGGAATCGGCCCTGATGCACTACCGCTACGACGACGGCGCTTTCGAGACCGCGCCGCTGGTCCCGCTGGGTGGCGAGTACTTTACGGCCACGTTGCCGGCCCCGCCTTGCGGCACCGAGCCGGAGTTCTACTTCAGCGCCCAGGGCGACGGCGGCTCAACGGTCATCTACCCGGAGAACGCGCCGGCTGAGGTGGTGAGGACGATCGTGACCACCATTACCACGCTCATGGATGATGACTTCGAAGAGGACTTGGGCTGGACTGTGTACAACACGCCGCCTCTGACCGAGGGCTTCTGGCAGCGCGCCGTGCCCGGTGGTTTTGGGGATCATTCCCCGGCTAGCGACTACGACGGCTCCGGGCACTGCTACGTCACGGACAACCGTTACAGCAAGGACGTCGACCGGGGGCCGACGATCCTGACTTCGCCGGTGATTGACCTGTCCGGCATGACAGATGTGTACTTGCGTTTTGCCCGTTACATCTATTGCGACGACGCGGGCGTCGGACTTCCGACGGATGACGACTACCTTGACCTCGAGCTGTCCGCGGACGGCGGAACCACCTGGGTTTTGGCGGAGCACGTAACCGGGCGCGGCGACTGGGTCTACACCCAAGTCCGCGTCCTCGACTTCGTGGAGCTTACGTCGCAATTCCAGATGCGTTTCTCCCTGGCCGACGAGCCCGCCAACTCCGTGACGGAGGGCGGCCTTGATGCCCTTTGGGTCTTTGAAAGGGGCTGCTCGGACAGTCCGCATTACGGCCTCGGCGACCTGAACTGCGACGGCGCGGTGAATGTGTTTGACATTGACCCGTTCGTGTTGGCTCTGACGAGCGGCGAAGGGTACTACGCTGTCCATCCCGATTGTGATGCCATGCTGGCCGACGCCAACGGCGACGGCGCCGTCAATGTGTTCGATATTGACCCGTTTGTACTCTTGTTGACCGGCGGCGGAAAGTAAGACTCTGGAGATCAGTAAGACTCTGGAGATCGAGCCTGAGTGCTGCGCGGCCGGGAAGCGCTATTGCCCCCCTCCCGGCCGCTTGCTTTGCCCGGCGCCACCCGCGCCGGCGGCGGCGCGGCATGCCAAGCGCTATGCGCCGCGATATGTGGGGTGCCGTGTAGGGTGCCATGCCCAAGCCCGCGCAGCGGGCGCGGGCATGCCATCGCCAACAGGCCCACATCTGGCGCGGTTAACGACGGCATGCCCGCGCTTTAGCGCTTGGGCATGGCACCCACCTTAGCGCATGGCACCCGTTTTAGGCATGGCACCCGCTTTAGCGCGTGGCACCCGCCTCGCCGAAGCGAAGCGCTGCACTACTTTCACCCTAACGTTGTGTCGCCGGGGCAGATTGCGTGGCCTTGTTCGCCGCGCCGGTCGGCATTAGCGTAGCCGGACGCGCGGGCTCGCGCGCCGCGGCGCCGGCAGAAATCGGAATGCGCAGGCTGTCGGCCACCGGGTCGTCAGTAGTCACGGAAACCGACGCGGGTTTCTTCGCCGGCAGTTCATATCCCGCAGGCACGCTCAACACGACGAACTGCTGCCCATCTTCCTCGACAATCTTCGCCTGCAGGGCCGGGTCACTGGCGACCGCGGCCAGGGCCCTCCCCGGCGCGCCGGCCCACACCAGCCGCGTGCGCAGCTCAGTCGGGCGTTCTTCTCCGGCCGGCAGCGACAGCGCCCTGGGCTCAGCTCTAAGGCGGGCTTCAACCGCGCCGAAGTAGCGTACGGAATCCTGCGGCGCCTCCTCGAGGCCTGTTTCGATCATGACCGAACCACGCACCTTGTCATTCGGCCAGGGCGGGCTGACCGTGATGTCTAGTGTGTACTTTTCGCCGGGTTCAATTTCGCGCAATTCCGCCGCGGCGTGCCCCTCGCACGCTGCGACCTTGGGATGCAGGGGGCCGCCGTCGCCGCGCGTCAGGGTGACGGTCTTTGTCACTGGGCCGGCGTCGCGCGGGATTGTGCCGAAATTGACGACTTTTGGATCGGCCTTGAACGCGGCCAGAACGCGCCCTTTGCACGTCAGTTCAACCTGAGGATTATTCACGTCGTTGGTCTGTACACGGATTTTGCGCGTGAACTCGCCCTCGCGCCCGCTTGTCGCGATAGTGACTTCGATATCCTCTGTCTGACCCGGCTGAATGGTGCGGCTCTTCGAGCCGGAGATTTTTGAGCCGCAGCAGCCCTTAATCTCTATGTTCAGCGGCCCTTCCCCTTCGTTCTTGGCAGTGAAAGTGTACGTCGCGGCTTTGCCGTTCCAGATTGCCGGCTTCTCAATCGAGTCCTTCGCGCAGGACCATCGCGGCTGGGGTTGATCGGCGGGCGGCGGCGTCAGGCCCAGGGACGGCCGCTCTCCTTCCGGGCCGGGCGGTGCGTCGGTGGCCATCATCGCCGCCCCCTTGTTCAGGACAATTGGCTGAGGCTTGTTGAGCATTCTGGGGCGGCTGGAGGCCTGTTTGGCACTCGGCTGAGCCGCGTTAGGCTGGGTTTGGGCGGCGTTCGGACTCTGCTCCGCCACCTTCTGTTCGATGAGCTGTTTGAGCGCGTTCACGTCCTCCGTTTGGACTTGTGCCCCCATATTAGCTGCCGGCTTGGTGGCCGGCGTTTGACCGGCATTGGGGATATTCGCCGGCGGGTTGGCCCGAGCCGTGCACACCACCGCCGCCAGCATCACCAGGTGAAGGGCTCCGACCGAGCCCGCTCGAATGTCCCATTTCTTCAGCACCTTTCGCAATGTCATCCGGTTCTCCTTTTTGGAAGCCGTACTACAAACACAACCAGAGCCGCCCGCACTCCGGGCGCACCCTGGCACGAACTCGTCGACAAGATCCGGGTCACACCAATTACCCAGCTAGATGGTTGGACACAAGGCAGGTCGACAAGTTAGCCGGAAATAGCGGCTGACCCCACAGGCCGGCGCCTGAGCGTCAGCCGGCTGTCGCTCTTCATGCGACACCAAAAATCGGGGCACGCTGGCAAAGCCCGTCGGCCCGCCAGCGTGCCCAACTAACCCCTCGCGTTCCCCAATCATTCGGAGAGCGTTATCTGTTCCGTAGCGTTGAAATCAGTCAGTGGGGCGGCGCGTATGCCGTCCGGCGTCAGGGCGTACAGCTCATCGCCGATGAAGGCGGCCCGCTGCCATTGCGGCCACCAGGCGACCGGCTGGCCGACCGATGCGACCCGCCCCAACTCAGCGAATCCTACGGCCGGATCGACGCTGTAGCAGAGCACGCCCGCGAATTCATAACTGTAGTAATAAGTGCCGCCTTCGGAGGTCAGCACAGCCGGCAGCGCGATCAACGTCTGGCCGTCGCGCTCGATGATCGTGAAAGCCTTATGCGTCGTGCTGATTTCCGAGTAGCTGCCCCAGCTTCCGAGACTGAGCTGCTGAACGACCTGGGGATTGGTCCAGTCGCTCACGTCGAACAACGAAAGTTGAATTCCCTTGACGCTCGTCCTGCCCCACTCGTCTTCATCAGTAGTGCGGCCGACGCCCATGAGATGGTTTTCGCCGAGGGGGTGGAGGTATTCGCTATAACCCGGCATTTCCAGCTCGCCCACGAGACGCGGGTCCTGCGGGTCAGACAGGTCCAGCACGAAGAGCGGGTCGATTTGGCGGAACGTGACGACGAAGCCGTGATCGCCCAGGAAGCGAACGGCGTATATCTGCTCGTTGGTGCCGAAGTTCGCGACCGAGCCGAGGATATCCAGCGCCCCGTTGTTCTCGCCGAGCACGAAGACCGCGTTGTCCGGTTCCTGTGGGGCGGTCTGCGTGTCGGCCTGGTCCTGCGCGGAATCGGGCGGCGGGGCGTCGTCGCCGGAGGACGTATTGCCGCTCTCGGCGACGGCCACGCTGACTACGACGTCGTTCCAGAAGACGCCCCCGTTGCCAACGCGGTGCGTGGCCACCCGCAGGTTGCCCTTGTGTTCGCTCAGCGAGAACTGGTTCAGTAGCCGCCCGGGGACGGAGCCGCTGGCGGTGTAGCGCGCGGCGCCGTCTTCGCCGAAGCTGAACTTATGTATGACCGTGTTCTCGCGGTAGTTGTCCTCCGGGTCGTACGCGGAATCAGTGAGGTACAGCGCTTCCGGCGAGGCGTAGATCGTGCCGGCGTCGGCCAAGACGGCCACCGACTCGACGATCGTCTCGACATTGGCGGCGTCGAGCGTGAGCACGGCCGTCATGGCGCAACCATCCGGCGCTTCCGGGCGCAGCCAGTTGGACCAGGGCACGGCGTCCGCGGATGCACCGCCGGACGCACGCGCCTTAGGCATGACTTCGGTGAGCGTCATGCGGTTGATCTCGCGCGGCGTGGGCTGGGCCGGCAGCTCCGGCACGACGGTCAGCACCACGATCAGGCGCCCACCGGTCAAGCGGCTGGAGACGAGGCAGCCGTCGAGCTCAAGGCGGTGCGTGATGGCAGGGCTGGCGGGATCCGAGATGTCGATCTGGATCACGCTGATCTTGGCGCGCGGGTAGTAGGGGGGCCACATCATGATTTCAGCGCCGTCAGGAGCGGCGGCGCCGACACGGGCGCCATCGGCCTGACTGCCGAGCGCGATGATCGTTTCGTCCCGCAGGTAGAGCGCATCGATCCACACGCCGAGGTCCACATTCGCGATTTGGGCCAACGCCTCAGGCGGGCTGGCCTGCACGATTCGCAGGGATTGTTCCTTGGCGATGTAGAAGTACGTACCGTCGCTCTTGAAGACGTCGCTTTCATCGACGCCAGTTTCCTGGAGGTTCGTGGTCGAGTACGCGGTTGAATCGCCGGTCGCATCAGGGGCAGCGTTCACGGCGTTATCTTCCGCGGCGCCTGGCGCCAGCGTGGGAATTCCGCCAAAAAGCCAGCCGCTGCGCCTTTGTGCGCGAGTTTGTTGGATCGCCTGCTGCTGAAAGTAAGAGAGCAGGGCGGCCTCGGAATCGAACGGGATGAGTTTAGGGTTGCCGGCCTGCTTCGACGGTCCGGGGGGCGGAAGGCAGCCTTCCGAAAGGAAGGCGACCAGAAACAACGCAGGCAGGACCACTCGCTTCGCCATAGCCGAACCTCCTGGGTCAGAGCCGGAAGGCTGGAACTTTGACAGGCCGGGAGTTCGAAAGCAGGCCCGTCTTACAAGGCGTTAAGCTCCGATTTTTGGGCTTGTTCGCGATGTAAGTTTGTAGGTGGATTACAGGTGTCAGGTCGAGAGGGCGGGCTGAGGTCCTATAAAATCCCGCCTTCCGAGCGGCTGTTAAATTTTTTCCGTTTCGACGCGTTTTTTCGGGTCCGCGACGGAATTTTCTGTGTGACGAGTGCGTTTCCCTGTTGCAAAGGGGGAGAAACCTGGTATTATACGGAGCCCCGCTCGAAAGAGCGGGCGATCTTTGAAAAGTGAACAGTGGACGAAGCCGCGAGAATGTGCCGGCGTGAAGGCCCTCTGCAGAATGGGCCGGCGCGCCGGGATCCGCAGCAAAAATCGTCGGTGCCGTTGCGTTGGTGTGGCGGCATAAACCGACGAATGTTGCTCGAACATTCTCGATGCAGACGTGAGTGTTTGAGCCTAAGCCGGAAAATGGGACCGCTTGCCTGACGGCGGCGGTTTCTCAAATTCTTTTCGAAGAGTTTGATCCTGGCTCAGAACGAACGCTGGCGGCATGGCTAAGACATGCAAGTCGTACGGGACTGGCCGTGGGCAACTGCGGTCGGTTCAGTGGCGGACGGGAGAGTAATGCATGGGTAACGTATCCTTGACACGGGAATAACAGCGGACCGCAAGGTTCTTTAGCGAAAGTGCTGCTAATGCCCGATGAAGTCGCCGGGTCGCATGGCCTGGCGTCCAAAGGGCGGGGACCGGGTAACCGGCCTGCCGGTCTTGGAGCGGCCCATGTCCTATCAGCTAGTTGGTGAGGTAATGGCTCACCAAGGCTACGACGGGTAGCGGGCGTGAGAGCGTGGCCCGCCTCATCGGGACTGAGACACTGCCCGGACACCTACGGGTGGCTGCAGTAACGAATCTTGGGCAATGGGCGCAAGCCTGACCCAGCAATGCCGCGTGCAGGAGGAAGTCCTTCGGGATGTAAACTGCTGTCAGGGTTTCGCAAGCAAAGCGGGTGAATAATCCGCCGCGTTGAGCAGACCCAAAGGAAGCCTCGGCTAACTCTGTGCCAGCAGCCGCGGTAAGACAGAGGTGGCAAGCGTTGCTCGGAATCACTGGGCTTAAAGGGTGTGTAGGCGGCCTTTCAAGCATTCTGTGAAATCCCCCGGCTCAACCGGGGAATTGCAGGATGTACTGTTGGGCTTGAGGCACGTAAGGGCCAGGGGAACTCTGGGTGGAGCGGTGAAATGCGTAGATATCCAGGGGAATGCCAGTGGCGAAGGCGCCTGGCTGGACGTGTCCTGACGCTGAGGCACGAAAGCGTGGGGAGCGAACGGGATTAGATACCCCGGTAGTCCACGCCCTAAACGATGTGCACTAGCTTCAGGGATCTCTGACGATCTCTGGGGCGAAGGAAAACCGTTAAGTGCACCGCCTGGGGAGTACGGCCGCAAGGCTAAAACTCAAAGGAATTGACGGGGGCTCACACAAGCGGTGGAGCATGTGGCTTAATTCGAAGCAACGCGAAGAACCTTACCCGGGTTTGACATGCTTGGATGCCCGCCGGGGATAACTCGGTTGGGCTGCCCTTCGGGGTGAAACTTGCACAGGTGTTGCATGGCTGTCGTCAGCTCGTGCTGTGAAGTGTCGGGTTAAGTCCCTTAACGAGCGAAACCCCTGTCGCTAGTTGCCAGCGCGTAATGGCGGGGACTCTAGCGAGACTGCCGGCGTTAAGCCGGAGGAAGGTGGGGATGACGTCAAGTCATCATGGCCTTTATGCCCGGGGACGCACACGTGCTACAATGGCGCGTACAAAGCGACGCAAGACCGTGAGGTGGAGCAAATCGCAAAAAACGCGCCCCAGTTCGGATTGGAGTCTGCAATTCGACTCCATGAAGTCGGAATCGCTAGTAATCGCGTATCAGCTACGACGCGGTGAATGTGTTCCTGAGCCTTGTACACACCGCCCGTCAAGTCATGGGAGCTGGTAGCACCCGAAGTCCGCTTAGCTAACCTTTTAATCGAGGGGGCGGCGGCCGACGGTGAGACCGGTGACTGGGACTAAGTCGTAACAAGGTAGCCGTAGGGGAACCTGCGGCTGGATCACCTCCTTTCTAGAGGATACCTAGATCGCTCCGGCGGCTTGCCGCCTGAGCGAACTAAAATCAGCGCATTCTTACCTGGCCCTTAGCGGCTGGGGCGCGGCGGAGAAATCCGTCGCCCGGCAACGTCCACTGTTCTCTTTTTTTATGCGCCCTATTGTCGGCGCTTTTGGCCCAAATTAAGGGCAACCAAAGATGAACTGGAAAGCGCTCCTCCAGGAAACTCTTTCCGGCCTAACGCGAACGCACGCGCACGAACCTCTCTCCGAAATCCAACGCATTCTCCGTGGAGTCCTGGGCTTGGACGAAATCCACTTCCAGGGCCCCGACGGCCATCAGCTGCCCCCCGACGCCACTTTTCAGCAGGCGCTCGAGCAGTACGCAGCCGTGGTTGTCAGGCTACAGCTAAAGCCGCCTGCGGCGCCCGCTGCGGCGCCAGCCGCTACGGCACCTGCTGCCGAATCGCGCTTCCGCGAGGGCGCCCCGCCCGCGGATGTTTCGAAACTTTCGATGGACGAGCGTACGGATCTGTTCCTGCGGGAGTTCATGCGCCTGGAAAACCGGCACGATTTCATGTGGGCCGGGTACATCGTGCGCGAAATGCTGCCGCGGCTGGGCTTCGCACCGGAAGAAGCCAAACTGGTGCTGGATCATCTGCGGGCGGAGAAGTTGGTCACGATCAGCAAGGTTCCCAATCCCAAGAACCCGGATTTCCCGGCGACCGGCGTGCACCTGAACCGCGAGCACCCGCGCGTCCAGGCCCTGCTGGCCGGCCACTCGCGCAACGGCGGTGCGACCCCGGCCCCGACGGTACGTGAACCGCGTGAGGCGCCCACGCCGAACCCACAACCCTAGTCGCAACCGCCAATTCACGCCGCCATCACCTATAGGGTGCCGACGCGCCTGTTACGATTCGGCCGCAAAAAGGGCAAAAGGGCAATGACCAAACGGGCATGCCCCGCACGGGTGCCATGCCCAAGCTGTAAGCGCGGGCATGCACTTGTAAAGCGCAACGGCGCGGTCCACACTGCGACTGATGCGGCGAACAGTGTCGAGCTTTGAAACCAGCGTAGCGGCGGCCGCGCCTGGCCGATGCCGGTGGTATCGAGCTCTGGCGGTCGCGGTGCTGCTCGGGGCGGCCGCACTGGCGGCGCTGTGCTTCATCTGGCCGGCGGCGGTGGCTGTTCATGAAACGCTTGGGACGCGCGATTGGGGCGCAGCGGCCCTGACCGGGCGGCGGCTGGGGTTGCTGGTGCGCGGCGTGACTGTTGCGGGCGCGGCAGCCGTGCTGGCACAGGTCCTGGGGGCGGGGCTGGCGGCGGGGTTGAATGCTCCACGGCGCCGCTGGCGAAGTTTGAGCACCTGGGTATGCCTGGTCGTGCTCCTCATGCCGCCGTACGTCTGCGCCTTCGCGTGGAGCCTGGTTTTGCTGCCGGGCGGCTCATTTATCGGTGCGGCCGGTGCGGTTCGTTGGCCGGCTTGGTTCGCCCACGAAGGACGCGCGGTCTGGAGCCTCGCCACGTGGACGGCCCCCGTGGCTGCAATAGTGTTGGCGGCCGGCTGGCGTGCAGCCGGGCGGCCGGCGTTCGCGCTGGCCCTTCCGGACGGCGGGACCGTCAAAGCGCTGGCGTATGGCGCCTTGCCGGCGATGCGGCCGTGGATCGGCGTGGGCCTGATCCTCACCGGGCTGCTGGCGGTCACCGAGCATGCCGTCAGCGACTTGTGCCAGGTGCAGACCTGGAACACTGAAGTACTTTCGCTGGTCCAAAGCTGGAGCGCCCGGGGGCTGCTGCTGGGTTGGCCGATGTTCACGCTGGCAGCGCTCCTATTGCTGGCCGCGCTACCCTTCCGGCATGTCCTTCGCACTTTGTTGGAAAATCTGGCGGGGTTCGAGACGATGGAGGCACGCGGCGCGACGTGGGGCGGAGCCGGGCGCGTCGCAAGGGTGGCTTCTATCGTTTCGGCCGGCATCTTGCTCCTGCCATGGGCGATCCTGGCGTTTGATATGGCTGACTGGGCAGCGCTGGGCAGAACGTGGAGCAGCTTTCCGCGAGATTGGCCGCATGGTTTGCGCTATGCCGCCGGTGCAGGACTGGTCAGTCTATGGTTGGCTCTTGGCATCGATCTTTGGTTAAACCTTGCCGGTAAGCGGCGCTGGCGAGCGGCGGCTGGGATAATCATCCTCCTGGCCGCGTGCGCCGCAATCTCGCCACCTGCCGCAGTGGGCGACGCGTTCGCCGCGGCGTACCTGCGCTGGCCGGGAATCAGTGATCACTGGTGCATCGTCAGCCTGGCAACCGCAGCGCGCTTTGCCATCATTCCCATCATCGGCATGCGGATCGCGGCGGCGGCGGACGCGGACCTGGGACAGATGGCGGCCGTGGACGGCGCCGACCGCGTCAGCGCCTGGTGGTATGTGCGGTTGCCCCTGCGGCTGCCGATGGCGCTGGCATGTGCGGCCCTCGTGGCGCTGCTGGCGCTGACGGAGGTGCCGGCCAGCCAGCTCGTGCGGCCGGCGGGCGTTGAGAGCGTGGCGTTAGCGCTGTTCAACCACATGCACTATGGGCGAGACGCGGAGGTGATAGCGATGTCGCTGTACCTGATGGCGTTTCTAGCGCTGACTGTGGGCGGCATTCAGGCTCTGACATCCGTATACTCGCGTAGATGGCGACGATGAACCCAACGAGGCAATCAGGTTACGAGGCAACCAGGGCGGAGGCCGGCGACCTTCGCTCACGCGTGCGTTATGACGATGCGCGCTTGTTAGCTGAATGCGAAATCCACACCTTCCGCGCGAGCGGGCCGGGCGGGCAGAAACGCAACAAGACCTCGTCGGCCGTCCGGCTGCACCATGCGCCAAGCGGGATCATCGTCAAAGCGGCCGAGAGCCGATCACAGCATGGGAATAAGGCCCGGGCTCTGCGGCGCTTGCGGGAAGCCCTGGCGATCGGATTCCGGCGTCCGCTGCCAAACGCGGTGACCTGGCCGGAGCACGTGCACGTAGTTGACGGGACGTTGCGGCTGGCGTCCGGCAATCCGGATTTGGCGGAGGTGCTCGGGCTGTTGTTGGACGCCTTAGACGCAGCGCGTGGGCGAACGAATGACGCGGCCGCATGCCTGGGCATCACTGCCGCCAGTCTGACGCGCGTTTTGTCGGAGCACCACGCGGCCTGGGCGGAGGCGAACCGGATTCGGCAGGCGGCGGGGTTGCCGAGCTTGCGGACGCCGAGTTGAACGGCACTGACTGTGCCGGCACTACCTGTGTATAAAGGTTTTGAAACGTGACCAATGCTCACCGCGCAGTCCACCTTCCCACCTTCCACGTTACCACCTTCCCACTCTCCCGGAGTCATCGATGGGTTTCTTCAAATCTAGGTAAGAGAAAAGGAGCGAGATATGGGGCGGTTTGAATTTGGCCCTTCGCCGGACGACCCGTTTCCCCTGCCGGGTCAGCCGCGCTTGGCGTTTCTCAAGAACCACATCACGCGGCCGAACATCATCGTCGGCGACTACACCTATTACGATGACCCGGGCGGCGTCACGAATTTCGAAAAGAACGTCCTGTATCACTTCGACTTCATCGGCGACAAGCTGATCATCGGGAAATTCTGCGCGGTGGGTACCGACACCAAGTTCATCATGAACGGCGGCAATCACGCCATAGAGGGCTTTTCAAGCTACCCGTTCGGCATTTTCGGCGGCGCGTGGGAGCGCAATCTGCCGGCGGACCTCGCCTTTCCACATCGCGGCGATACGGTCGTCGGCAACGATGTCTGGCTGGGCTATGGCGGTTTGATCATGCCGGGCGTGAAGATCGGCGACGGGGCGATCGTCGCCTCGCGCGCCGTGGTTACCAAGGACGTGCCGCCTTACGCCATCGTCGGCGGCAACCCGGCCCGCGTGATCCGCATGCGGTTTGACGAGGCGACCGTGGCGGCCCTGCTCGATATCCGCTGGTGGGATTGGGACATCGAAAAAATCACGCGCAACCTGGCCGCGATCGTCGGCACGGATATTGAGCGGCTGCGGGCCTGCGCGTAGCGGCCGGCCTGCCTTATCGCGATCGCGGCCTGTTTGGCTGCGCTACCTGACGCCTCAGGTCTGCAGTGCCGGCGGGACGCCGGGGGCGGTCTCGGGCGCGCCACCGCGGCCCAGGCTGTGCGCCGTCAGGCCGAGTGCGACCCACGACACGCCTTGAACGATGAGTTCAATGCCCACACATAGCCCGATGAACCACAGGCCCGTGGCCGGCCAGTTCTGCCAGACTGCCAGGCCCAGGATGAACGCCACGACGCCGCTGAAGGCTAGCCAGCCTGAGCCGCGGAAGCGCAGCGAGAACGCGGCCACCACGCGGAAGATGCCGCCCACCAGCAGATAGGCCGCAATGACCAGAGTCAAGGCCAGTGCGCTGCCGGCGGGGGCGCTAACAATGATGACCCCGGCAACAAAATAGAGGACTGCCAGCAGCAGCTCCAGCAAGAACCCGCCCCAGGTCCGCACCTGAAAGCTGTGCACTGCCTCGACCACTCCCCCGATTATCAGCAGCCAACCAATCACCAGCGTGGACACGAGGGTGGCGAGAACCGCGTGCCCGAGCACAAACACGCCCAGCACAATAAGCACGATTCCCAGGGCTACGAGCCAGCCCCACTTGTGGCTCAAAGTCTCTGCGTTGCCTGACATGCCCTCAAACATATATCGCCTCCAATCAGGTGCGCCGGCTCTGAGTAGATGCTATTCCGCTGAAAACATGCGTGGCCTGAAATGGGGGTTATCGGGCGGGCTGAGGCCGGAAGCAGGAGTCATGAGTCACATGAGTCGAATGGCGGCACTTGTCTGCCTGCGACATTGTGGGTCGGACTACTCCAATGCATGTCCCAACTTCCGCCAGTGAGCCGGATTACAAAGAATTGTTTTCATCAAGCCCTCGCAAATGTGTATTGTCGGAGGTGAGCTCGGCAGATGTGGCCGCCCGCAGGAGTTGTACCGGTCGGCAATGCGAGCCGGGCGAAGAAGTCAGGAATTCCCAATGTGCACATGCTCAAGCCGCCGCCTGCAACTGCTGTCTTTCCTGGTATCGAATGTCGCATTTCTGCTGTGCGGATGCGGGCCGATGACTTTCGACGAATCTAGCGACGATAGCCCGTTCGTCGTCGGGGGGGCCGGCGGAGTCACCCGCGGCGGGCGACTGACCGGCGGCAGCGTAGTCGGCGGGGGAAGTACTCTGGCCGGCGGCAACGCCCCGGGAAGCTTTGGTACGACCGACAGTGTCGGAATTGGCGGCGCCGGAACGACCCAGATTCAGGTCGGAACCGGCCCCGGTTTCCCCAACGATTTTCGGCTCCTGTCGGTGGCGAACGGGCGGCTGGTTGAGCTGCTGATTAACCCGCCCACGCTCGTCCCGATCGGCGCGGCCAACCTGACAGGAACGGCAATAGCCACTGCTCCGGACAACACGCTCTTCGGCGTCAGAAGCACTCCGGCCGGCGACACACAACTGGTTGAGATTTCTCCGACGACCGGGGCAGTCACGCCGGTCGGCCCTGTGGGCGACCTGACGAACTTCACGGGTACGGGACTGGCCCCCAACGCCGTCGCCTTTGCCCCAACCGGCACGCTATTCGCCAGTCCGGGCAACATCCTGTTCGGAATCGACCCGCTTACAGGACAGACCACGTCGATACTGACGAGCACCACTTTCAACGCGTTCACCTTCACGCCGGGCGGGACTCTGGTCGGAACGACAACTGCCGGTCTGGGGACGATTGACATCAATACGGGACTTACTACGGGGCTCGTGTCGACCGCCAACCAAATTCCATTTGCTCCCGCTATTCAGGGCCTGACGTTCGGCCCCGACGGCTTTCTTTACGCCGTCACCGACCCGTTCGCGGGGCAGGCCAACCTAATACGTATTGACCCCATTACCGGGGTTTCCGTACTGCTGGCCACGTACAACACCAATCTGTTCGGCCTGGCCGTGCAGCCGCAGTAGCGGGTCCGACGGACTAAAGATTTGCTCTGGATACTTTCTCGACAACCTGTGGCAGGACTTCAAACAAGCGCTGGATATCCGCCGCCGTGTTGAACCTCCCCAGCGAGAAGCGGATCTGGCCTTGGCCAATGCGCGGCTCGATGCCCATGGCCTGTACCACGCGCGACGGCTCCAGGGAACCGCTGCTGCAGGCCGCGCCGCTCGATACGCAGATGCCGTTCTCGCTCAACAACATCACCAGCGGCTCAGAACTCAGGCCGGGGAAACAGGCGCAGCAGGTGTTTGGCAGGCGCTCGGCCGCTGCCCCGAGTATTAAGATGTCCTGGAAGCGCCGCCGTAGCTCCGCTTCAAGTTGGTCGCGCAGCGCACCTACCTGCTCCATGCCGGCGTCGCTCAGCTCGTGCAGAATCTGACACGCCGCGCCGAGACCGATGATGCCCGGCGCGTTCGAAGTCCCGCCGCGCCGCTTACGCTCCTGTCCGCCGCCGATCATCATTGGCCGCAGCGGCGTGTTGCGCCGCACGTAGAGCGCGCCGACGCCCTTCGGGCCGTAAATCTTGTGGCTGCTGAGCGAAAGTAGATCGACGCCCAGTTCTTCGACATTGACGCGCGTTTTGCCGAGGGCGTTGACCGCGTCCGTGTGTACCGGGACGCCGCGCTGGTGGGCGATGGCGGCGACCTCGCGCAACGGGAAAATCACGCCCGTTTCGTTGTTCGCGAGCATGATGGAGACGATGGCGGTGTCGTCGCGGATGTTGGCCGCGAGTTGGTCGAGATCGAGCCGTCCTTCGCGATCCACGCCGATCGACGTGACCTGGAATCCCTCGCGCTGGAGCGCCTCGCATGGCTCGAATATGGCGTGATGCTCGACGGCCGAGATGACCACGTGCCGCTTGCTGGGCCTGGCCGCCAGCACGCCGCGCAGCGCGAGGTTGTCGGCCTCGGTGCCGCCGCTGGTGAAAATAATCTCCGTCTCGCGCGCTCCGATCAGCCGCGCCACCTGCGTGCGGGCCTCCTCGATGCGCCCGGCGACGCGCGAGCCGAATTGGTGAGCGCTCGAGGGGTTGCCGTATTCGTCGGAGAAGTACGGCAGCATTTGCGTCAGCACGCGCGGGTCAACGCGCGTCGTCGCGTTGTTGTCGAGGTAAGTGATTGCCACGCCGGCTCCGATCCGCTGAGAACTCTTACAGCATTCTAGCCCGCTGCATTCTAGTCGAGCCGCGTTCGTCGGCCAGTGTGCCCGCGGTGGTCGGCCGCTGGGCTAGCACGGAGGTTGACGTTACTTCCGCGCGCCGCCCGCGGCAGCTCTCACGCCCGTGCGCGCCGCCAGCGTCCGCCGGATCAGCTCGGGAATATCTGCCGGAGCGGCCGTCAATTCGGCTGCGCCCGTTTCGGTGGCAACCTTGGGCATACCGTACACGGCACATGATTCGCGGTTTTGCGCCAGCGTCAGCGCCCCGGCCTGCCGCAGCCGCAGCAGTCCGCGGGCGCCGTCGTCGCCCATGCCGGTGAGCAGCACGCCGATGGCGCGCTCGCCGAATGGCAAAAGTGATTCGAACAGCACGTCCACGCTCGGACAGTAGCGGCCGATCGGTCGTTGGTGACTGTAGCAGACGCGACATGATTGGCCGATCCGCCGTGCCGTAAGGTGCGTGTCGCCGCGGGCCACCAGGGCGCGCCCGGGTGACAAAACGTCGCCCTGCCGGGCCTCGGCTACGCTCATGGCGCTATAGCGGTCAAGCCGCTCGGCGAAGCTGGCCGTGAACATCGCCGGCATGTGCTGCACGATCAGCACCGGCGGAAAGTCGGGCGGAGCGTTGGTCAACATGATGCGCAACGCCTCCGGGCCGCCGGTCGAAGCCCCCACGCCGACCACGAAGTGCCGCGGATCGAGGCCGCCTTCGGCAAATGACGTGGCGCGCCAGGCCGCCAGGCGCGCCGGCGAAACGGGGCGAAAATCGTGGGACGCAACATGTAGTTTCTGGGCCAGTTCGTCCGCGAGTTTCTTCCACGCGGGCGCATCCTCCGCCTCGGGCTCGGTGATGAAATCCATCGCGCCCCGCGCCATGGCCCGCAGGACGCGCGTTCTGCTCTGAGGTCCGTTTTGCCCAATGGCAATCACGGGCACCGGATAATACTGAAGCAGACTGCGCAGCAGGGTTGCCCAGTCCGAAAGCCCCACGTCGAGCAGAATCACGTCCGGATGGTGCTCAATGACTGCCAGCCGGGCTTCCCAGGCGTCTGCGGCCCAGTTGCCGATTCGCACTTCGGGGTGCCGCGCCAGGAGGTACGCCAGACGACGCCACAGCGTCGGCTTCGACTGGATCACCAGGGCCTTGATCGGCCCCGCCGGACTCATGCCGCAGCCTCCGCGCGGCGCGCCGTGTTGCGATCATCGACGCAGGCACCTCCGCGCCACGCGCCGGGGCGGGACGCCCGTGCTTCTGGCTGCCTTGTTGGCGGCTTGCCTTCCACGGACCTCATCGGCGCCTCTGATAAATGGTCGGCCGAACGTAGGTCAGCGGGTGACTGATCGAATTCAGGCTTTCAGAATGCCCGATCAGCAAATATCCGCCCGGCCGCAGGTGTTCCGCCAGGCGATTCACCAACGTGGCCTGCGTGGGGCGGTCGAAGTAGATCATTACATTGCGGCAGAAAATGAGGTCGAACGGATAGCGAACCGGGAAATTGCCCGCGATCAGATTCAGCCGCGCGAACGTGATCATCCGCCGCAGCTCCGGCACGACCCGCATCAGGCCCTGGCCCGCGGCTGTGAAGTAGCGCCGCCGAAACGACTCGGGCACTGTCCCCAGGCGGTGTTGCTCGTACGTGCCTTGCTCGGCCCGCTCCAGCACGTTGGTCGAAATATCGGTGGCCAGTATCTTCACCTCAATGCCCGTGTACGTGCACAGAGCATCGTGCGCCGTCATCGCAATGGAGTAGGGTTCCTCGCCGCTGGAACACGCCGCGCTCCAGATGCGCACGTCGTGCCGGCGGCGGCGCCAGACCTCGTCGCTCGCCCAGTCGCGCAACACCTGTCCGAGAAAGTCGAAGTGCTGCTTCTCGCGAAACAGGTGCGTGGTATTCGTGGCTATGGCGTCGATCACGGCGCACAGTTCGCGGCCGCTGGCGTCCTTGCGCACGTATTCGTAATAGGCGCGGAAGGATCGGAAGCCCCCCTGGCGCAGCCGCTTTCCCAGCCGTGCCCGCACCAGTTGCATCTTCTGCCCGCCCAGATTGATGCCACTGTGCTGGTACACCAGTTGCCGAAAGAGCTCGTACTCCTCGGCCGTCAGGTCCCGCAGTGTCTCAATGACGTTCATTCACGTGCTCACCCCAGGGCCTCAACCGGGCGGGTCGGCCACATACTGGCAGTACAACGGTTCGCCCGCCACATATACTCGGCAGCCCTGCTCCCCCAGATTTTCCGGCGGGCGAACATATGCCTCGCTGCAAACGGTCGGAATGGTCAAGGTGAACACCGCCCCCGTGCCGTACCAGGCCGTCACCAATTGACCGCATAGCACGTTGATGAACTCGCGGCAGGCATCCTCGGCCGCCGCCGCGGCCTCCTCCGGCCCCGGTTCGACCCCCAGCAGGTTGGCGGCCAGTTGATGCGCGAATTTTCGGGTACACCAGCAGCGCAACGTCCCGGCAGTCGGACCGCAGTGGTTGATTTCAAAGCGCAGCCAATCCGTAAAGACCGCACCCGGGGGCGCCTCGTCTTCGCCGATCAGGTAAGCCAGCCGGCCCAGCACCTCATTGACCAGGGCGCTCACGTCCGGTTTAACGGGCGTCTGTAGTGGGCATTGTTCCATCCGGTGTTCGGAGTCCATAAGCACTTCCTGCGAACTTTTTCGTCCCGGCCGCCATAGCCGGCGGCTACGGCGCCGGGGTACTCACGTCGATTTCGCAACTCGGCAGAGTCGTTACTGAGCCCGTACGCGAATTGACCGCCACAATTTCCGTGGCGTTCTCAACCTTGCGCTCTTCAATCCGCACTGGGCCGTGCAGCAGCGCTCCAATGCGCGCCTGGCGCGCCCCGAACGCAATCCGCACACCGGGCTGACAGGCGACGTTCACCTGAACGTAGGGCGTGCCGCTCGGGCGCGATTGCTCCTGCAACTGCTGCCGCCGGGCCTGCAACTCATCGACCGCCGTGTCCAGCTCATTCGCGCGCCCCATCAGCTCGGTCGCGGCTTCGCGCTGCTGGGGCGTGAGGCGTTTGAGGTTCGCCATCAGGGGCGCGATCTTTTCGCGAATGCCCGCCGCCAGCTTTTCGTGTCCGTCGATCTCCTGCTCGATGCGCCGCTCTTCGCGCAGCGCTGCTAACCCCATCCCGACCGCAACGCAGGTCGTTATGCCTGATTCGCTGCCCAGCACGGAAACTTCTATGCCCTCGCGCGCCCAAATCGTCCCGCCGATGATCGTGCCACCCGGGCTGCGAAACACAGCGGGCGTCCGCACGCGGCTGTTCAGCGTCTCGGTTTCAATGCGAATGTCGCCGCCGGCCTCGACGTTCGATTCATTGCAGAAGCGGGCCGCAACGCTGCCGCCCACACGCACGCCGCCCGCTCCTTCACGCCCACAAATGCCGCCCTGTACCCGCAGATCACTGTCCACGTCGATTTCAGCCGCCTCGATCGCCCGGCCCACCGTCAGCGAGCCGCTCGTGCGCACGCGAAAATTCGACTTCACTGTCCCGCGCACTTCAACGTCTACGCAGACGTCCAGACTTCCAGAGTCAAAGTCAACATCGCCGCGAATCTCCAGCCGCGGTTCGACTTTCAGACGCAGTCCGTCAATGACGAGACGACCATCGACTTGGGCCAGCAACGCCCCATTCTCGGACTCCAGCAAGCCGTGACCGAGGCAAACCTGGGCGCGGGTTTTGCGCCGCGCCGGAATCTCGCGCCCGAACACGTCCCGGCCCGAAGAGCCGGTCCGGCCGCGTTTGATGCGTCCGATAGCCGTTCCGGCCGAGACAGTCTTGATCATCGAGCGCGCAAAGTGGTCGACTACTCCCTCACTCGCCGGACCGCTTGACGCTTCCTGAAACTGTTCGTCGAGCTCCAACTCGTCGTCCTCGGGCTCGATCGGCGGCGTGCCTTCGGCCACCAGGTACCGCGACGGAACGCCATCCCCGCTCTCCGTATCCCAGAGTTGGACGTACTGCTCGACACGCCCGTAAACGGCCGGCGAAATACGTATTTTTGAGGCCTCGAGCATTTCGAGTATTTCAGCCAGGCTGGGCGCAGCGCCAGCTTGCTCAGATTGCCGGCGCACGATCCAGGCGCTTGCACCATCGTTTGAGACAATTGTGCTCAATGGACAAGTCTGGATGTCTGTGCTTCTGCCCATAGCACTTCTCTGGGCGGGCGGTCCGAGTTGCCGAGCCCCGCTTCGCCGCAGGGCCGCGCCCTCGACTTATACATCGACCGATCAAGTAACGGGGTCCGTAACGGTGGACGGGCCTCGGTCTGATGCGCCAACGGCGGGTTTGCACGGCGTGCAGAGCCTGATAAAAAATGCAGGCGCAGCCGGGCATATACTAGAAGAATGTGCCGCCGCCAGGCGTGACGCGAGTTAGGCATGCGAAAAGGCGTTGTAGTAGTAGTTCGGCGAGCGGGGCGCTTGCTCGTGATTCGCCGTGCGGCCCACATCGTGGCCGGCGGCGCCTGGTGCTTTGTCGGCGGGGCGATCGATCCCGGGGAGACGCCCGCCGAGGCGGTCGTTCGCGAGTTCCGTGAGGAGGTCGGCGGGCGCGTGCAACCCTTGCGCCCGGTCTGGCACTACGTGCGACCCGACCGCAGTCTACATTTGGAATGGTGGCTCGCGGACCTGGACGGGCAGGAGTTGACGCCCAACCCGGCCGAAGTGGCCGAGTTGCGCTGGTGCCAACCGGACGAAATTGCCCAGTTGCCCGGAATCCTCGAAAACAACCTGGCGTTTCTCAACGAGGTCGGACGCAGACTAGCTGAGGAACAGGACTGACTGATGCCCTACGGCTGGCGCCCTCGCATATTGGCGCGCATGCGTTCGAGGTCTTCCTGACACTGTCGAAACGAAGGGTCGATCTGCAGCGCCTGCACCAGGTATTGCTCCGCCTCCGCCAGACGGTTCTGCCGCGCGCGGAGAATCCCGAGCGTGTGCAACACGCGCGGGTTCCGCGGCTCAACCTCCAGCGCAAGCTGCAGATTCTGATCCGCCTCCGCCAGCCGCCCAAGCTGCGTTAACGCGATTGCCAGGTTGTGCAGCACCCGCGCACTCCGCGGGTTCTCAAGCAGCACGATGCGCAGGTTGTCGGCCGCTTCCTGAGTGCGACCGACCTGCATCAAGGCGATGCCGTACGAGCCGCGAAGATACGTGTCCTCGGGAATAAGCTTCAGCACCCGCTCGTATATGGGGATTGCCTCGTGGGGACGTCCCTGTGCCGCCAGTGCCGTGGCCACCAGCCCAGCCGGCCGCGGCGCATCAGGCAAGATCGCCAGCACCTGCTGGAGCAATGGCGTCGCCGCGGCGTAATCACGCACCTGCAACAAGTCTCCGGCCTGAACGGTCAGCTCGAACTGTGCGGTAAAGTCCATGGGATTGGCCCCCTCCGGCTCAAACCGCTCCAGCTCCGGCCCGTTCACCTCGTCCGGGCCAACGGCCGTCCCGGCGTAGCCCAGCGACTCCAGCCGCGCCCGATCCGCATCGCTCAGCGTCGCCGCGGCGTCGCTGTCAGGGCGCGCCGGCGGCGGCGCTTCCGCGACAATCACGCGCAGCCGTTCACGCAGCCGCGCCGCGACGTCTGGGTGCTCTGCGATAACCGAATTCGTTTCGGCCAGGCTGTCGGCCATCGCATACAACTCGGGCTTGGGGGCCAGGATGTACTTCCACTGCTGGTCCATCAGGCTGCGCAAGCGCGCAACGCCGAACTGCGCGTGAGCTTCAAACGACTCGCTGTACGCCTCCAGCGTGGGCACCGCCATTTCACCGCGCAGGCACCTGGCCAGACTTACGCCCTGCGTCTGTTCCACAGGCGGCAAGCCCAACAGCGCCAGGATCGTGGGCGGCACGTCGATCGTGCGCACGACTTCCGCGAGCGACGTGCCTGGAACCACCGCCTCCGGGCAGCGCACAATCAGCGGCACGTGCTGCGTGCTGTTGTACAGCAGGTACGCATGCTGCGATTCGCCGTGTTCGCCGAGACCTTCGCCATGATCGCCGACCAGCACCACGATCGTGCGCTGCGCGAGGCCCAGGTTCTCCAACTCGCCCAGCACCAGCCCGATCTGCTCATCCATGAAGGCGATCTCGTCTTCGTAAGCCTCCGCCGTCGTGTATGGCGGGCTGCGCCTCGTCTCATACGGGTGGTGCGGGTCGTAGTAATGGACCCAGAGAAAGAACGGGGCCGGCGCCAGTGTCCGCAGCAAGGATATCGCGTCCCGGCTGATCTCGTCCCCCTTGCGCTCGGCCGATTGCGGGTCGTCCACCGAAGTCTGGCTCACGTCGTGGAAGTAGTCAAAACCTTGGGCGAAGCCGAACTGGCGGTTGAGCACGAACGAGGCGACGGTTGCCGCGGTGGCATAGCCGCTGTCCTTCAGCACCTCGGCCAGGCTGATGTTCTCGCTTGCGAGGGGAACGGCACTGTTACGCCGCACGCCATGCACAAAGGGGTGGTTCCCGGTCAGAATGCTGGCATGGGACGGTCCCGTCAGCGGCGCCGATGCGATGCAACGCTCGAACAGCGCGCCTTCCTGCGCCAGGCGGTCGATGTTGGGCGTGCGCCCGCCCGGTCGCCCGTAGCAGCCGAGGTAATCGGCGCGGGTAGTGTCCACGGTAATCAGCAGCACGTTCAAGCCGTTGCCAAGCAGCGGCCGGGCGGCGGGGGGGTGCTCGGCGGAGGGCCGCTGGGGTAGCACGTAAAGGAAGATGCCGACCGCAAGCGCCGGCAGGACAAGCGCGCATGCCCCGAGCAGTATGATCCGCGAGCGCCGCGAAGGCCCGGGTTGCGTCTGCCGGGACCGCTTTTCCCGGGACGGCGTCTGCCCCGACTCTGCCTGCCGGGACGCCGCCTGCCGGGACGGCTTGATGTTAACAAGCACGGGGCGTTTGCGATCGCGCGGCTTCATGCGCGGACTCCGATTCGGCTCGCCTGCGCTGAGCAGCGCGTGCGAAACGCAGTATACGACCGAGTGCGCGGCGTTCAACTCTGCCATTGCTTGAGCCGAGCCGCGACAACGTGATAAGGTGATAAAGTGATAGAGTGATAAAGGCCGGCCTGCCGAAGCACGGCCTGCGGAACCTCTTTATCACCCTATCACCTTATCACTTTATCACTATCACTCCGTCGGTCCGACTGTTCGCGAATCCCGTGGGCGGCCAGTCCCTCCGTTTGCGGATCAAACAGAAGGCGGCGGAAAATCTAACGGCTGCTGTTGGAAAATCTAACAGCCGCTGTTAGATTTTCCGCGACCCCCTCCGCAGCCCTCGTCGGACTCGCCTCCAACTTCGACTTGCGCTGGCGTAATTGCCCTATAATCTCCCACGTATGCCCGAACATAGCTCGTCCAACTCTCCGTCGCCGTCCGAACGCGCCCCGTCACCATCCGAACGCGTCCCTTCGCCGCCCCCGCAGGACGCCGTCCCACCGCCCCCGGCCGCAGCGCCGCCGGAGTGCCGGCCAAATGGCGACGCGGCCCGCGTCCAGCGCCTGCGCGACAAGATCGCGAACTTCCCCAAGTCGCCCGGCGTCTACCTCATGAAGGACCGCGAGGGCGTGGTGCTCTACATCGGCAAGGCCCGCGACCTGCGCGCCCGGGTGTCCAGCTACTTCCAGAACTCAACCGATCTGCTCGCCTCGCGCGGCCCCGAAATCGCCCACATGGCCACGCTCGTCGAGGACATCGACTTCCTCGAATCCGAGACCGAGGTCGACGCCCTCCTCGCCGAGAACCGCCTCATCAAGGACATCCAGCCGCGCTACAACGAACGCCAGAAGGACGACAAGAGCTTTCCCTACCTGGAGATCACCACCGGCGACGACTTCCCCGCGGTCTACGTCACGCGCAAGCCGCGGCTCAAGGGCGTCAAACTCTACGGCCCTTTCATCGCCGCTTCCGGGCTGCGCGAGGCGGTCAACGCCTTGCAGAAGGTCTTCAAGTTCCGCACCTGCGAGCTGGACATCCGCGACGACGACCCCAAACGCCGCTTCTTCCGCCCCTGCCTGCTGCACGCCATCGGCCAATGCACCGCCCCGTGCGCCGCCTACATAAGCAAGGAAGCCTATGCGGCCGACATCCGCCGCCTGATGCGCTTTCTCAATTCCAAACGCAGCGTCGTGTTGCGCCAGATGACAAAGGAGATGGAAGCCGCCGCGGCCGAGCGACGCTACGAGGACGCGGCCGTGTTGCGCGACCGCATCAAGGCCATTCAGTCGCTGGCGTTGTCCGGCGATCCGGACGAAGACGTGCAACCCGAGGTGTTCCATATTGACCCGCGGGCCGGACTCGACCGCCTGCAACGCGTGCTCGGCCTGCGCGACGCCATCCGCATCATCGAAGGCATCGACATCGCCACGCTGCACGGCGAGGCCTCGGTCGGCTCGCTGGTGTGCTTCATCGACGGCAAGCCCTACAAGGCCGGATATCGCCGCTTCCGCATCAAGCACGTCGAAGGCGTCGACGACTACGCCATGATCCGCGAGGTGATCGTGCGGCGCTACCGGCACGCGGCCATCGCCGAGGAACTGTTCCCCGACGTCATCCTGATTGATGGCGGCCTGGGCCAGCTCCATGCGGCCTTGGAGGCGTTTAATTCGATGTACGAAGCCGTCGAGGTTGAAGGCGGCCGGGCGATGCGTCCTCCGATGGTGATCGCGCTTGCCAAGCGTGAGGAGTTGCTCTACGTGCAAGCCCGCAGTGAGCCGCTGCGCATGGCGCGCAACAACGAGGCCCTACGCCTGCTGCAACAGATCCGCGACGAGGCGCACCGCTTCGGGCAGCACTACCATCATCTGCTGCGCCGCAAGAAAGCCTTCGACGAGGACGTAGCCGCCGGCCGCCGCCCGCCGCGTGCCAGTCGCCGCAAATCCGCGCCCGAGCCGCCTGCGAGTCCACGCCCTGCAGCACCGGCAAGTCCAAGCCCTGCGGAGCCCAGTCAGCAGGGCGACGCGTCCGCTGAACCGCGCCCGGAAGAACCGCAATCCGGTCCCCCACGAATTCCACCGCAATCACCCTTCAAGCGGCCCCCTAAGCTCAAGCCCGGCGAGACGCATCTTGATCCCAGCGAATCCCAAATCCCTCCGACGGAGGATTGACCTTGCATAGAGGCTGTTAGCGACATTGTGGGGGCGAGAGGGCTGGTCGGAGCAGGTAACGCGCGGGCGGGAGATTCCTGGCGGCATTCCGGGCCGACACGCCCCGGCTCTGCTATTCTTGATCCCTCGATCCCTTGATCCCTAGATCCCTCTCGCTATGGACGACACCCCCCAACTCTGCTGCGCCCCCCACCTCGCCGCTACGAACTCAACTTCGGTACCGTGAAAACGACTTTCTCGTCTGGAGCCTCGATCTCTTCCACGTGGCTGACGCCGGCCTTGCGCAGCCAAACGAGTACCGCCTGAACGACGTCCTCTGGCGCGCTGGCGCCGGAGGAAATGCCGACGCACCGCTTGCCCACCAGCCAGGCCGGGTCGATGTCGTCCGGACTGTCGATGAGGTACGACTCCACGCCGCGGGCGCGGGCCACCTCGGTCAAGCGTTGTGAGTTCGACGAATTTCGCGAGCCGACCACTAGCAGCAAATCGACCCGGTCCGCGATGCGCTTGACGGCGTTCTGGCGGTTCTGCGTCGCGTAACAGATGTCATTCCTGCCCGGCAGCTCCAGTTGCGGGAAGCGCCGTCGCAGTGCCTGGACGATTTCGCGCGTGTCATCTTCGCTGAGCGTCGTCTGCGTCAGAATGACGCCTTTTTCACGCGGGTCCAGGTTGAGCCGATCAATGTCCTCCAGCCGCTTGATCAGATCGGTGCGTTGCGGCGCCTGGCCCATCGTGCCGACCACTTCATCGTGGCCCGCATGCCCGATCAGAATAATGCGATAGCCGCGCTCGGCGTAGCGCCGCACCTCGTGATGTACCTTGGTCACCAGCGGGCACGTGGCATCCACCAGCCGCAACCCGCGGCGCTCGGCCTCGCGGTAGACTTCGGGCGGAGAGCCGTGGGCGGACAGGATAATGACGGCGCCGGACGGCACCTGGTCCAGCTCATCCACGAAGGCCGCCCCGCGTTCGCGCAAGCGCTGGACTACGTGCAGGTTATGCACGATTTCCTTGCGGACGTAGATCGGCGGGCCGAAACGCTCCAGCGCCATTTCCACCGCGCGAATGGCGCGCTCGACGCCCGCGCAAAAGCCGCGCGGTTTCGCTACGATTGCCTGCGCCGGTCCACTCTCGCCCATATCAGGAGTCGGAAATCCTAAACTTAGTTCACAAACCTATTATATGAGCGATTTGCGGTTGGCCACGTCGAGCAGGCCGGCGCGCCGGCACGATCTGCGGCTGCGACGGCTCGTCCAATACCGTCACTGCGGAACGTAACCCGGTACCTCGCGCTGCGGCCCGAAGAAGAAGTCTTCCATGAACTGGCCCAGCACCTGGTTCGACTCGTCCGAGGTCGGGTCGAGCCGGAACTCATTGATGATCATGCGCATGTGATCGGTCCACATCTCCCAGGCCTGGGCGGAGATCGTATCGAGCACGCGCTGCCGCAACGCCGGCCCGCCAATCAACAGGCACATTTTCAACGCCTGTCGTCCACTCGGCGTGGTTTCGTCGATGCCCGGCAGTTCCTGCCCCAGTTTGGCACACTTCACAATTTTCGCGGCCATATCGTGCTCCAGACGCCTCCCCAGCGGGCGCGGGTTTGCCATATTCTAGGTCCACCTATCCAGATGCGACATGCCGCACAATGGCGAGCCCGAGGGCAAACCGCCTGGCAAGTCGGTCCGATTTCCGCCGCAGCGCCGGCGCGAGCCGGGAAAAAGCCCGGGGGCGATACGACCCGGCTGTGCTCGTGCGGTTTGCACTTAGATGTTTTGCACTTAGCCCTTGCCGACGCGCCCCATCCGCTCCAGGACCGCGCGCACCAGAATCGGCCAGGCTACCGTCGCATCGGCGTACACTTCCGCGTATCGCCCGCCCTCGCTCTCCGGCACGAATTTGCCCCACGAAACGCCTTCAGAATAAGTGCAGCCGCTCAGGCCGCCCCAGTGGGTCGGCTCGGGACAAATCCGCACGCCGTACTGGTAGCGCATCAGGCCGCCCACGGCCCCGTTCGTGTTGCGGTGCAGAATCTCCGCCATCGGCGCCACTTGCTGGGCCCAATTACGCGGCACGCCGCCGCCGATCGTGAAAATGCCGATGCGCTCCGCCCGCAGCGCCCGCTGCAAATAGTCGTCCAGATCGCGCAGCAGATCGAGCTGAAGCTGCGGCTGTCCCGCCAGCCGTCGCCGCAGATTGAACAGGTACAAGTCAATCCCCAGCTCGCTGTCGGTGAACGACGGCACGTATACCGGCACGTCGTTCGCCGCCGCGGATTGCAGGATGCCGCGGCCGGACGTGGTCTGCCTCAGGTGCTCGCCCAGCCGGCGGTGCAGCTCATGCGAGCCGAAGGGTCGGTCGGTGGGCATCTGCTCCAAGACGCTGCGGATGATGCCCTCGGCCGCCGCCAGGTTGGTCTCCAGTTCGAGCGTGTCGTAGACGCGTGCGTAGCCGGCTTCGTAAAGCTGCTCATCGCTCCAGCGTGCGTCGTAACGGAAGTGCGTATGCCCGGTTTGCTCCACTAATCCGTGGCACATCAAAGCCCCGGTGCTTACGATCGCGTTAACCATCCCCTGGTCGATCATCTCCGTGATGACCAAGCCCATCTTGGCCATGGTCATCGCCCCGGAGAGCGTCATGACCACGAAGCACTTGTCGTCGGTGGCCATCTGGTACAGCACATCGGCCGCCTCGCCCAGGTTGCGGCCACTGAAGGCGGTGCGCGACATGGCCCGCAGCATCTGGTCGAAGGTGGCGGTCTTCGTCACGTCCAGCGGCTCGAGCGGCTGAAGTTGGTCAGTCCAGCCCTGGCCTAGTTTCTCCAGCGGGCGAACCTGGGGCTGTGGCTGCGGGTGCGGATCCATTACGACCTCCGGTGTTCCGGCTTTAAGGGGACAATCGTGCCAGAACCATAGGCCGCGGACGGGGATTGTCAAGCATGGGCAGGCGCCCAGGCTGCGGGCCGACGGTCCCGTGCGGTTCGTTCGACGGAGTGAGGGATCAAGGGATTGAGGGATCGAGGGATCAAGCGGAGAGCAGAGCCGGGGCGTGTCGCCCCGGAATGCCGCCAACAATCTCCCATCCGTGCCGTTGCCCGCCCCGCCTCTAGCGTCTCGCTCGTGCGAGATATGAAGGAATCGAGTGATCAAGAGGAGAGCAGAGCCGGGGCGTGTCGCCCCGGAATGCCGCCAGAAAGTTTCCGTCATGCAGTTGCCCCCCCGTCTCTGGCGTGTCGCCCCGAAATGACTGTTTCGACCCACCAATATGGGTCAGCACGCAGCGAGCGGTTGAATATCGCACCGCAGATCCGAGCCGACCTCATCTCTAATGGCGAAACGCGGTCAACAATTCCCACCTCCCCCAATCGATAGCTTGACGATCTCCCGCTAATTACTGGCTGCAACACATGGCGGGGGACGGAACAGGGGTTACGGCCGCCGGTGTTTCCGGCGTCACTTCCGCCCAATGTTCGACCGCGGCCAGGACTTCCGGGACGCCGATGTCGTCCATGCAGTTAGGTGACTTGTCACACGCTCGCCGGTAGCAGGGCGCGCACGGCAAACGCGTGCAAATCTTAGTGCCGCACCCGTAAAGATCGATCTCCTGGGGGCACGTGGGGCCGAATAGCACTACCGCCGGAACACCCAGCGCGATCGCCACGTGCATCGCCATGGTGTCGCCCGTCACCAGCACGTTGCAGCGTTCCACCAGCGCCGCGAATTCCAACTCGTGCAGAGCCGGGGACGAAGGCGCGTCTTGGGCGTGGCGCCGCGCACCCAGGCCGCCTTCGCTTCCGCCAGCGCAGACGTCCACGACCGCGGGACCGCCGCCGCGCCCGACCAAACCGGCACAAGCCGCTGCAATCGCCTTGTTGGTCTGTGCTTCGCGCGGCCCACCGAGCAGCGCCACCCGCCAGCCGTGCTTGCGAACCATCTCGCGCGCCAGCCGCGTGAATTTCTCCGCCCGCCAGGTCTTGTTGGCGAACGCGTCGCCCGCGCCGGTGTTGAGCCCGATCACCTTCTCATGCGGCTCGACGCCGTGCGCCTGCCAACGCCGCCCGGCCCAGCGGCAGTGCGCCGCACTCGGGTAAAGCTGGTATCTCTCGCCGCGGTACGGCAGCCCGACCGCTTCGTAGATCAATTCCTGGTACGCCTTCTGGTTGCAGCGGAACTTGAACTCGTCATCCAGCCCGAGCCGGAAATACGCCGCGCACTGCGGATTCAGCGGAAACACCGTGCCAAACAGGCTCAGGCCGATCCCGCGGCGCTGTGCCGCGCGCACCCGCATCGCCAGCGCCGCTGGCGCCGGCTCCTTGTCCAGGCTCAGGCACAGGTCGAACTGCTCGCATTCCAGGTGACACAAGGTTTCGGCGTCAAACGGCAGCAGGCGATCGATCAGCGGGTGGTTCGCGAGCATCCGCACGCCGGCCGGACGCGAAACCCAGGTGATGTGGCTCTCCGGCCAAGCCGCCTTCACTCCCGGCAGCAGGGCCGCCGTCCGAATCACGTCGCCCAAGGCCCCCAGCTTTATCAGCAAAATGCGCGTATCAATGGGGCGGCGCTGAGGACAGCTTGCGGGACAGACGCCTTGCACCCCCGCCGCGCACGGCCGATCCCCGCGAAAGTGCCGGCAGTCCAGACGCAACCGCGGCTCGACGACGCTGGCCGCAGGCAGCTCGGGGTGTGGATTAGGATGAGAGACAGGCGGGTCCGGCACGCTGTTCTCCAGATGCAAGTCTTCTCGGACGAAAGGGCGTCGGGCCTGAGTGCGACGCCAATAGTTGGCGAGTGGCGCCGGCAGGGTCCACATAACTGGCGCGTCGCCCCGCAAAATCCGTGACGTTCCGGCGCGTGGCCGGCGTCGGCGCAAGGGTTGCCGTGCCGCCGAGGCGCGCCCGCGGGTCTGGTAATCCGCGGGGTTGACTACTCGGCGTGCCAAATTGCCGGCACGAGCAGCAGGTTCGAAGCGTTGAACAGGAAATGGGCCGCAACCACGGTGAGCAGGCCCCCGCGCCGCGCGTAAATGGCGCCCAGAACGATGCCCATCCACAATGCTATGAGCGCGTTGAAGTAGCCGGCTCCCAGATGGGCCAAGCCGAAAACGGCGGCGGAGGTCAATATCGCGAGCTTGGGTGCGCGGAATAGATCGGTCAGGTAACGCAGCAGCAGGCCGCGGAACAGCAACTCCTCCGCCGCGGCGCCGATGGCCGTCACGACCAGCACGAGCGCGGCCCGGTTCTGCGTGGCCGCGGCAAAAAGCGTCTTGGCGGTAGGGCTGCCCACTTCGCCAGTCGGGCGAAACCAGAGCCAGTACGGCACAGCAACGAGCACGTCGAAGGCGTAGATGCAGGCCACGGCGGAAATCGCCCAAATCAGTTGAGCCGGAAGCCTGTCGCGCGAGCGGATCAGCGACGGCAAACCGCGCAGTCGCTCCAGTCCCAACGTCAGAAGCGCAGCCAGGACCATCAGCAGTGAGAAGTAGAAGGCGGTCTGATCGAAGCGGTCCGGCTGGTGGGGTGCGAACCACCGTGCGCAGAGCGCAGGCCCGCCCCGGTAAAAGGCGCCCAGGGCGATTACGAGAACAAGCAGGCGCCAAGCCGCAGCCAGGCGCGACAGTTGAGCAGCGCGCGCAGGCGGCGCAGCCCTCGCCGAGGGCCCTGACCCCGACAGTCCCGGAATTTCAGGCGACACAAAATGCTATCGCCCCGTGCCGACCCCCGGCTGGAGCCGGGCTGGAGCCGCCCCGCAGTGCGTCATCCAAAGATCAAGAGATGCGCGACCCGCCACCTCTTGATCCCTAGATCCCTCGATCCCTAGATCCCTGAATCTTACTCGAACGCCCGCACGATCAGCGTATCGTTCTGCCCGCCGAAGCCGAAGCTGTTCGACAGGCACGTGCGGACCGTCGCCTTGCGCGGCTTGTTCGGCACGTAGTCCAGCGGGCAGTTCGGATCCGGGGTCGAGTAGTTCGCGGTTGGCGGGATGATGCCGTCGCGGATGGCCAAAACGCAGGTGATCAGCTCGACCGCACCGGCGCCGGCGATCAGGTGGCCGAGCATGCTCTTGACGCTGCTTATGGGAACTTTTTTGGCCAGGTCCCCGAAGACCGTGCCGATGGCCAGCGACTCGATTTTGTCGTTCTCTTCCGTGCCAGTGCCGTGAGCCGAAATGTAGTGAATGTCCTGCGGCGCAACCTTGGCATCCGCCAGTGCGGCCCGCATGGCGGCGATCGGTCCGCGCCCGGTCTCGTGCATGTCGGTCACGCGGAAGGCGTCGGCGGTTGAGCCATAGCCGATGATCTCGGCCAGAATGCGTGCACCGCGCCGCTGCGCGTTTTCGAGCGATTCGATGATGAGGATGCCGGCCCCTTCGCCGAGCACGAAGCCGTCGCGGGTGGCGTCGAACGGGCGCGATGCCGTGGCGCACGAATCGTTACGCGTGGACAGGGCGGTCAGGCGGTTGAAGCCGGTCACGCCCAGCGGATGAATCATGCTGTGCGCGCCGCCCGTGATCATAACGTCCGCATCGCCGCGGCGGATGATCATGGTCGCCTCGCCGATGGCCTGCGTACTGGCGGCACAAGCCGTCAGCGTGTTGAGGTTCGGGCCTTCGGCGTGGAAGCGGCAGGCGATGTGGTGCGCGGCACAGTTGGGATCCTGCTCAAACTCGCGAACCGCGTCGAGCCGCTCATAGGCCACCTCGGCCCAGCGCACCGCGTCGAGCTGCCGGGCCTGCGGATCCCAGCCGGCGACGGCCGCGGCCACAAAGTTCTCGAAGTCAATCGGCCCTTCGCCGCCGCCCAGGTAAACGCCGGTCATCTCGGGGGTTGCACCGGATTCCAACCGGTCAAGCCCGGCGTGCTTCCAGGCCATTTCCGCCGCGCCGAGCGCGAAGCGCGCGTTGCGGCTGGCCGTGCCATGGTCTTCGGAGTGCTCGCCGAGCGTGGCTTGGAAGTCAAAATCCTTCACTTCGGCCGAGAACTGCGTGGGGTATGAACCGGCGTCGAAGATGGTCGTCGGCGCGATGCCGCTCTCGCCGTTCAGCAGGCGTTGCCAGACGCGCTCCAGCTCGCAGCCTAGAGGCGTCACCCAGCCCATTCCGGTTATAACTACTCGGCGGTTCATAAAAGCTCTCAGCTTTCAGCTATCGCTATCAGCCGGTTACTCGTGCCAGCGTTTTATGACCAGTGCGGCGCATTGGCCGCCGGTCAAGGCAAAACCCGTGCTGAGGACGTATTCGATCTTCGCATCCACCGGGCCGCCCGTGACCAGCTTCAGGGCGCACTCCGGATCCGGCGGCTGGCTGTTGATGGCCGGCGGGATGCGCCCGCTGTGCACGGCCATGACCGCGGCGATGAATTCGATCGCGCCGCTGCCGGCGCCGTTGTTACCCAGCCCGCCCTTGATGCTCATGACCGGCACGTCGGCGGCGCGCTGGCCCAGTACTTCGCGGATGCCCGCGGCTTCGGCCTTGTCCTGGTGCGAAATGCCGTAGCCGCTGGCAGTCACGAGATCCACCTGATCCGCGCTGATGCCGGCGTCCTTCAGGGCCTTGCGGGCCGCCAGTGCCAAGCCGCGGCCGTTGGGCGAAAGCTGCCCCGGCTGGCCGGCTTGGAAGACGTCGTTGGCGGCGCCGAAACCTACGAGTTCAGCATATATCCGCGCACCGCGTTTTCGCGCGTGCTCCAGTTCTTCGATGATGACCAGGCCGCCGCCCTCGGAGACCACCGTGCCGTCGCGCCCCAGCGCAAAAGGCCGGCAAGCGCTCTCGGGCGCGTCGTTGCGCTGACTGAGCCGCCCGCCGAGCGATTGGCGCAGCAGGGCCATCGGGTTGGCCTTGCTTTCGGCGCCGCCGCAGATGCACACGTCGGCCACGCCCCGGGCGATACCCCGGCAAGCCTCGCCGATCGCTAGGTAGCTGCTGGCCTCGCCGCAAGTCAGGGTGTTGCTCGGGCCTTCCGCGTCATGAACGATGGTCACGTGGCAGGCCAGCATGTTCGGCAGGAACTTCAGCAGCCAAAGCGGCGTAAGGTTGTTCATGCCCTCGGCCCCCCATTTGCGAATGTCGAAGACGCCGTTTTCGGAGGCGCTGTGCAGGGCCTCGGCCAATTCGTGCAGGTCCGCGCAAATCAGCCCCGAGCCGATGTTCGCGCCGAAACGCGCCGGGTCGAAATTCGGCTCGCCCTGCGCGTCGCCGCGATCCAGCAGGCAGCGCGTCCGCAGGCCGGCGTCGCTGACGGCCTGGTGCGCCGCGGCCACCGCCAGCACGATGTCGCGCGCCATGATCTTGCTGGCCTTGCGATAGCTCTTCGGCACGTAGTCCGCGATTTGCAGCCCGAGCACCTCGCCGCCCATCTGCGATGCGAAACGGGCCGGATCGAAGGCTTGAATGCGGCGGATGCCGTTGCGGCCTTCCAGCAGACCATTCCAAAAAGCGGCCACCCCAACGCCAATGGGCGTGACCGGACCGAGTCCCGTAATAACCACGCGCTGCGGGCTCACAGCTTCACACCTTCGGCCGCCTGGCCGCGGTAAGTCTTGAGCAGGGCCATGAATTCCTCGGTAAACACAAAGTTCTCCTCGGGGAAATTCAGCCCGCTGAGGTTCTGATCAATGTGCGAGAAGACAAGGTCGACCTCGCCGATCAAACGCTCGCCGGCGTAGATGCGGCCGCTGGTCGAAGCGGCTGAGTCGCTGAGCTGCTCGATGACGGCTTCGTGGCGGATCTGCTGGCCCGGCCGGACGATTTCGTGGAAGGTCGCACGTTTCACCTTCGCCAGGATCACCTTTTCGGCAAAGTGCCGCGCCTCACCCACGAGAATCCCGGCGGTCTGGGCCATGCCTTCGACCATCAGGCTGGCCGGCATGACCGGATAGCCGGGAAAGTGATCGTGCAGGTGGTCCTCGGCGAGCGAGACGTTCTTCACCGCAACGGCTCGCCGGCCGGAATCGAATTCTTCAAAACGATCAATCCAGACCCAACGCACAAGAAGCTCTCAGCTATCAGCCATCAGCCATTAATGCAATGCACAACAACTCTCAGCCGCCATTATCAGCCCCAACCCCCCACGGGCCGACAAGTGTGCCACTGCTTAAAAGCGCCGCTTCAAGCAGTGCAACCGCTCGCCAGTGGCTTACGCCGCCTGGAGTTCGAGCTTGGCCTGCACGAAGTTGATGATCGTGCCGACGGTAAAGACATCCGAGATTTTGTCGATATCCGGGTCTTTCTCGAAGGCGCTCAAGTCGGCGTGCGGCATGGCGCTCTTCAGCGCCGCGAGGCCGGTCGCGTTCAGGCGGCGGTTCTCGACGTAGGCCGCGTTGCTCAGGATTTCCCGCGGAATCAGCTCTTCCTGCGGAATCTTGATGTTGAACGCTTTTTCCAGCCGGAAGACGATGTCGAGGAAATCGATCGATTCGGCGCCAAGATCGCCGGTGAGGGTGGCGCTCTCGGTGACCTCGTCTTCCTCCACGCTCAGCGCATCAACCAACGTCTGCCGGACTTTCTCGAAAATTTCGTCCCTGTTTACGTTCGGCATTCCAGACTCCAGGCCACTGCTAATAAACGAATCAAACAGTCACCGCGCCGGCGAGACTTTCGACCCGCATCAATCCAAATAGCGTTCGCGCGTGCTCGCGCAGTTTTGTATCAATTTCAGCTAAAGCCGGGTCGCTGTCGGCCAGATTCAAATGCCGCAGCACCAGGCGCGCTTTGACGATTTCGCGGTCTCCCACCCGGCCGAGGGCCGCAAACTCGCTTTGACCGTCCGCCAATTCCTTGCAGACGGATTCTATCGTGAGCACCTCGCCGGGGGCGACGAAGCTCTTGTACGTAACGTTGCGGGCTTCTTTCAGGAGGACCAGGGCGGGAGCAAAGCCGAGAGCGTCGCGCACCAGCCACGCCGAGGCTTGGACCATGGCTTCCAGCATTAGCACGCCCGGTATGACCGGAAATGCCGGAAAATGGTCAGCCAGGTACTCCTCGGCCAGCGAGAGCGCCTTATGCGCGACGATGCGCTGCCCGCGCTCGAGGACGCTGATCCGGTCAATGAGAATAAACTTCACGCGCTCTCACCCTGCCAAGTCGTGATCGCCGAGGGACTCAAAACGGCGTGCACGCACCGCCACCTTCATTTGCGGGCGAATTTTAGCGGGAAGTGGACGCGCGTTCCAGAGCGCGGAACGCGCATCGGGCGCCAAGGTGTCGGGTACCAGGATATCGCGTGCCAGGATGCCGCACGCCAGTACCTCGGGTGCGAGGATCTCGGGAGCCAGGATCTCGGGTGCCATGCCCAAGCCCGCGTTGCGGGCGCGGGCATGCCGCCGCCAGTCGCCCCGCGCCTGACGCCGTAGCGCCATTAACCTGGCGCGCCTAACCTGTCGCCGTTATCCTGCCGCCGCCAACGAGGGCATGCCCGCGCTTACAGCTTGGGCATGGCACCCGCCACACCGCGCGCTTACAAGCTTCGGCATCACCCCCCCCTATTGTCGCGGCACGAGATGCGGCGCGACGTAGCGCCGGTTCCAATCGTATTCAAACATGCCGTCGTGATCGCCCTGGTGGCCGGCGCTACGCATGTCCGGCGTCCAACAGATTTGCGCGAGCTTGTCGGCCAGCAGGGGGTCAGGAATAGCGCGCTGCGTGTCGAAACCGTCCTTGCCGGCCGACACGGTGTGGGCCCGGTCGACCGTTCCCACCAGCTCCGTTAAGACCCCCAGCACGAGCCAGTCCGACGGGCAGTAGAAGCTCACAAGCTGGTCTTCGACGTGCCACAGCGCCTCGCTGAGATCGTAATCCGGACTGACGCCCGCCTGCACGATCACGGCTTTACGCACGCTGCGCTCGGCCGGCAGAGATTCGAGAACCAGCAACACCAGCGCCCCGCCGCCGGAATAGCCTACCAGGTCGACCGGCGCATCCGAGTACTGGTCCTGGAACGCGACTATCTCATCCGCGATGGCACGGGCCACCTTGCGATTGCGCTCATAATACGTGAGGTTGAGCATCGCGTACGGCCCCCAGTTGAAAACGCGGATTTCGGCTTCCACACCGCCATCGCGCAACCCAGCGTAAGCCTCCAGCAGTGAGCCGGGCTGACCATCGATGCCGGGCAGCATGTAGACCAGGCCCTCTTCTGCGTCTCCGGCCCATACATTCGGTTGCCAGTCCGAGCCGAGACAGGCAAAGACAGGCGCCAGCAGCGCCAGAGCCGACATGCACAACAGGCCAAAAACCCCGCCCCGACACATCGCAAAAATCCCGCGCCGACACATCGAGTAATGTATCGGCGCAGGGCGGCAAGTGCATTACAGCGGCTAATCCGCCGGAAACTGTACGTTCCGCCGGCCTCGTCCACGAGCATGATTATCGCAAACAGCGCGCCCATTACGGGGCGGGTATGCGACGGGGCCATAATGACATCGCAAATGACGACCTGGCCGCCAGGCGTCAGCGCCTCATAAACCTTGGCCGGCGGCCGTAGAGGCGCGGCCGACGGCCAGACGCGCACCCCCTCACTTTCGCCCGAATGCGTAGCAGTACGAAGCCAGCCGCCTCCACCCACGCCTGTAAGCGAGATCCGATAGCGCGGAATCCAACTCCCGGAGACCCGGAAGCTTTCGAAAGTAGTCATGCCCATAAACGGGCACGAGCTCGACCTCTCGAAAGCCGGTGTCGAACAACATGGCCTCGGTGCGGGGGGAGATCGTGCAGCATGAGTAGTGCGCCGGGAACTTCGGAAACTCGTTGTCGTTCCGCCCTGGAAAAGCGGCCTCGAGCACCTTTCTGGAGATGGCTTCGGGCAGCAACCGGTTCGCGACGAACGGCGGCGAGTAGAGCACGGGGAAGAAATGGAAAAAGATTCCGCCGCGCTTCAGAAGCCGGTGGACGTTTCGGTACGCCTGCCGGCCGTCCTTGACATGCTCCATGACCATCTTCGATATGACCAGGTCGTACCGATTCTCCTCACTCTCCGGAACCGTCGACCCAACGACGTCGAAACAAACCTTGTGCAGCCATTCCGGCCCCAAATCGAGCTCGCGTTGCGAGATGTCGTTCACCGCGAACTCGATGCCCAGAGCGTCGACATCTTCGCGCGTGAACAGCGGAAAGCGGCCGCCTCCGATCTCCATGACGACGCGCAAGGAAAAGTGCGCGATCAGGTTGCGAACCGTCGCCGTATAGTGTTCCCATGCCCAGGCCGGCTGAGCGGACACCTTTATCTTCGAAATCGGCACATGGCGTTCGGTGAACGTCTTCAGCGAGCGTACCGACTCCGTTTGGGGCGCAGCAATGCGCAAGGTTAATCCGCCGGCAACTGGCCGGGTTTGGTGGCGCGGATCAGCGAATCCATGCCCTCGCCGTGGCAGACCAGCGCGGCGTCGATGAATCCGGTCGCGCTAAGGTCCTCAGATACTTCCTCGAAGGTGTACGTTCCGCCGGCGTCGGTCGCCACGAGCATCATTATCGCAAACAGCGCGCCCATTACAGGGCGGGTACGCGACGGGTCCATAATGACATCGCGAATAACGACCTGGCCGCCAGGCGCCAGCGCCTCATAAACCTTGGTCAGCAGCGCGCGGTTCTGCTCGCGCGAGTTCTGATGGATGATCGCTCCCAGCCAGGCCAGGTCCGCTCCCTGCGGCAGTGGGTCTTCATAAAAATCACCGCCCACCAGGTGTACCCGGTTAGCCAAACCCTCGGCCGCCAGGCGCCGCTTGGCCAGCGGCAGCGCGTCGGGCAAATCGAAGATGGTGGCCGTCGCTTCCGGCGCGGCCCGCAAGAACGCGATCGTCCACGTGCCGCTGGCCCCACCCACGTCCAGCAAGTGGCTGAAGCGCAACGGCTGCAGCGCCTTGATGAGGCCCGACAACAGCGGCAATGAAACGCAATTCATCGCCTCGAGGAATGCCGTGCGGTCCCCATCGGCGCCGCGAATGGTCTCGGCCTCGACGGGCCGGCCGGTCTTCATCGCCCACGATAGTTGCGCCCAGCGCCGCACGCACGCGGCCTGGTGTTGCAGCATGGCCAACACGCTGCCCGGGCCGCCGCTCGTCAGCAATGGGGCAAGCGGATCGGGCACGCGATAGCGCTGCCCCGTTTTCTCGAGCAGTTCCAGGGCCGTCAGCGCGTCGAGAACGTAGCGCGTCGCCCGCACGTCAGCCTGCACCGCGGCCGCCACCTCCTCGGCCGTTTGGCCGCCCTTCGCCAGGTGCGTGAAGAGGTCAAATTCCGCGGCGGCTGCCAGTACGCACGCCTCCTGATACCCGCGGGCCAGGTTGAGAATGCTTTCGGCTGTCCAGGATGCAGTCATTGCAGGCTCCCAAAACTCGGCCGCCGCGCGGCGTACACAAGCCGCATGACCGCCGCCGAGTCGAATACATTGAATTTAATGCGCCTTCCCTCCCGCCCGCCAGTCAATCGCCGCCCTGATTCGAGCCCGAAGCGCCAGAGAGGGCAACCAATCCGTAGCGTCGGCCCCCCGCGGCCGACGTCGCGTGCCAAGCGCGCCCTCCGCGGCCGACGTCGCCCGCCAGGCGCGCACGTCCCCGCTTCAGCCATTGATGTGATTCACGGCGAATGTCGCCGGACGCCCTTAACTTCGACCCGTTACAGATCGCTCGCCTTCAGCCCGGTGTGCTTGGCAATTCGCGCCAGCATGCGTGGTCCGATTTCGTCGCGATCATGAAACGCAAACACCACATCCGGCCAGCTCGGCCGGGACAAAGTTCGGTGGGACCCGCTCTGGCGTTTGATGGTCTACCCGATCCGCAGAAGTGCTGCCAGAACACGCTCGGCCCTGGTCGCTCATGAGGCCACGGCAAACAAAACTGGAATCTGTGGAATCGACTCGCCGTTTTCCAGACGCTCGGCCAGGACGCGCAAGGCCAGTGCTTGAGCGTTGGAAATAGCCTGTTCGCGCGAGCTGCCATAGGCCATCACTCCCGGCAACTCGGGCACCTCCGCAATCCAGCGTCCGTCGGTTTCCTACTCAATTTCAACCAACAGCTTCATAGACTCGATTGTACCCGCGGCGCCATGCCCAGACCAATCGCGCTGCCGGGGGCTGAAACGGGAACGCAACATTTGGGGGCGACCGGCTCTGCTCTCCTCTTGATCCCTCGATCCCTTGATCCCTAGATCCCTCTCGATGTCCCGGCAATCAGTCCGGCCCGGCGGGCGACGAGGCAGCCGGTTCCGATTCCCACAGCCGCCCCAGAACCAGCGTCTCCGGCTCCGGATGTTTGCGGCGCGGCTGCTCGGCGGCTGCTTGCTCGAAGCTGAGCCCACGGTCGGCGGCCAATGTCGCGTACTTCCGCAGACTTAACACCCACATGGGACGCTGGCGCTCGCGAAGCTCGTCGCGGATGTCGTCCAAACGATCCAGATACGCACAGCGTTTGTGTGCGATGTAGGGATAGGCCGACGACTGTGCCAGACCAATGACGTATAGCGTCTCGTCCGCCGGAACGCCGGCAGTCGCGCCGGCCACGAATTCGGCCGTCACTCGCCGGTGGTCCTGCCGGGGCATGACGTAGCCGCCCACAAAGGCGAAACTAAGCAGGCAGACGGCGAAGACGATCGTATAGAAGCGGCGGGCGTGCACGCCTTTCTTGACGAGGTGAGCGTCGATCACCAGGGCCGCCAGAATCGACAGCGGCGGCAGAATCGGAATCGCGTAGTGCTTGTGCTTGAACAGCGCCAGCAGCAGAAACGCCAAGCCTCCCAAGAACCAAGACCACAGAAAGCGGTGCACAGTGCCATCCGGGCCGCGATAGCCGGCCGCCAGGACGCGCGCCCCCAGCACCAGCGCAACCGTCCAAGGCAAAACCATCCATGGAATGTCGCGGAAGTAGAGGAAGAACGATTGCGAACCCAGGCGGTGCAAGCCGAGAAAGCGGGCGATCGTGTTGTAGTTCCATTCCTGCAGGGCTTCCGCGCCTACCGAGTACGCCGCAGCCAGGTGCCAGCCGCCGGCCACCAGCACGAACACCAGCACGCCCGGCGAGATGAGAACGGCCCGGATCGGGCGCCAGGACCGCCGCCAGATGGCGTACGCTATCACAGTTGCCCCGAGCAGCGCGACCGCCACCGGTCCCTTGGCCAGTACCCCCAGGGCCGCCAGGAAGTAGAAAAGCAGGCTGGCGCGCCAAGGCAGGTCGAATCCGCCCCCTCCCCAATGCCACAGAAGAACACCATGGGCCGCCGTCAGCAGCAAGGCGAGCACAATGTCGATCTCACCCAGCCGCCCCTGCATATACATATAGACACAGCTTGCCTGAACCAGCCCAGTCAGCAGGGCAACGCGCGTGCTGAAGAAACGGCCGGCCAGTACGCTCATGAGAACGCACAGACCGACGGCGCTGAGTGCGGCCGGCAGACGTGCGGCGAACTCGCTGAATCCGCCGGCAATGGCGAAACAGGTGGCCGTCAGCCAGTTGACCAACGGCGGCTTATCGAGCCAGAAACCGCTGGCGAATCGCGGCACGATCCAGTGTCCGTCCTCCAAAATGCGCAGCGCCGGGTGCGTCACCATGACTTCGTGCGGCGTCAGCGTGCGGGTGCCGAGAAACGGCAGAAACACGGCCGCCGCGTACAGCGCGACGCAGGCGATCACCCACCCGGGCGTCTTCCGCCGGGCGGGTTCGAGATCTGCGGCCGTCCTCAAGGTTGTGGTAGCCGTCATTTGCGCTCTCTTTTCCCGGAAAATTCGACACCGCTAGCTGGCGTTCAAACCGGAACTTCCTTGAGTGCAGTGCGAAACATTGCCCCTTCCAATTCCAGCAGGCGCCGCTTGAATTCGAGGCCGCCCGGGGCGGAATAGCCGCCCAGGCAGTCGTTGCAGCCGAGCACGCGATGGCACGGGATGATGATCGGGCAGGGGTTGGAGCGCATCGCGGTTCCGACCGCGCGGGCCGCGCGGGGGTGACCGACGCGGCGGGCCAGATCGCCGTAGGTCGTGGTTTGGCCGTATGGAATTTGGTGGCAGGCTAACCAGACCGCGCGGCGGAATTCGGTCGCGCCCTCCGCCTCCAAATTCAATTGCACGTCGAATTCGATCCGCTCGCCGTTGAAGTAGCGCTGCAACTGGCCGGCCAGGCGTGGGGCCAGACGCGAATCTTCCCTGGCGGCGGGAAATTCGCGTTTCACGGCAGCGCGCAGAGCCCGGGGGCCGGCAGGCTGTGGCAAGAACACGCGCCGCAGGCCGCGCTCATCGAACACGAATGCCAGTTCTCCAAAGCGTGTCGTTATGGTTCGAAACTGAAGGGCCACGGGGTCTTCCGGAAACGTTTAGCTCGCACCACGAAGGGAATCGTAGTGCACGCCGCTTCAAGTTGCGAGCGTCAGATTCTGGTACTCAGTATTGTGCGGGCAGCGATGTGCCGGCACGCGACACCGCGGGCTGGGTTGATGGTTAGCCCACAAGGAGCTTACGCCGGATCAGTCATCCTACGCCGGATGAGTCATCCAACGCGGATCCAACAGCTCCTCCAGCCTGGCGGGCTCAAGAATGCCCTTTTCCGACGCGACCTGGCGGACGGTTTTGCCGGTTGAATGGGCTTCTTTCGCAATCGCCGCCGCCGCGTCGTAACCGATGACCGGCGCCAGGCTGGTGCACATGGCGAGCGATCGTTCGATCAGCTCTTCGCAACGTTGCCTGTTCGCCTGGACGCCGCTGACGCACTTGTCCACAAACACGTTGCACGCGTTCGCCAGCAGACGGATGGATTCGAGCAGGTTGTGTGCCATGACCGGCATCCCAACGTGCAGGTCGAGGCTGCCCAGCAGCCCCGCGGCGTACGTAATGGCCGCGTCCGAACCAACGACGTGGGCGCAGACTTGAAGCACGGCCTCGGGAATCACCGGGTTGACCTTGCCGGGCATGATCGAGCTGCCGGGCTGGATGGTCGGCAGCAGCAACTCGCCGATGCCGCAGCGCGGTCCGCTGCCCAGCACGCGAATGTCGTTGGCGATCTTCGTGAGACTGATCGCGAGGACTTTCAGCGCGCCGCTGGCCGCCACCACTGCATCCTTGGCGTGCTGCGCCTCGAAATGGTTGGCGGCCTCCTGAAAACTCTCGCGGGTTTCATGGTTAATAATCTCGCAGACGCGGCGGGCGAAATCCGGGTGCGTATTGAGCCCGGTCCCGACGGCCGTTCCGCCGATCGGCAGTTCGCGCAAGGTGACGATTTTCTGCATCAGGCGGCGGTCGGCGTGCTCGATTTGGCTGGCGTAGCCGCTGAACTCCTGGCCCAGGCGAATGGGCGTGGCGTCCATCAGGTGCGTGCGCCCGATCTTCACGATCGAGTCGAACTCCTCGGCCTTGGCTTTCAGGGCATTGTGCAGGCGGTGCAGGGCGGGCATGAGGTCAGCCTTGAGGGCTTCGACCGCGGCGATGTGAATGGCGCTGGGGATCACGTCGTTCGACGACTGCCCCATGTTCACGTGGTCGTTTGGATGAACGCGGACGTCGTTCTTCGGACCAGCCGCTTCACCGTGCGTAAGCAGTTCGTTGGCGCGATGAGCGATAACTTCGTTGGCGTTTGTGTTGGTGCTGGTGCCCGAACCGGTCTGAAACACGTCCAGGACGAACTGATCGTCGTGCTTGCCGTCCATGACTTCGCGGGCCGCGTCTTTGATGACCCGCGCCCGAACCGGATCGAGCCGGCCGAGCAGCTCGTTAGCCATCGCGGCCGCGTACTTGATCAGCCCCAGCGCGCGGATGAACCGCCGCCCAAAGCGGTACCCGCTGATCGGGAAATTCAGTAGCGCCCGATGCGTCGACGCCCCGTAGCGCGCCGTCGCCGGCACCTCCATCTCGCCCATCGAATCACGCTCAATGCGGACGTCTGCCATAGCTCACCTGTCCCGCCGTAAGTTGTCCAACTCTCCATCCTGCCTTCATGGCCCATTAACAGAGTTTAGTGGCAATGTTACAAAGCGGGTAATTGGACAAAGACGCGCGACAAAAAGGGGAGAGGGGGGTGACAAAAAGGGGGGTGGCACAACTGGGGCAGAAAGCCGGGTGCCATGCCCAAGCTCTAAGCGCGGGCATGCCTCGGCCAGTTGCCGCTTGCTCTCTGACAAACGACGTAGCGCGTGTGCGCTTAGACACTTGAGAGACACGATGGAGGAGGGCATGCCCTCCCTTAACGCGCGGGCGCACCACATCGGACGTGCGAAGGGCCAGGACGGCACTTCCCCACATTCCCACATTCCCACTTTCCCACAGTCACACCTGGGAAATTGGGCCGACGGGCGAACACATGCCCGCGCCGCCACGCGGCTTGGGCATGGCACCCAAGCTACGCGGCTTGGGCATGGCACCCGACATGGGCTCCCACCCAACATGCCGCGTCTAGGCCACTTCAATAAGCCGCGCTGATTCGACTCTGCAGGTACGCCATGTACTCGCGCTCGAACGTCGGCAAATCGTCGCAGATGTAGCTGCGGAACAGGGCCTCGCCGGGGGTGATCTGGCCATCTTCGGCCCAGATTTGCTCGGCCCGCAACCGCTGTGCCGCGGCCGGCGTCGCCAGGTCGCGCCGCAAACGTTCGAAACCCGCCGCGTACTTGCCGTTCTCGCCCTCTTTGAGAAACAGCATCAGCGCCCAGAGCTGCGCATAGTACGTGCCCACCTGCGTTGAGGTCCCCTGGACCACGTTGCCGGCGTGCGTCCGCAGCAGTTCTTCCAGTGGGAAGAGCCGGTCGCGGTTGACGGCGTCGGCGAGTCGGCTTTGGCGTGTCAGATTGAAGTACGGGTCAAACTCCCTCAGTCGCGTCGCCGTCCAGCGTTGGCCTTCGCAAACCACGGCCAGCCCCTCGTTCAACCAGGCCGGCACTGCGGGCCCCACGCAGCAGTGCAGATATTGGTGGAACCCTTCATGAGCCAGGAGAGGCCCCGTCACCGACGGCTCCACATATTGAATTACTGAGACGCCGCCATCCGAGAAGCCGCCGTTGCGGACGCGCAGAAAAATCTCGGCCCGCGCCCCGGTCAGGTGGGCGGTCGCAGTGGCCCACTGGTTACGCGTGGCCAGAAGATAAACCGTCATGCGTTCGGAGGGTTCGTGAATCGGCGGAACGAGCTGCTGGTAAAACTCATAGGCCCGTTCGACCAGATCCGGAATCATCTCAATCTGCTGCGGGTCGGTCAGCGTCGTGTAAATCTCATAATGCGTTGTAATCAGCTTGCTGCCGCTGTGACGGCCGAACTTCCACGGCTCGGATTGATAGGCCGCCGGCGGAGGCAAGTCCCTGGTCGCCGCACAGCCGGTCAAAAGAACTGGGAAAACGGCTAAGGAGGCCAGCAGCGCAAGCCGCGGCAGGCGACGGCCAGGCATCAGCGAATCTCCACCTGTCCCCGTCCGCGCCGTACCCGCCCAATGACGAAGGCCTGCTCGCCGGCGCGCTCCAGGGCGCGGACGACGACGCCGGCCGACTGCGGGCGGACAATCATGACGTAGCCGATCCCCATGTTGAACACGCGGAACATTTCTTCCTCATCCACGCCGTGATGTTCGAGCAGTCCGAAGATCGGCGGTACCGGCCACGAGCCGCGCCGCAGCACGGCATCGCAATTCGGCGGAAGAACGCGCGGGATGTTGCCGGGCAGTCCGCTGCCGGTGATGTGGGCCATGGCGGCCACCATGCGCTGCCGTTTGTAGCGCCGCAGCACTTCGAGCACAGGCCGCACATAGATGCGCGTCGGCCGCAGCAGGGCGTCGACCAGCGGCTCATCCAGCCCGCGCACGGTGCTGTTCAGATCAAGCCCGGCATCCTCCAGCAGAACGCGCCGCGCCAGGGCGTAGCCGTTGGAGTGCAGGCCGCTGGAGGCGATTCCGATCACCTCGTCGCCGGGGCGAACATGCCGCGGGCCGAGCATGCGGCCGCGCTCGACTACCCCGACGGCGAAACCGGCCAGATCAAAGTGCCCGCGCCGGTAAAGATCGGGCATCTCGGCCGTCTCGCCGCCCAAAAGGGCGCAGCCGGCTTGCTGGCAGCCGGCGACAATGCCGCGCACCACCTGGGCCAGCGTCTCGGGCTCCACTTTGTGCACCGCGACGTAGTCGAGGAACAGCAGCGGTTCGGCCCCGCAGCACAGGAGATCGTTGACGTTCATCGCGACCAGGTCGATCCCGACGGTATCAACGCGCCGCGCCTGGATCGCGACCAGCAGCTTGCTGCCGACGCCATCCGTGCAGGCTACCAGCACCGGATCGCGGTAGTTATGGGCGAAGAGCCGCTCGTCGTAATCCAGGCGGAATAGGCCGGCGAACGCCCCGTGACTATCAATGACGCGCGGGCCGTAAGTACCGCGCACCGCCGGCGCGATAAGATCCACGAAGCGGTCGGCGGCGTCGATGTCCACGCCCGCCTCGCGATAAGTGGGGCCCTTGGTCGGATTAGGTCCATTTTTCACGGCGCCAGTATTAACCGATAGAAGTCGTTTTCTCCAGTGGGTCACGCGGTCCGGTTGGCCGGCCGGGCAGTCGCGATCGGCCGCCGGTTACGACAAGCGCTCCGTTTTGCGTAATGTTTGATATGGAGACCGCGGATGGGCTGTCCTCAATCGAACTGATGCAGCCGGGCTACCTGGCGGTGCTGGCGCTGCTGCCGGTAGTGGTGGTGCTGGCTCGCCGGTCGCTGTCGGGGCTGGGTCGCGTTCGAGGGGGGCTGGCGATCTGTTTGCGCTGCCTGGTGATCGCGGTTGTGTCGTTGGCGCTGACCAGCCCCGAATGGGTGCAGACGACCGACGATCAGAGCGTTGTATTCGCCCTGGACCAGTCCGACAGCGTTCCGCGCGCCGCCCGCGAGGATGCGCGGCAGTTTATCCGCGCGGCAAGCGCCGGCATGCGGCCCGCCAAGGATCAAATCGCCCTGTTGGGCTTCGACGGTCGGCCGTCCGTGGAACAGATTTGCGGTCCCGAGTTCGTGGCCGATCACGTTGGCGCCCCAATCGAGCCGCATCGAACGAATGTCGCCGGCGCCCTGCGGCTGGGGTTGGCGCTGCTGCCGGCAGACACGGCCAAGCGGATTGTGGTTCTCTCGGACGGCAACGAAAACGTTGGCAGCGCTGCCGAAGAAGCGGAGATTTGCGCCGCGCTGGGCATTCCGATCGACGTGTTGCCGCTACAGTACGAGCACGGGTCGGAAATCCTGGTAGATCAGTTTTCGGCCCCGGCCGCCGCCAAGCAAGACGAAGTTGTCTCGTTGCGGCTTGTATTACGTTCGCAGGCGGCGACGGGGGCGCGCGTGTTCCTGTATCACAACGACCGCCAAGTGCGGGACGGCGCGGGCCCAACGGGCGGGTTTGACGTCCAACTCGCGGCCGGGCCCAACCGGTTCACGATTCCGGTGGCGCTGCGCGCTGCGGGTGTACATCGCTTTCGCGCGGTGGTGGAGCCCGCTGAGTCCGCGGCGGACACGCTGGCAACGAACAATGAAGCCCGGGCGTTCACCATCGTGGGGCCCGCGGAGCGTGTGCTCATAATCAGCGATACGGCGATGGACCCGGCGCAAATCAACGAGACGTCAGCCGCGCTGCTGGCCCGGGCCCTCCAGCAAGGGGGAATCGAGTGCGTGCAGATGGGGGTTGAGGAGCTGCCGGCGGATCCGGCGGCGCTGGCGGATTGCTCCGCGGTGATTCTGTCAAACGTGTCGGCCTTCGCGCTCGGGGAAGCGCGGCAGCAGGCGCTGGCGTCATACGTGCGCGATCAGGGCGGCGGGTTGATCGTGGTGGGAGGTGATCAATCGCTCAGCGTGGGCGGATACGGATATACGCCGCTTGAGCAGGTTTTGCCGGTGGAGACGGCCCGCGACAAGCTTCAACTCCTCAGCCTGGCGATGGTCATCGTGATCGACCGCTCGGGGTCAATGCTCGGCGAGAAGATCACCATGGCGTGCGAGGCGGCCCGCGCGTCCGTGCAGTTACTGAGCAGTCATGATCGGGTGGGCGTCATAGCGTTCCACAGCGCGTCCGACTGGGCGGTCGAGCTGCAACCTGCGGGCGACAAGAACCGGATAGCCCGGCAGATTGACGGGATGGAAGCCGGGGGCGGCACGAATATGTACCCGGCGCTGCGACATGCTTATCTCGCTTTGGTGAACGTCGACAGCAACCTGAAGCACATCATCGTGCTCACCGATGGACAGTCTATGCCGGGAGATTTCGAGGGGATTGCGAGCACCTGCGCGGCAGACGGCATCACTATTTCGACCGTCGCCGTGGGGCCCGACGCCGACCGTCTACTGTTGAGCCGGATCGCGGAACTCAGCGGCGGGCGGATGTACGTGGCGGACAGTGCTCGGCCGTTGCCGCAAATCTTCACCCGCGAAACGGTGCTGGCCAGCCGGTCGGGGATGTACGAACGTCAGTTCACCCCGCGGCTGCTAGCGGGGGTAAACGATCAGATTCTGGACGGATTCACGCAGGCGGATATTCCCCCATTACATGGCTGCGTGGTAAGCGAAGCCAAGCCGCTGTCTCAGACGCCGCTCGCGCGGATTACGGAGGACGGCACCGATCCGATCATGGCTTACTGGCAGTTTGGCTTGGGCAGGGCGGTCGCATTTACAAGCGGGCTTTGGCCGAAGTGGGGTCCGGAATGGGCAAATTGGCCGGGGTTCAGCAAGCTCTGGACGCAAGCCGTGCGATATGCCGGGCGCCCCGGCACTTCGCTCGAACTGCAACTTGAGACTGGAGTCAAGGGTGGCGAAGGCCATGTTCTCGTCTCGGCCGAGCATCTGCCGTTCCGCTGGCAAGGCACGCTGGCGCTTTCGGGACGGTTGACGCGCCCGGATTTTTCTTCTGAGCCGCTACGTCTGCAGCGTACGGCGGCAAACCGGTTTGAGGCGACCTTTTCAGCCGAGGCGCCCGGGACATACTTGATCAGCGTGCCGTATGAGTACGGCGCAGGTGATGACGGCAAGCGTGGCGTGCTTCGCGGCGGACTGGTTGTGAACTATTCGCCCGAGTATCGCGCACTGCGTGACAATAGCAGTGCGCTCGCGGAGATGGCGCGCCGCACGGGAGGACGCGTGCTGAATGCAAGCGACCCCGGCGCCGTATTCGAAACCTGGAGCATCCGGCCGGTTCGGGTGCGAAGCCCCTTCTGGGAGGATCTGGTCCGCCTGGGGCTGGTGCTGTTCCTGCTGGACGTGGCCGTCCGGCGCATTGCGGTGACGCCGGCGGAAGTGGCCGGCCGCATTCGAAGCTTCATACGGGAGGCCGTCGGCCGGCCCGCTGCCGAGGAAGCGGCGGCTACCCTGGCCACGCTGCGCGGCGTAAAGGAACGGAAACGCGAGGATCAATCGCCCCGGCCGCCTGAAAGTTCCAGAGTGGAAGAGGCAGCCCTTCCGGGCTCGGCGCCGGAACGGCAACCGGGCGACTCATTGTCGCAGGTCCTGGGCGGCGCCGCGGCGGACAAGCCCGTTGTTGCAGCCCCACCACCGAAGCGGCGTCCTACGGGAACGACGGAAAGCGAATACGCGGCGCGCTTGTTGCGCGCCAAACGGCGGGCTCGTGACTCCACGGAACCTTGAGGGAATGAGCCTTGTTCTTGCTAGCGACAGGCCATCACGCCGCTTAAAATCGCCTGGATTATGGCTAATCCACACGAAATCACGGCCGTTTATGCCGGCTCGTTCGACCCGGTCACGCTTGGGCACCTGGACGTGATCCGCCGGGCAGCGCGGCTGTTTAACAAGCTTATTGTCGGCGTCGGGCGCAACCCGGACAAAAGCGAGGTCTTCACGCAAAGCGAGCGGATTGCCTTGCTCGAGCCGCATTTGCGCGCCCTGCCGAACACGCAGGCCCAGGCTTACGAAGGGCTGACCTCCGAGTTTGTCCGGAACATTGGTGGCTCAGTCATAGTGCGCGGCATTCGCGACTTCACGGACCTGAGTTTCGAGCTACTTCAGGCTAACGTGAACATGGCCATCGGCGGCGTGGATACCGTCTTTCTGCTCACCAGCGACCGGCACGTCCTCACGTCGAGCACGTACATCAAGCAGATTTTCGAGATGGGCGGCGGACGGCGACGGGCCCTCGTCGAGCGCCTCGTTCCGCCCAATGTCGCTCAAGCTTTGGAGGAGAAGTTGGGTGCTCCTGCGGCCGGCGACCAGCAGTGATCCAGGGGTGCAAAGCTCTGGCGTGGTTCCGGGGCAAAGCAGTGCGTTGTCGCTGAGATCTTTCTGGTAAGCAAATAGCGGTGCGTGCCCGGGGTTTTACCGATCAAGTTGTCGGGGCGTAGCAGAGGCGGCTTGCGGTCGGTCCGGCGAACAGAGCACCGGCGAACAGAGTCTCGCCCTGTCGCTTGGTGCGGCGTATTATCCCGGAAGGAAAGCGGATGGCGTTAATACCTATTGGCACGGAGTTACGACTGAAGAAGCCGCCGGTCGGCAACTACGTGCTGATAACGCTGAACATCCTCATTTTCCTGTTTACGGACTTGTTCGGCGGGGCGGCGGGACAGCTAGTCAAGCACCAGTGGACGCTTTATGCCGCGGTGCCGGACCTGGGGCAATACATCACCTACCAGTTCCTGCACGGCGACTGGATGCACCTGCTGGGCAACATGCTCTTCCTGTGGATTTTCGGGAACGCCGTGTGCGACCGCATGGGCTCGTTGTGCTACGTGCTGTTCTACCTGGCTGGCGGAGTCATCGCGGGCGTGACGTTCGCCGCTCTTAACGACAACGCGCTGCTGGGGGCGTCCGGCGCGATTGCGGCGGTGACCACGGCGTTTCTGGTGCTGTATCCGCGCGTCAAGATCACGATGCTGCTGTGGTTCTTCCTGATAACCGCCTTCCAGATCGACGCCATCATCCTGATCGTGTTCAAGATGCTCCTGTGGGACAACATTCTGGCCCCTACCCTGGACCGTGGCGCGATCGCCAACGTGGCCTATTCCGCTCATCTGGGAGGCTACGCGTTCGGCTTCATAATCGCAATGAGCCTGGTGGCCGCAGGCGTGCTGCCGCGCTCGCAGTTTGACCTGCTGGCTTTTTGGAGCCGCTGGCGGCGGCGCGTCGGCCTCGCGGGCGGGGCCGACGTGGTGGTGCGCGGCCGGCCGATTTCGGTGCAGGAGGTGGGCTCGCGGCCATTGGAGCCACTGCAGCTTACGCCGGCCGAGCGGCTGCGGGAGGAGGCGGTGGACCGCGCCCAGGCCCGCGACATGGCCAATGCGGCCGAGCTTTACCTGGAGCTGTTGCGGATCGATCCAAACCAGGTGCTGCCGCGCGACACCCAGCTAGACGTGGCTAATCACTTTGCTCAGTGCCAGCGGCACGCCGAAGCGGCCGCGGCGTATGAAGCTTTCTTGAGCGCTTATCGCTCAACGCCGGACGTGCACCAGGTGCGGCTGCTATTGGGGCTGATCTATTCGCGTTATCTGCAGCAATGGCAGCGAGCGGCGGAGCACCTGCAATCGGCCCTGGAAAATCTGACGCAGCCCGAGCAGCGTGCCTTGGCGGAGTCCGAGCTGCGGCACGTGCAGGCGCAAGTGCAGGCTGAAGCTTAGCGGCGAAGCGGGACTTTCATGGCTGGGGGGCGGATTGCAGCTTGCGGGTCAGGTAGCGCCCGGTGTGGCTCTTCGGGCAAGCGGCGATTTCTTCTGGAGGGCCTTGGGCCACGATTTGGCCGCCGGCTTCGCCGCCTTCGGGGCCGAGATCGATAACCCAGTCGGCAGTCTTGACCACGTCCAGGTTGTGCTCGATTACCACCACGGTGTTGCCCATATCGACCAGGCGGTTCAGCACGGCCAGCAGCGTCTGAATATCGGCGAAATGCAGACCGGTGGTCGGCTCGTCGAGCACGTAAAGCGTGTGAGATTCCTGGCGGGCGCGCTGGACGGCGTTGGCGCTGGGGGGGCCGTTGCGCACGACGGGCCCGAGGACGCCCTTTGAAAGCTCGGCCGCCAGTTTCACGCGCTGGGCTTCGCCGCCGGAGAGCGTGTTTGAGGGTTGCCCGAGGCGGACGTAGCCCAGCCCGACGTCGGACAGGGCCTGCAAACCTTGCCTGATCTTCGGGAAACTCTCGAAGAAGCGCAAGTTTTCTTCGACCCGCAGCTCGAGCACGTCGGCGATGGATTTGCCGCGATAGCGAATGTCGAGCGTCTCGCGGCTATAGCGCGTGCCCTTGCATTCCTGGCATTCAACGAAGACGTCGGGCAAAAAGTGCATCTCGATCCGCCGCACGCCTTGGCCCTGGCAGGCTTCGCAGCGACCGCCCTTGGCGTTGAAGCTGAAACGGCTGGCGTTGTAGCCGCGCACGCGGGCTTCCTTGGTCTTCGCGTACAAGCGGCGGATCTCGTCGAAGACGCCGGTGTACGTGGCCGGATTGCTGCGCGGCGTGCGGCCGATCGGGTTCTGGTCGATCTCGATTACGCGGTCGATGCGGCTGGCGCCGATCAAACGTTCGTGGGCCCCGGGCCGCTCGCGCGAGTTGTACAGGCGGCGCCGCAGCGCGGGCAGCAAAATCTGCGAAACCAGCGTGCTCTTGCCGCTGCCGCTGACGCCGGTGATCGCGCAGAACACGCCCAACGGAAAGCGCACGTTAATTCGTTTGAGGTTGTTTTCGGCCGCGCCGACGATTTCGAGGAAATCCGTTGATTTGGGCTTGCGCCGCTCTTCGGGCAGCGGGATCGAATATTCACCGCGAATGTATTTGCCCGTGATCGAGTTAGGATCGTTCAGCACGGTCTGCGGCTCGCCGGCGGAGATGATACGGCCGCCGTGCAGTCCGGCGCCGGGGCCCATGTCAACCAGATAGTCGGCGGCGCGGATCACGTCCTCATCGTGCTCGACGACGATGGCCGTGTTGCCGATATCGACCAGGTTGCGGATGGAGCGCAGCAGGCGTTCGTTGTCGCGCTGGTGCAGGCCGATGGTCGGCTCATCGAGGACGTAACATACGCCGACCAAACCGCTTCCGAGCTGCGTGGCCAGGCGGATGCGCTGCGCCTCGCCGCCGGAGAGCGTGACGCTGGGGCGGTCGAGCGTGAGGTAGCCCAGGCCGACCGCGTCCATGAACCGCAGGCGCTGCCGGACCTCGCGCAGGATGGGCTCGGCTATCACGGCCGCCTCGCCGGTGAAACTCATCTCGTCGAACAGCTTCGTCGCCTGCGCGATCGGCAACTGCACCAGTTGGTGGATGTTCCGGTCGCCGATGCGCACCGCCAGCGGTTCGGGCCGCAGACGCGCCCCGTGGCAACTCTCGCATACGTGCTCGGACTGATAGTTGATAAAGCGGCTGCGGCCGCCGTCGGAGCCGGCGGCTTTGGTCCGGCGTTCGAGATTGGGGATGACGCCCTCGAACTGGATGCCGAAGCGTTTGGCGTCTGCCTGGCGCGTCCCGTAAAGCACGATGCGGCGGAGGTCGTCCGGCAAGTTCTTAAAGGGGGTCTCCGGTTTCACGTCGAAGGCGGCACAAAGCTGGCGCAGGGCTGCGCGCTGGCTGGCGGCGACGTCGCGCTGCGCAGTGGCCCAGGGGGCGATGGCGTTGGCAAGCGCGAGGTTGTCGTTCGGGATGACGAGCTGTTCGTCAAAGCGCAGCGTGGTGCCCAGACCGCCGCAGGTTTGGCATGCGCCATAGGGCGAGTTGAAGCTGAAGGCGCGCGGCGAGAGCTCGGGCAAGGTTATGCCGCAACGGGTGCAGGCGTAGCGCTCGCTGAAGGTTTCGTCGAGCCAGCCGTTGGACTGGGCGCCGCGCGGCGCTTTCCCGTGGTTCGCTACGGCCGCCGCGGAGGACGCACCGTTTGCGGGCGTAGTGCCGTTCGCGGGCGTTTCGAGCGGGGAGCGGCCCTCGCGGCGCGCGGCATCCGCGGCGCGGCTGACGATCACGACGCCGTCGCTGAGCGAGAAGGAAAGTTCGATCGCGTCGGCCAGGCGGGGGCGGATTTCGGGCCGCAGTACGAGCCGGTCGACCACGACGTCGATGTCGAATTTTCTGCCCTTCGGCAGTTCCGATAAGTCCTTCACGTCCCGCAATTCGCCGTTTACCCGCGCCCGCACGAACCCTTCGCGCTGGATGCGCCGCAGGACGGCATGCAGATCGCCGGCCTGGCGGCGGACGAGCGGGGCAAGCAGCATGATGCGCGTTTCGGGCGGATAGCTGAGGACCGCGTCCACGATCTGGTCGACGGTGTGGGCATGGATGCGGGCGCCGCACTTGGGGCAGTGTGGTATGCCGACCCGGGCGAACAGCACGCGCAGAAAGTCGTGAATTTCGGTCGTGGTCGCCACGGTGGAGCGCGGATTGGCGGCCGCGGCCCGCTGCTCGATGGCCAGAGTCGGCGGCAGGCCCTCGATGTACTCGACCTCGGGCTTGCTAAGCTGCTCGAGGAAGTGGCGAGCGTGGACGCTGAGCGATTCGACGTACTTGCGCTGGCCCTCGGCGTAGATGGTGTCGAAGGCCAGGCTGCTCTTGCCCGAGCCGGAAAGGCCGGTCAGGACGATCAGCCGTTCGCGTGGCAGCTCGACGGTGACGTTCTGCAGGTTGTGCTGGGAAGCGCCAACGATGCGGATGTATTTGGGTTCGGAGGCCACTGCACGTCTCAGGCGGTGTTACCCGATCCGCGCCGCCCAGTGGGCCCTGCGCCGGCAGCCGCGGAACGAACCACGCATTGTACCGGAGGATGCTACGAGTTTCGAGCGGGCCAAGTGTCGCCGGTGTCTTCTATCTTCCGATAATGTATGCGGTAGCGGGGAGCGGATCGGGCGCGGGTTGAGTTCTTAACCCGCCGCGACAGCCAGAGGCTCAAACGGCGGCCTGCGGCGCGCCTAAGCTGCCGCGCATCACCCAGCGGCGGCCGAGCAACAAGCCGATCGGGCTGGCGATCGCAATCAGGCTGTAGATGAGCCACATGGTTTGGGTGTCCTGCGGGCCGTCCGTCGGGCAGTAGCGTCCGAGAAAGTAGCCCGAGTACAAACCGGTGGTGGACTTGGCCATAATCCAGGGCACGTTGGCCAAGCCCATGTATTGGCCGAGCTTGCCCTCGGGCGCCAGCTCCGCCGCATATTGCAGGAAACGCGGTGACCACAGGGCCTCGCCGATCGAGAACAGGAACAGGTACACGATCAGCAGCGGCGTGTGCGGGCCGAACGCCAGCAGAAAAGTGGGCAGGGCGGATACCGCGGTCCCGACGATCATCAGCGTGTAGACGTTGGCGCGGCGCGTGAGTGCCGTGATGAGCGGGACGCCGAAGAAAATGATTCCCGGATTGATCCAGTTGACGATCCACTCCATGTGGTTGGCGACGCCCTCGGAATAGGCGCGCAGCACGTAGGCCGGCATCGTGAGCCACTGGTGAGCGAATAGCGTCTGCACCGGCAGTAGCATGAAGATGAAGAACACGAAGCGTGCGTTGCTGAACGGGCCCTCGCTCAGGTACCTGCCGACTCGTGCGTACCAGGGAGCCTTCCGGGCATGGCCGGAGGGGGGACTAGGCTGGCTTTGCCTGCTCCGTCGCCCCCTTTGCTGAACCCCCATGGTCATGAATGCCAGAAGCAGCAGCAAGGCCACGAGCGTAATCGCGGTGCAGGTCCAGTTCACGGCGTTCAGGCCGCTGACGCCCCGGTCCGCGAAGAAGCGCCAGATCGTGGCCGGGGCCGGCTGTGCCAGCGCAGTCGCCTCATGGACTTTCTCGACCGGAACGCGAATGAGCGGCGACACGAAGCCGATCAGAAAGATGCCAAAGTTCATGATGGCGTAGATCAGCCCATAGCCCATCGCGCTGGTTTTCTCGTCAGTGAACTGCTTGATGCCGGCATAGCAGACCGGCTGCACCATGCCCTCGCCGAGGGCAATCAGCACCAGCCCGGCCAAGACCAGCGCCATAGCGGCTGCGAAACCAACGCCCGGCGCCAGGCAATAGCCGATGCGCCCCACCAGGCACAGCGTGATCGCCAAAGCCAAGCCGCGGCACCAGCCGAGCTTTTCACCCACGCCGCCGAAGCCGATCATGAAGACGGTCACCGCGCCCGTGAAGAAGCTGATGAAAAATCCGGCCACCCAGTCGGCCAGCTTCACATCCAGGTGCAAGTATTCCTGCATGAGCGTCAGGATGCCGAAGTAGGCCATCGAGTCGATCATGAAGAACAGGTTGATCAACCAGAAGGCGCGCGGCAGGTGCAGCAGGTCACGGAAGGCGTTCAGGAAATCCCTGACCCGCGCTACAAGGCCCATCGGCCCGCGCTGCGGCGCGGTGGCGGTTTCAGAGCTTGGCATGGATCGCTCCGCCTACGCGGCCTTGGTCTTGAAGTCCCGCCCGACCCAGCCCTTGGCCAGTAGCAGGAGGACGGGTGTGGTGCAGGCGATGCAGGCGAAAATCAGCCACATGGTGCGCGTGTCGCGCACGCCATCGGCCGGGCAGAACTTCTCGAGCATGATGCCGGAATACAGCAGCGGCACGAGCATCTTGGTCAGGAACCACGGGAGCTGCGCCACGCCCATGTACTGCCCGGTGCGGCCTTCGGGGGCGATTTCGGCGGCGTACTGAAGGAAACGCGGCTGCCACATGGCCTCGCCGATGGTCATGATCAGAATGTAGCCGGCCAAAGTTAAGGGGTAGGGACCAATCGCCAGGAGGAAGGCCGGGGCGGCCATGATCAAGGTGCCGATGACCATCATGTTGTAGACTTTGGCTTTTTGCGTGGCCGCGGCGATGATCGGCACGAGAATGAAAATCAGGATTGGGTTGGCGTTCGAGGCGATCTCGAAATAACGCCCAATCCAGCCTTCATAAGCGCGCGAGATGTACTGGGGCAGAATGAGCCAGTTGTAGGTGAATAGCGTCTGAACGGGCATCAAGGCAAAGATGAAGAAGAAGAACTTGGAGTTGGCCAGCGGATGTTGCGCCACCGCGCTGCGCACTTTGGGTATGATCGCCGCCGCGACCGCCGCGACGAAGACCACAGCCATTATTTGGTAGCGCCACGCTTCCGGAGCGCGGAAGTAGATGGCCACCAGAATTCCCAACAACACGAGCCACATGTGCCAGGGAATGCGGGCATCCACGACGAGCTCTTCCGGCGTGACGCCAGGCTGAGCCTTGGTTTCGCCGGCCGCGGCGGATGCCTTCTGTTCGGCTGCGTTGAGGGCCGCCGTTTCCGCGAGGGCGGCCTCACGCGCCTGTTTAAAGGTGCGTGCGGACAAGATCAACACAGTGGAGAGCAGCGCGATCAGCGTGAAGCCGGTGTACACCCAGTAGACGCCCGGAATGCCCATCCCCAGGTAATCATCGTCGCGCAGCAGGAATGCGAACGTCGGCAGCCAGCCGCCCAAATTCATCAGTGCGTAGAGCATCGCAAACGCCATGCCGGCCGTCTTGGGCGTAGTAATTTGCCGGACCCCGGCGTAAGCCGCCGGCTGGTACATGCCGTAGCCGATCACGACCAGCAGAATTCCGCCCATGGTTACCAGGTGGAGCTGCGACCACAGGCCGCTGGGCTGCAAATTCAGAACGGTCGGCGCGGCAGAGATCAACGCGCGGCCCACCAACATTAATGAGAGTGCGGCTATCAAAGCCCGCCGGACGCCCCATTTGTCCGCGACGAAGCCCAGGAAGAACATGGAAATGGTAATGCCCGCCGTGAGCACCATAACCATGTTGTGGGAGTGCACGTCGGCGTGTGCCATTCCAGCGAAGATGAAGTCGGAGAAGTGCTTCGCCAGATAGCTCAGCACTCCGAAGTAGACCATACCCTCAAGCACATAGGCCAGATTTATTCCCCAGAGCGCCCGCGGCGCATGCGCCAGGTCTATGAACGGCTGGACGATCTCCTGCAGGGGACTCTTTTTGACCACGGTTTCCTCAGTGACTTGCGTAGCCATAGGGGAAGCTTCCTTTTTTCGGCGCGCCAACCGGGGCCCAGGCTCGGCGGGCGACCGGCGCGGCGGTTTACAAAGTTCGGGTTAGGCTAGCCGCCCGCGCCGCGCCGGACAAGGCGCCTGGCCGGCGGGAACAGAACGTCCGGATATTTCGGAAATGCCGTCGTTGACTCTACCGGCTGGTTGGTCGCGTTCCCTGTGAGAAGGGGGCGCGCGCCAGGACTAACAACTAACTACTAACAACTCTTCGCGCCCGCGTTTCGCCGCCGCCGGACTCCGCCCGTTATCGCCTGCTTGACCGGCCGGCAGCGCGTTTGCCGGCGGATCGTTTGCCCTCGGCCCGCTTGCCTCGCCGGCCATTCCCGTTTCCATTGCCCTTGGAGCGCGCCGCCTTCGAGCCGCCGCCGCGCATGCTGCGCCGAATTAAGTCAATCAGGTCCGGCTCAGGGCCGGCGGCCTCCGCCGTCTCGGGAGCCGAAATGACATCCCGCCGCTCCCGCCGCTTGCGCTCGATAAGCTTGCGAAAGCCTTCGGCGTATTCGTCCTGGAGTTCGGCCGGGTCGAAGCGCTTGCCGGCCAGCTTCTGGATCTCGCGCTCAAAGCGCGTCCGCTCGGCCAGACTCGCCTCAACGTTCTGCGGCAGCCCCACGTCCCCCGGACTTCTGATCTCGTCCTCAAACCGCAGCGTCTGGGCCCGCAAAATGCCGCCTTCGGAGAAAATCGCCACCAGGTATTCCTTGCCGCGCATGACGAACGTCGCCACGCCCGCCTGTCCCAGCCGTTCCATCGTGCTCGCCAGCAGCCGGTAAGCCTTGTTCGAATCCGACGCCGGCGTCAGGAAGTAGGCCCGCTCGAAGTACATCGGATCGATGTCCTTGGCGTCCACGAATAGCCGCAGGTCGATGTCGCGCGACTTCTTCGGCTCCAGCGCTTCAAGCTCCTCATCCCGCACCACCACGTGTTCGCCGCTCTCCATCGCGTAGCCGCGGATGATGTGCTCCGGGTGAATCTCGCGATTCTCACGCGGGCAGTAGAACCGCCGCTTCAACGGCGTCCCGTCCTTGTCCAGCATGCGCAGCGCAACCCCGCCCGCCCGGTTGGCCGGATACATGTTCACCGGCACGCTCACTAGCCCGAAGCTGATCGTCCCCGACCATAGCGGCCGCACCGGCGCCTCGCCCGGCGGCGGCTCTTCAATATCCACCGGCCGCGGCTGCTCCGGCTCAGGCCGTCTGGGCACCCTGCTCACCATAGCCCGGCCTCCTTAGCGTTCGCGTGACTCTCAAACATGGGCCGCCTCCTTGCGGGCCGCCTTGACGCTCGCGGCCAGCAGGTCCGCCAACGGTTTGGCCGGCGCCTTCTTCGGTTTAGGCTTCTCGAGCCGAATCCGCTCGCCGCGGGCCTTGCTTTCCACGAGCTTCAGCACGCGCTGCCGGTACTCGTCGCGGTACTGCTCCGGGTCGAACTTGCCCCGGAAGACCGAGACAAGCTGCTCCGCCATCGCCTGCTCTTTCTTGTCCAGCGCCCGGCCTTGCGGCGCTTCAAGCTCCGAAACCGGCACCACCTCGTCCGCGTGCCGCAACGTGTTCAGCACCAGGTAGCCCTTCTCCGCCCGCAGCGCCCCCACGTAGCTGCGCTTGCGCATGACCCAGCGCGCCAGCCCTTCGCGATTGGCCTTCGCGAGCGCCTCAGCCAGCGCGAAGTACTGCCCCGCGTTCCCATCCGGCCCGAGGTAATACGGCCGGTCGTACCACTGGTTATTGATCGCGCCGGCCGGCAGGAAGTGTGTGATCTCGATGTCGCGCGAGGATTCGGGCACCAGCTCCGCCAGCTCTTCGTCCTCCAGCAGCACGAACAGGCCGGGCTCCGCCTCAAAGCCCTTGCGAATCTCATCGCCGCCCACCGTGCGCCCGGCCACCGGATTCACCATCCGTTGCTCCAGCCGCACCTGGTCCTGGTCGTGCAGCAGGTGGAAGTGGATATCGCGATCCTGCACGGCCGAATAAACCTTAACGGGCACGGCCGCCGAGCCGAACTTTAGCACACCTTTCCAAATCGCGCGCGCCGCCACGGATACTTCTCCCGGCACAGCCCGACTGCGCCGTTTCTAATGACTGACTGCTAGCTGACTGCACCTAACTGCGCCACCTACGCTGCGGTAACTGCACTGTGCCCGACTGCGCTGCGCCTGCGCCGTCTCCAATAACTGCGCCCAACTGCGCCGTTTCCAATATTGGTAACCCCGCGAAGCGGCCTAAAATGCTGGAAAACCCCCTAAACGCCGCTGAATTGCACGTTAACTCGACCCACGCGCCTCAGACGAATTCCACGCGTACTTCGTACTTGTGGGAAGCGTTTGGCGCCTGTGTCGGCCACGGGGGGCCGACGCTACGTATGCGTTTGAAGGGTCCGAAGGCTAAGCCAGCACCTTCCCACCTTCCCACTTTCCCACGTTCCCACAACTCCGGAGTCCGCGGGCGCCAAACGCTTCCGCAGGGTGCGAAGGATTCTCGCGGACACCTGCGCTACAGCACCAGCTTATAGCCCACCGCATGCGCCGTGAGGATATGCCGCGGGTTCTTTGGGTCGGGTTCCAGCTTCCGCCGCAGGCTCACTATATGGTTGTCCACCGTCCGGTCGGCCGGGTATACGCCGGCGCCCCAGATCTGCTCCAGCAGGTCGGCCCGTGGCACCGCCATGCCGACCCGCTCGTACAGCATCCGCAGAATCTCCGACTCGTAATAGCCCAGCGGCAGTTCCTCTTTCTCCGTCGTGATCTTCTGCGCCACCAGGTCTACCATCCGCGGCCCAACCCGAAATTGCAGGACCGGCTTCGCCGGCGTGGCCGCACGGCGCAACGCCGCCTGAATGCGCGCCAGCAGCTCCTTCAGGCTGAACGGCTTGGTGATGTAATCATCCGCGCCCAGCTCCAGGCCGCGCACCTTGTCGATCTCCTGGCTGCGGGCGCTGAGTATCAGGATCGGCATGCGGAAACCCGCCGCCCGCAGCCGCCGGCAGACCTCGAAGCCGTCGATGTCCGGCAGCATGATGTCGAGCAGGATCAGGTCGGGCGGTTTGCGGCTGACGAGCGTAATGCCCTCCTGGCCGGTCAGTGCATGCGCGACGGTGTGCTTTTCGAATTCGAGATTGTCGCGCAACCCCATCGCCAGATCCGGCTCGTCCTCGATGATGACGATGTGAGCCATGTCAGGTTCTCCACAAAGCGGGGTATCGCCGGTTCAGCCCTCGTTGCCCTCGCCGGCGCTTCGAGCCGGCCCGTTTGCCCTCGCTCGCGCTTCGGGCTCGGATCGGCGCTCGCGCATCGGGCCGGGAACAAGTTTCTTGATCCCTTGATCCCTAGATCCCTTGATCCCTGATCAAAATCTACGTCCTGGTATTCGACAGCAGCAACGCTGCGATCGGGCCGAAAATCAGGATCGGGATCCATGCTACCAGCGCCGCGTGCTGCGCGGCAATCATGCTGTGCGCGAAGAATCCCGTCGCGTAAAACGCCCCGCTCAGCAGCAACGCCTGCCCGCCCGCCACCAGCACGCTGCACGGCTCACGCCGCAGGAAAAACGGCACCGTCAACGCCAATAGCAGCAACTGCAGCACCGGCTGCGTCAGCCAGATGTGCCGGTTCATCACGATCGCCGCCAGATTGGGCAAATTCCGGCTGTGTACCAACTCGTTCATTTCGCGCAGGCTGAGCATGCCGGACCATTCGGCCGACTGCCGCAGGATCAACTCTTGCGGCGTCAAGGTGAAGGGATACTCGCTCACCGGCTCGCGCCGAATGCCGAACTGCTCCGCACCGGTAAGTTCGGCCGCGGGCACCTCGACCACCCGCCGCCCGCCCTCCAGCAGCCAGGTCTTGCGCCGCGGATCATACGTGGCCGCGTCGGCCTGGATGATGTGGCTGCCCTGGTCTTTGGGTTCAATGATGACGACGCGTTCCAGGCGGCCCTCATTCAGGTTGATGGCGCCGGCCCGCAGGATGGCTTTATTATCGTCGCGGGCGAAGTCGATGTTGCGCGTGCGGATGCCGATGACATCCCCGCGATCGCGGGCGATATCCGCGGCGAAGGCGGGCAACACAAACTCGCGATTGAGCATCCACACCGCGATCAACAGCGCCGCACACGCGAACACCGGTGCCGCTAGGCGCTGCAGCGGCATGCCGGCCGACACCAACGCCGTCATTTCGTTGTTGCGCAGCATCATGGCCAGCGTGAAGGCCCCGGCGAAGGCCATCACCGGCCCGGCAAGCTGCGAGAAGTACAGCGGCAGGTTGTGCCAGTAATAGTCGACGATCGCGTTTAGGACCTCGCTGAAGCTCAGTTCGCGGTTCTCGATGAAGCCGTCCAGGTTGACCAGCAGATCGCTGACGATGTACACGCCCAGCCCGACCGTCAGCAGAATGAGGTAGGAGCGCAGGAAACTGCCAATGATGTAACGGTCGATCGTCAACATCGCACTGCAGACTCCGTCATCGCCGCACGCCCAGCCGCAGAATCACCACGTCCGCTGCGCCGATCAGCCCCAGACCGCCCCAGGTGATCAGCGGCGAGAGAAATTCCAAGTCCGGCCGCTCGCCTAGCGAACGCGCCATCACGATCGCCAAGGCCGCCGCTCCGAACGGGATGCAGGCCAGCCCGAACGCGGCCAGCGCTTGTGATCCGCGGAAGATCGCCCCCAAGGCCGCGGCCATCAGCACGGTCACCAACGCACTGCACGCAATGCCCAGACGCGACTGGATGTTCGCCGACATCTTCCGCTGCTGCGCGGAGGCGTCCGCCAGTAGCCGCTGGCGGGCCACAGTCAGCTCCGGATTGAAGGGCAATTCGGCTTGTGGATCGAAAACCACTTCCTCCGTGTAACTCTGCAGCCGGGTCAGAATGTGCGCCGGAACGCGGTAGTCTTCCGACAGCGCGAACGGCGGTTTCTCACGCCCGTGGGCATAGTCGCTGGCCCGCGGGTTGTGCTCGACGACCGGCTGCTCGGCGGTGCGGTCCAGCTCAACGCGGACGACCAGGGCGGTATCGACGCGGCTGGCCGATTGCAGGAACAGCTCTTCGCTGGCGGCTGTCCGGGCGCGTAAGCGCACCAGGGGCGCCTGGTAGTACAGCAACGCCGCGGCATCCGCCGCCGGTTGCTCAACGCGCGCGTCGTACAGCAGCAAGCCCTTGTCTTCCACCTCGGCCCTGGCGGCATAGATACGGCAAACATCGCCACGCTCGTTGTCCAACTCGATCGGCTGACCCTGCGCCAGCCGGGCAATGCAGTCGTCGGCGAACTGCGACCGCGCCAGGTTGAGCTGGAAACTGCGTATTTTGGGCTGCAAACGTTCGATCTCCCACGGCCGGTCGCGCCAGCGCATGAGCGTGGCCAGATCCAACATGCCCGGCCGGCGTGGAAACTCGAGCGGTACGGAGATCGGCCCGATTTGCTGGCTTTCGAGGTAAGCACTGCTGGCGTGCACATCGAAATCGCGTCCGCCGTTCACGAACAGCGTGACCTGCAGCGGCGACTGGCGCCCGTCGAACTGGCACAGCCCATGTTTGGCGCAAGCATAACGCTGCAGCCGCTCGTCCTTATCGAGCATCACGAAGAACGGCGAATCCATCAGCAGGTAACTGAAGCCCTCGCCGGTCGGCAGGTTCTGCTCTTGCAGCCCCCGTTCGCTGGGCACGCGCATGTTCTCGGCGGTCAAAAGGTAGGTGCTGCCGCCGCGCTGATAGCGCACGTAACCCTTCGTCTCCATCCGCTGCAAGGCGAGGTCGCGCAGGTTGGCCCGCACGTATTGGTTCAGCCGCCGTGTTACGTCGGGGACCACCAGGTCGCCGAACAGCAGCGTGAACACCGCCACAAACACCGACACCAACAGCGCCCCCAGGAATAGTTTGTGAACGTTGATTCCCGCCGCCCGGCAGGCCGTAAACTCGTTATCGGCCGCCAGCCGCCCGTAAACCATGGTGGTGGCGAAGATGGCCGCCACCGGCATCGCCAGCGCCACCATGATGGGGATCAGCATGGGCAGAAAGCCCAGTACGTCGCCGGCGCTGGCCCCTTCATAGCGCAGCACGTTGTACAGCCCGCCGCCCATGGTGAGCACGGCCGTCAGGGCCACCAGCGTGAGCGCAAAGGTCTTCAGCAGCTCGCGCAGCACGTAAGAATGCAGCGTGTACATCATCGCCGTTCTGGCCTCGTGGGAACACGGCCGCGGCCAGCGCTGCGGGCGCCGGCCGCTGAACGAGAATGTTTCAATGTAGGGCGGCCCGAGCCGGCGGGCAAGCATGGCTCAGTCAGCGCCCCGCGTTCGGCGCGCCGCGGTTGCCACAGGGCCCGGTTTCTGTCAGATTACGCGCTGTCGGTCGAAGAGGGCGAACATGGCTGTGATGTGTCTCAACCGGACCCAAGCGCAACTCGTCGTCGTGGACGTCCAGGAGAAGATGCTGGCGCACATCCACGCCCGCGAGGATGTGCTGGCGCAGATCGTGCGGATGATGCGTGCCGCGCACGAGCTGGAGCTGCCGCTGACGATTTCCGAGCAGTACGTGCGCGGGCTGGGGCCGACTGTGCCGCAGGTACTGTCGGCAGCCGGCGAGCCGGCCCGTTTCACCAAGCTTGAGAAAATGGCCTTCAGCCTGATGCGCGACGAGCCCCTGCGCGAGCACATCGTCGGGCTGCGCCGCCCGCAGGTGGTGCTGGTCGGCATCGAATCGCACGTCTGCGTGCAGCAAACGGCCTTTGACCTGCTGCGACTGGGCCTGGAGCCGTGCGTGCTGGCGGACGCCGTCGGCTCGCGCCGGACGTCAGACCGCGACGTGGCCCTGGACCGCATGCGCGCCGCGGGCATCGCCGTTTCCACCGTGGAAGCGGCCATTTTTGAGATGTTGGAACTTTCAGGAACGGACCTCTTCAAGCGGCTGTTGCCGATCGTGCGCTAATGCAAGCAGACGAAGACCGCGAATACGAACAGGAAGAGCTGGACTGGGAGGCGCGCGAGGCGCTCGACGACCCGGAGGGGCCGCAGGAATGCGACCTGCTCGCCCAGGGCGACCCGGACGAGCCGGACACGGTAGAGTGTCCCAATTGCGGCGAGGACATCCTGGAGGATGCCGACCAGTGCCCGCACTGCCACCAGTGGGTCATTCAAGGCGGCCAGACCGACGCACAGTCGCACGGCTTCGTCTTCATCCTGATCGCAGCGCTCATCCTGGTCGTGCTGGCCTACTGGCTTCAATAGCCGCCCGACGCCAATCGACGGGTTGGACGCCAATCTCCAGCGGTTAAGCGCGGCGCGCAGCAACAGCACAGCAGCAACAGCCCAAGCGAACCCCGCCTCTACCCCGCCGTCTCGGACGCCGCTACCACGCCGTCTCGCAAGAAGAAATCTCGCGCCTGCCAGCCGTCTCGGCCAACCGCGTCAACCCGCCGTCTCGTCGTCCGGCAACGGAAAGTCGATAAGCTGATCCCCCACGCGCAGCTTGCCGCTGCGCAGTAATTCCTCCAGCAGCGGCCGACAGCTTCCGCAACCGGTGCAGCAGCCGGTCGCTTTTATCAGATCTTCAATGTCGGTAATCCCATGCCGCCGCGCGTACGCCAGCAGCCCGACGAAGCTCAAATCGCGGCAATTGCAGCGTATCTGCATGCGCCCCAGTATACCGGCACGAACGGGGCCGGGGGCATGTCGCCCAAGTCGCCCCAGCAGCACCAATAAAATAACCGATCGCCGAACCGGCCCGAGCCGCCAGTACTAATGACTAATAACTAACAACTAACAACTAATCCCGTCCGGCGAGCGTCCCTATCTGCCCCCCCAGAGCCCCAGCCCGCCGCCAAACTCCGCATTGCAGTCCGCCCCGCAGATGTGCTATTCTGGCCGTCAGCCACGCTGAGTCGCCTGGATGTCGTGAAAGGTCTGCACCGCGCTGACCACCAGTCGCCGCAGCGCTGAGCAGCTCGCGATGCTTGGATGCTATACGGCCCAAAGCGGCCAGGAGAGGAAGGCATGTTCGCGCGATCTCAATATCGCCGCCGCTTTTGTGTGTTGTTTTCCGTTCTCGTGATCGGCGGCCTGGCGGCGCAGGCCTTGGCCGACGGCAACTACCTGATCGTCACCGCCTCCGACTATGCCGGATCGGCGCCGCTGAACCAGTTCATCGCCGCCAAAACGGCCATGGGCTTGTCGGTCTCAACCTACATCGCGGCGCCCGGCACATCGCGCGAGACGATCAAGGGGTACATTCAAAGCCTGTCGGGCACGCCGGCCGCTCCAAAATTCCTGCTAATCGTGGGCGACACCGACGGCTCGACCGCGACGGCCAACACGATTCCGCACTGGACCGGCGGGGGCAGCCGCCATGCCACGACCGATCTGCCGTACGCCTGCATGGGCGGCCCGTCGGACTGGTACCCCGACATGTGTCTCGGGCGCTTTTCCGTCCGCAATGTGAGCCAGCTTCAGGCTGTGGTGAACAAGAGCTTGTTTGTTGAAACCGGAAGTTATCCGGACCCCGACTACGTCAAACGCGCCGCCTTCCTGGCCACGGATGATTTCACCGCCCAGGCCCCGCAAACCCACGATTGGGTCATCTCCACCTATTTAAACCCGGCCGAGTTCACCGCCACCCGCATTTACGCCAGCTCCGGCGGCGGAACCGCGGACATCAGCGCCGCCGTGAATGCCGGCTCCCTTTTTGTCGTTTATCTTGGCCACAGCGGCTCCAGCGGCTGGTCTTCGCCCAGTTTTAGTCAGTCGCACGTCAATGCACTTGTCAACCAGGGCTTGTACGGCCTGGTGATAGGCTGGTCCTGCAACACCGCGCACTACAGCTATGATGAGTGCTTCGGCGAGACCTGGCTGCGTGCCCCGAATAAGGGCGCGGCAGCGTACCTGTCGGCCTCTGATTACGTCTGGTGGGGCAGCGTGGATGCCTGGGAATCCTCGCGATGCATGGAGCGCTACTTCTTCAGAGCGATCTTTGAAAAGAACATATGGCAAGTAGGGCCGGCCTGGCAGGCGGCCTTGTTCGCCATTCTGAACGACCCCGATTTTGGCCCTTCGCACGACCACACCCGGAACATCTTTGAAGAAATGGTGCTGCTGGGCGATCCGGCCCTGATGCTGCCGCGCGGCAACGGCTTTCGCCTTGAGGTTGATCCGCCCGCTTTCGACATCTGCACCCCGCCGACCACCAGCGTGCAATACTCGATCAATGTCGAACTGATGGGCGAGTTTGCCGAGGCGGTCACGCTGAGCACGACCGGCCTGCCGGCCGGCGTCACCGCAACCTTCAGCGCTAACGGTTTGCCGCCGCCGTTCGATACTACTTTGACGATCGATGGCCTGACCCCGGATATGGCCGGCACGTACAGTGCGGGCCTGACCGGCGCGTCCCAGTCGCAGCAGCGCGCGGTTTCGCTAGGCTTGAGCATCCACGCCGGGCCGCCGGCGCCGGTTACGCTTCTCGAGCCCGCCGCCGACGCCTCCGACGTGCCCTTGAAGCCGCAATTCACCTGGGAGCCGACGGCCGACGCGGCCGAGTACGCCCTGCAAGTGGCGACCGACGCCGGGTTCGTCAACCTGGTCATTGACACGACTCTGACGGAAGCGCGCTTCACGCCGGCCCAGCCGTTTGGAACGCTGACCAGCTACTACTGGCGTGTTCAGGCCACCAATGCGTGCGGAGAAGGCGAGTGGACACCGACGCGGCGCTTCAGGACCGTGAACATGATCGGCCCGGTCTCGTACGACATGCCGAACGGGCAGACCGGCTCGTATACATATTTCGACGACACGTATGACGGCGACGGTTCGGTTACAACGCCGCTCGCCCCGCTGAGCAACGGCCTGGGCGACCTGACCGACGGCGTAATCGCCACGCAGCACTGGAACCAGACCCCCGTGCCGTATGTCGGCTGGAACTCGGTCGACCCGGTGATCACGTTCCACTTCGCGCACCCGGTGTGGATCACGCAAGTGGTGGTGCATGTGGACGATTCAGCCGGCGGGGGCGGCGTGTATCCGCCGGACGACATAACGGTCACCTTCGGCGGCGAAACGCACGTATATCAAGTAACCGAACCGCCCGGCAGCGACCCCTTCGCCATCTCGCTGCCCATCGACTTGATCGGCGACACCATGGTGATGACGATCGCCGATCACAGTTCGAGCAGCTACATCATGGTGAGCGAGGTCGAGTTTTACGGCAATCCGATTCCCGGCGACGCCAACTGCGACGGCGAGGCGAACGTGTTCGACATTGACCCGTTCGTACTGGCGCTGACGGATCCGGTTGAGTACGGGACGGCCCACCCGATTTGCAACATCCTGACCGCCGATTGCAACGGCGACGGCGAGGTGAATGTGTTCGACATTGACCCGTTCGTGCTGCTCCTGACCGGGTCAGAAAGGTAGCGCCGGCCCCGTGGCCGAGGACTGGCCCGACAGATGCGCTGTCGGACCGGTCGCCGTGCCGGCTACCAATAGCGCTCGAAGTGAATGTTGCCCTGAGTCTGCGCCGTGTGCGTGCGGAAGCCGCGCTTCTGAAGGAGCAGCTCCATCTCATCGATCATGGCCGGGTTGCCGCACAGGAACACGTGGCAGCTCCGCGGGTCCAGGCACAACCCGGCGTGTTCCTGGCACAAGGTGTCGTCGAGCATGATCTGCACGCGGCCGCAGAGGCGGTCCCAGCCGCCGGCGTCGGGGCGCGAGACGATGGGCACGTAGCGCACGGTGGGGTCTTCGCGGCTGACGGCCTCCAGCTCGGCCCGATAGCCGAGGTCCGAGACGCGCCGTACGCCGTTGATGATGACCAGTTGCCGCCAGCGGTTTTGGCCACGGTACGTGCGCAGCATGGACACGAAGGGTGCGATGCCGGTGCCGGTCGAGATCATGACCAGGTTCTGACCGTCGGGCACGGAGTCCAGAGTGAACTCGCCCTTGGCGACGTCCTCCAGAAAAACGCGATTGGGGAAGTCGCGGCGCCAAAGCAATGGCGTGAGCTTGCCGGTCTCGATCAGCACGACGAACAGCTCGAGCGTATCGGTCTCCCGCGGCGAGGAGGCCACTGAATACGCCCGGCGCACCATCGGGACAACGCCGGGGCGACCGGCCAGCCGCGCCGCTATGGCCGGCGTCAGCGGCTTGGGCAGACCAAGCGTGACGAATTGTCCCGGCTTGAAGTCGGGAATGCGGCCGTTATCGGGCCGGACGCGCACGATGCTGAGCGTCTCATTCAGGTCATGCCGCTCGACGATGCCGGCGTTGGTTCCGGCCAGGCGTTCGGCAACAGGTGTGTCCGTCGTGTCATTTGTCATATGCCCGATTCTAGTGAACCCAGGGCGGCGTTCTTGCTGGCCGAGTGGCGACCATTCTTCGTCGCATGAGTCGCATTTGGCGTCACAACAGCGTGCCGCGCAGCACCACGGCGGCGATGCTGAAGTAGATTATCAAGCCGGTTACGTCTACCAGCGTGGCTACGAACGGGGCTGAGCTGACCGCAGGGTCGAAACCTAGCAGGCGCATGAGGAACGGCAGCATGCTGCCGGCCAGAGTGCCAAGGCTTACGACGCCGACCAGGCTGAGCCAGACTGTCAGGCCCAGCAGCACGTAATGCTCGCCGAAGTGGGCCCAGCCGGCGTGGTGCCAAAGGACGACCCGCAAGAAGCCGATCAACCCCAGCCAGGCGCCCAGCGTCAGGCCCGAACCCAGTTCGCGGCGGATGACGCGCCACCAGTCGCGCAGGCGCAGCTCAGCCAGGGCCATGGAACGGATGATAAGGGTAGTGGCCTGCGAGCCGGAGTTGCCGCCGCTGCTGATGATCAGCGGCACGAAAAGGGCCAGCACGACGGCTTGTGCGAGCTCCTGCTCGAAGTAACCCATGACGACAGTGGTGAGCAGTTCGCCGATGAAGAGGACGGATAGCCAGCCGCCGCGTTTTCTAATCATGGCCGGGAATGAGACGTCCAGGTACGGCGCGCGCAGGGCCTCAGTACCGCCGATCTTCTGGATGTCCTCGGTGGCCTCCTCCTGGATGACGTCGACGATGTCATCGACGGTGACGATACCTTTGACGCGTCCCTCGTCATCGACGACGGGCAGGGCGAGCAAGTCGTTGGTCTCTATTATGCGGGCGACCTCTTCCTGGTCGGTGGCTTCGTGTACGGTGATCGGATCGCGGCGCATCACATCGGCCACCAAGGCGTCGCCCGGCGCGGCGAACAGCTCGCGGAACGAGATTACGCCCAGCAGGCGCTGCTCGGCATCCAGCACGTAAACGTAGTACAGCGTCTCCGGGTTCTTGCGGATCTGTTGCCGCAAATAACGGATGGCCACCTCGATCGTGACATCCGGGCGGAGCCGTACGTAGCGCGGGCTCATCAAACCGCCGGCGTCGTCCTCGGCGTAGGCCAGCAGGGCCTGCACCTCCCGGCGGGTTGGCTCGGGGAGCATGGCTTCCAGGCGCTTGCGCTGCTCGGCGTCGGACTCTTGGAGCACGTCGGCGGCGTCGTCCGGCGCGAGCATGCGCATCCAGATTGCGGCTTTGCCGTTGGACAGATGCTTCAGAATGCCCGCCTGATCAGCCGGCGTAAGCGAGCCGAAAAAGGCTTGAGCGTCGTCTTCTCCCAGGAGGCTGAAGGCCTCGGCGCGTTCCTCGTCCGACAGCGCAGGCCAGGTGGCTCGCAGAGCTTCGAGGTCTATTTCGCTGACTTGGTTGGGCATAACTGCTGGCCTCCCGCCCGGCGGCGGGATCAGCCAGCGCGCCGGGCGTCTACACCTTTTTCCGGCTGGGCCATCTAGCAGGGCCGTCCGGGTCGAGCGTGGCGCCGGTATTTTCCATGGCGGGGCGTATTCTGGCTGCGGCGTGTTTCAGTTTCAAGTTACGAGTTTCGCGCCTCGGGTGGCCGTGACGCGTTGACGGTGGATCGGGGCCTGCGGCCGGGATTGCGGATGGTAAATAGTGGATGACGCCAAACGATCGGGGCTACGTTGTCAGATGCGCGATCGGAAGTTGACTTTCGGCTCCGGCGTGGCCGTAGAATTGGCAACTCCGGAGGCGGCGCGGGCCAGCGGCAATATTCATAGTGTTCACATGAGTGATTTCCTGATCCAAATCGGCGACTGGGTGAGCACGGACGCGGTCAGCGACGCGCTCCGCGGGCGGGAGGGGATGCGCGAACTACGGATCTCGCAGTTCCGGTTTCCCTGGGGCAGCGCCGTAGTTCAGGAGACACGCGGCCTCGGCTATGACCCGGCCAGCGTCAACGACCGCGTTTGCTTTGCCGTCGGGCGGCCGCGCATCATCGGCGTAACGCACGAAGTGGAAGGGCCGCAGGGCTTTACGCGTCGCTGGGCCGGTTGGGTTGGAAACGCTGATTTCGAACGGCACTATCGCAATCTCACCGGACTGTTCCTGCTCGTCTCCTGCGGGCCCGAGGGGGTCGAACTCGTGACGGACCGGCTCGGGTTTTATGCGGCATACGTGGGGCGCGACCGAAATGGGCGCATTTGCGCGATTGGCACTCTGCCCAACCTGGTGGCGCGCGCGGCGGACCGCCTGGACGACCTGGACCTGGTTTCCGTAGGCGAATTTCTAGTCCGTTATACGCCAACCTTCCCGCACACAACGTATCGCGGCGTAACAGAACTGACGCCCGGCTCGATGCACACGTTTGACGTCTCCGTCGCCCCGGCCACACACACTTCCAGCAGTCTATGGCGTCCAGTGGAGCCGCCGCGCTATCCGCGTCTCACGGAACTCCGCGAACATCTGACTTGCGCCCTCCGCGATGCCGGCCAGGAACTTACGCGCGGCGCGGAGCGGGTCGCGGTGACGCTCAGTGGCGGCATCGATTCGCGGACCGTACTGGCCTGTGTGCCGCCGGAAAAACGCGCCGCGGCACTCACGTTTCTGGATCGCGAAAACTACGAGTACCGCGTCGCGCAGTGCGCCGCGGCCGGCTTTGACGTTCCGCACCTGGCCTTACTGCGAGAGCGCGAGTTCTATGCCGGACTTCCCGAGCGCGAAGCGGCGCTGCTGGGGCCGATCCGAACCGCAATGCACGCGCACGGCATGGTTCTAGCCGGGGCCGCGGTGCAATTCGACCTCGTGCTCAGCGGGCTCTTCGCCGACGCCCTGCTGAAATGCTATTTCGCGCCGGAGAACGTCCGCGCAACGCTCGCCGCACGCCTGGGCGTGCCGGCTTGGCTCCGAACGCGCTTGTACGCTCGACGCCCCGCCTGGGATGACCCCACTCGACCCGCCAGCCAGTGGGCCGTGCGGCCGCAAATTCAGCGTCAAATGCAGCAGCGCGCGGCAATACGCCTGAAAGAGGTCGCCGCCATCCGCCCCGAAACAGCCGATGAATGGATCAACTTTTACCCCGCCAGCCGCGTTTCGGCGGCCAGCTACTCCATGGGCAACATGCGGCTGTTTGCCTCCGACGAGTTGTTCCTGTATCGGGACATACTCGAGGTGGCCTGTTCCTGCCGGCCGTTGCCAAAGATGATGGAGCGCCTGACAGCTCCGGTTTTTGCCGCACTATGCGGGCCGCTGGCACATATTGAAACGACCAAGACCGGCTTGCCGGCCGACCTGGGCTGGCTCCAGACCCGGCTGCGGCTGCGCTGGAACAGGCTGCTGAGGCGTGACGTGCCGCGCACAAACGGCTTCAACGACGCGCCCTGGTTTGCGGATCATTCCTGGGTCGACCTGCGGATGTTGCAGCGGTACTCCGCCGCATGGGCTGCCCTACGTCGTCGCGCTGCCGGCGCAGCAGGTGTCGAGGTCCTGGCGGCGGTGTTGCAGATCGACCCACGCCGCTTGCTGACGGGCTTTAATGAGAACTTGAGTTGCGAATTCCAGGTGGCCGCGGTTCAACTGGCGCTGACTCTTGGCGAGACTGTACTGGGCGCAGTACCAGAGCCGGTTCTCGCCGATCCCATGCAGACGTCCACCTGAAGCTGCGAAAGCTGAACTGCGGGAGACAAACAGTCAGTCGACCCGGATGCCTTGCTCCTCGAGCCACTCCTTCAATTCGCCCATTTCCGTGTCGAACACTTCGCTGTCATAGTTTTCTTCGAGCTTGCGAATTTGCGTGGAGACGTCCTCCCGCCGCTCCAGTGCGTCGTTGAGCCGCTCTTCCCAGACCGTGCCGAGGTCGCGCAGCTCCCGAACATCCACTTCCAGCTTGAGAATCCCCCCCAGCCGCCGGATGACCGCTTCGATACTCTTGGGATTGGTACCCTGAATGTACGCCGGAATCTCGGCCACGAGGTTCACCATCGCCAGTTTCCGCGCCGCGGCGCGAACCAGCAAGTGCGTCGAGAAGCTCGCCGGCCCATCATAGCTGGCAAACCGCACTGCGAACGGTTCAAGCAATGGCTTGAGCCGCGGGTCCGAAACCGTGCAGCGCAGCCGCGGTTCGCGCGTGTGCGGCACGGTTCCGCCGACACTGCCGACAAAGTACAGCGTCGTTACGCCCGCGGCTGCCGCGAAGCGGAATATGCAGTCGGCAAACCGCTCCCAATTCAGGTTCGGCTCCTTGCCCGTAAAGAAGATCAGCCGCTCCGCTTCGCTGCAGTAAAATTCGTTCTCCGGCGGCTCGTAAGCAATTATCTGGCCGTCCTCGTAGCTGGTGTGCGGCCGAAACAGCGCCGAGACCTCCATCGACCCGGGGAAGTTGTAGATGAAAAAGCCTTCGGGGTCGATTTCAGCCACCTTTGTGGCCGCGAGCGTTCTTACAAGCCATTCAACACTGCCGGTAGACACGTTTCCGCCGTCCATCCAACCGGAGAAGGCGATCACCATGCGACCGTTCGTGAGCTTCGGCAGGCTAAGGATTTTGAGTGGGTCGGCCGCCATTTGATTCTCCGCTGCTTAGAGAGAATAGCGGGCACGGTAACGGTCATCCACGGTGAGCGGTAACAGCGAGAATTCACCGGCTAGCCGGTCCGGCCCCTACCGAGTGGGTGCCATGCCCAAGCTCTAAGCGCGGGCATGCCTTCGTTAACGGTGCTTATTTATGTGGGACAACGGGCGCGGTTTCGAGCACGATTTAAGACGTGCTCTAATTGCGTCATGACAGGTTTGGCAGTTGCTCCCAATTCTCACGGACCAGGTGCAGGCCGTGGACGCAGGATTCGAACTGCCGGCTCAGATCAAACAGCAATTCGGGAGGCGGGACGTCTTCGGTCTGTGACAGCTCGCTGGCCAGTTCGTAGCCGGTCTTGCCCTCGACCAGGTACTGGCGCCACAGGTCGGCGCCGAAATTGCGTCGCGGCCGGAGACTTTCGGGATAGAGACCGGCCCAGAAAAGCGTGAAATCGCCGATGTAGCGATTGATATGGCGTGCCCGGGTCTGATCACCGAGGCGCATGCCGATTTCGGCTTCGGCGCGCATGCGTGCGACGTCGCGGATGAGCTCTCCGTCCGCCGTTCTAAGACGAAAGACGCGATCCATGTGGAGGAAATCGGCGAGGAGCTGCGCCAGGTAGTCCGTAAGACGGGGAGCGCAGATTCCGACTTCGGCCATAAAAATCTGCTCGACCAGGCCGCTGAACAAACGCCTGAGTTCCTGGGCGGATTTGCTGACGTTCATCGCCGCTAGGTCCTCTGCATACTTGGAGTCGGCGACTTCGTTGGCTCTAATAGAATTGTTCGTATTTTCCCGCGCAAAGTCACGTGCAAAATCCTGTCGGGCGCGTAAGATTCTGAAGCCGCTCAATGACCCCAAGTCCCGGCTTCGGCAGTCTCCACCCCGTAAAGACGCTTTTTACCAGAACAGGCGGCCCTCAAGCAGGCGATGCTCGGCTTCACGGCAATCCAGCAGGGCCCAGATGAGTGCGGAGCCGGCAATCTGCACCGCCACGAGTAACGCGAGAAAGACGCGTGCCCGCCGTTCGGGACGCCGCACAGCGTCCGATAGCAGCGCGATACCCAGCAACATCGGTATGGAGAAAGGAATCCACAGCCGCGGCGTCTCAATGTTGGTGAAGCCGACGGTGGCCATCAGCACGAGCAGCGTGCTCAGCAACATGCCCAGACCCATCCGGTGGTCAGATTCCCGGGGCGTCACGTCCGGGCGGATCCGCCTCATTGACAGGCAGGCGGCCCAAAAGGCCGGTCCCGCTAATAGCAGAAACAGCGGCACGCCCAGGCTCTGCCACAGCCACGGCATGGCGTCGGCGCCGCGCGTCACGGCGGCCTGCGACCGCGCAACCGCGACAAGCGTAGCCGGGATGTTCAGCCCGCACGAAATGTAAGCAAGCGCGCCGGCCACCACGGCGCCCGCAAGAGCCGGAGTTACTAGATGTCCCGCGAGCGAGCGCCACTGCCGAGGCCGGCATACGAAAACCGCCGCCAGCGCGATGGCCGCCAGCCAAACGTGGACCAGGCTGACCACAGAGGAAAGGGTGAAGGCCGCTCCCGCGGCGGCTGCCAGCCACGCTGATTTCCGGTGCCACGCCAGGAACCACAGCCAGAGCGCAACGGCAGCCGTGAGAAGTTGAGCAGTGTCCTTGCCCGGCGTAAACAGCAGCGTCGTTGGGCTGAACAACAGGCAAACGCACAGCGCGCCCGCGACTGGAGGATCGAAGAACAGGCGACCCAGGCGGTACAGAAACACGCCCGCGAGCAGCCACGCGCCGGTTAAGACCCAGGTGAACAGCAGGCCGGCCGAGGCCGTTTCCAGGAAGGGGCGCGGGTCGTCGACGTCGTTAACTTGAAACTGGCGTTGCAGATAGTCTGCCAGGGGCGGAGCCGCTTCGTTCAGGCGGCGGCAGAGGTACGCCAGCATCGTCATGCCCGGCGGGTTGCTGATGATACGCGTGCCGCGCATGAGTTCGGCAGGCGTGCCCGCCCGCTCAGGGAAGGCGCGTAAGTAGTCTCGCGCGTGGTCAAACTTGAATGCCTCAAGCAGGAAGGCGCCATCCTGGGAGGGCGACTGCATGTTGAAGGCATGCTGCACGGCGTGGTCCGGCGGCGCGACATACGTCCAGACGCCAAGCGCCAACGAGCCGCCCGCCAGAAGCACGAAGCCGAGTACACGCCGCGCCCGGTTGTCGGCGCTGATCAGCCATATCGCCAAGCCCAGGCCGGCGCCGATGACCGCGGCGAAGGGGACCATTGCGGCACGCCAGCCGGCGACCGGAGGCGGCGAGTAGAGGTAGACGAATCGCCCGGGGCAGCCCAGCGGCACGTTAAGCGCGCGCAGCGCGAGAAGAATGACCAGCGGCATGAGGACGGCGGCTGCAAGCAGTGCCCCGCCGCGTCGCCGTTTTGCCGGCTTCAAATCGCTCCGATCCCGATTTTCACGCTTGTTCACTCGCACGCGGAGTCTCTTGGACCAAGCTCGCGAATCTTCGCCATTATCAGCTCGCTGGCCTCCTGCTGCGCTTCGCGCTGCTTAGCGCGCCCGGCGAATGCGGACAGATCGACCGCCGCGCCGTAGCGCACGCGGATTTTGTGGCGCGCCAGATAGGACCGTATCGGATTGGAGTGGTATTTCGTCCCGCTGATGTGGCACGGGATGACGGTGGCCCCGCTCCACAGCGCCAGCACTCCCACGCCCGGCCGCACCGGGGGCGGGGGCTCGTGCGGGTCGTGGAAGGTGCCTTCAGGGAAAATGGCCAGGCAGCCGCCTTGCCTGAGGAAGCGAAGGCTAGAGGTCAGAAAGGACTTGGTGGGGTTCTGACGGTCGATCGGAATGCAGTTGGCCAGGCGCTGGAACCAGCCCAGAATCGGGAGCTCGAAGTATTCCCGGGCCACTACGAAGCCGGTCAGGCGATGGCGACAGGTGGCGTAAATGGCCATCGGATCCACGCCGGCCGTGTGATTGATCGCCAGGATCACCGGCCCGTGCCGCGGCATGGTGCAGGGTCCGACGCGCTCCACTCTGAGCCAGAATTGGGCATAGAAGCGCTGTATCAGCCACAGGAACGACATGATGGCAGGGAAGGGGTCCTTCCGACGGTACTCGCGCCAGGCGGTGATCAGGGCAATCAGCAACATCAGGCCGGTTGCCGCGATCAGATAAGGTATGTAGCGGTCGAGGTTCGGAATTTCCGGCACACCCAGCAGCCCGGTGGCGATCACCAGTGAGGCGGTAGTGGCCATTTCATTCGCGCCGAACACGCGCCCGCGGCGCGAGTTCGGAACGAGGTGTTGGAGCATGGCCATCGCGGTTACCAGAATAACTGCTCCCGCCCCGCCCATCCCGAATAGGCAGAGGCCGGTAAACACTTTGCCGAGCCGCCAGACATAGGCAAACTCAAGCGCAAAAAGCCAGAATGCGCCCCAGAATAAACCGGTCAACACTCGCAATTGCAGCGGCGCGGCCGGACCGATGAGCGTTAGCACGGCCGCCCCAGCCGCCAGACCGGCCGCAATCAATCCACGATAGAGCCCGGCGTCCGAGAAGCGCCCGCCGAACACGTCGCGCACCAGGGCCGGCACGATGCTTATGATCACTCCCGCCGCGGCCCAAAACACGGTGCCCAGCAGAATCATCTGGAAGACGCGGCGGTGCTGGCGGACATAGCGAAAGCCTTGGGCGATCGGCACTACCAGGCCCTCGACTCGCGGCTGAAGCTGCTGCCTCGCCTTCCGCATGGCTATGAAAAGCAGGCAGGCTGCGCTGACCAGGAAGGTCAGGCCGTCGAGGCGGTAATTCCAATGCAGATCAAAATGCCCCGCTTCACTCAAGTCGACCAGCATGCCACCCAGCCAGGCGCTGAGGATGCCGCCGATAGTGCCCATGGCGCTTAGCAGTGCGTTGGCGCGGACGATCTGGTCGTTTCGAATCAGTGTGGGCAGCAGTGCGTTGCGGGCCGGGGCGAAAAACGCCGCGAAGGCGCCCGTGAAAAACAACGGCAGCGCCGCCGAGTAGTCGCCCCAGCCTCTGGCGCCCAAATAGGAGATCAGCGTTCCGCCCGCCGCGATGGGCAAGGCGAAGGACAGACTCGCCATGACGCCGGCCCGCGCCAGGTCGGCGCCGATCATGCTCCACTTGCGGCTGAATCGATCGGCCCACCACCCGCCGATCGGCCCGAAAATGACGAACGGGAGAAAGAAACCGAACGTCAGCAGGGCCTGCAAGCGGGTTACGTCTGGCCGCTCCAGCCCGCCGCGCTCTTTGAGGAGCGCCATCTCGCTCAGGTGGTCGCCGATGGCGCTGATACCATAGGCGGCCCACAACAGAACGAAATTGCGGTTTAGGACAAGCAGATTGGGCAGGTGCAGCCCGCTTTGCCGGCCGGTGCTCGGAAGCGTTTCAGGAATGTCGTGTTCGTTTGAAGCAGCACGCACGTTCGAGCAGTCCACCAGTGTACGCCGGACGACAGCCGGGTGTCCGTGGCAGAAAGACTTTACGGACGGGCCATCCGCTGGTAAAGCGGCGGCACGCGCCTACGGCGCCTGGGCGGTGGAGAAATTGCCGTTTCACGCGCCCGAAACCGCCTGATCTGTATAAGATGTTGAGACCTCGGCGGTCTGGTCGTTTTGGTAACTTAAGAGGGCAGCCAATGACGCAGAACCGATTCTGCCGTGCGGCAAAGATCGCTCTTCCAGCTTTTTTAGCGCTGTTGGCCGGTTGCGAGGGGTCGGCGCGGCGCACGTCTCCGGCCGCCGCGCCCGACGAAACGCCCGCGGCGCCTCTCACGAGCCCCGAGCCGGTGATCGCGCCGAGCGCCCCGCCGGCCGCTGTCGCGGAGCCCCAGGAAACGCCCGAGACACCACCGGCCGCAGCTATCGAGCCGGCCCCCGCACTGCCGCCTGAAGCGCCCAAACTGGCTGAGCCGGAGTTGCCTCCGTATATCCGAGTCGTGGAGCGCTTCCGGCCTTCCGAGCCGGCTTTGGTCCACCTGGACGACAGTTCATCGGAGCGGCTGGTTGTCGAGACGCGCAACGTGCGCCGGCTGTGGATCGATCGCGAACGTGCCCCACTGGTGACGAACCGTAGCGTCGTACTGCGCCTGGACGGGCAAGGCATCGAGTGGACGGGCGATTCGCGCACGCGTGAATTTGAGAAATCGGTAAACGGCGAGTGGGGCCCGGCCCGCGAGCGGAAGCGGTAGCAGGAATCAGTTGTCTATTTGCAGTTACCGGTTGTCAGTCGCTGGGCAACAAGCGTTAAACCCGCGAGACTGAGAACTGGCATACTGATAACTGAAGTTGACACGTATGGCCGAGGAGACGCCTTATGTCTCTCGCGCGGGGTTGAAGCTGGAAGCCGCTCTGCGCGCCTTCGGAATCGACGTCAGCGGGTTCGTATGCTGCGACTTTGGCAGCCATACCGGCGGGTTCGTTGACTGCCTATTGCAGCACGGCGCAGCCCGCGTGTACGCGGTTGAGCCGGGATACGGCGTGCTCGACTACAACCTGCGGCGCGACCCGCGCGTGGTCGTTTGCGAACGAACTAACGCACTGAGGTACATTCCACCGGAACGGTGCGATCTGGTGACAATCGACGTCGGTTGGACGCAGCAGCGGCTGATCCTGCCGGCCGCCCGCCGCTGTCTCAAACCCGGTGGACATGTAATCACGCTCGTGAAGCCGCAGTACGAAGCTCCCAAAGAGATGCTTGTAACGGGCCTGTTGCCACCGGCGCGACTCGCACCAGTCCTGGGCGCTTGTCGCGCAGAGATCGAGCAACTGGGCTGGTCGATCCGCGGCCAAATTGAGAGCCCCATCCGCGGGCATGGGGGCAATACCGAATACGTGTTGTGGCTGTCTTCAAAAGAAAATGCGACTGAAACCCGTTCCCCGCATCAAAAGGCCGATTCATCCAAGCCGGCCGGCTGAGCCGGCTGCGCCCGCAGCCCCACCAGCGGCGCCAGGGCGTCGCGGATTTGTTCAGGTTGGAACGGCTTGCGGATGAAGCCCCGCGCACCGGCCTCGAGCAGGTGCGTGATGCGCGCTTCGCTGCCTTCGGTCGAGGCGACGATGATTGGAATTTCGCGCAGTCGCTCGTCGTCGCGCAGACGCTCAATCAACTGCACCCCGGTCATCACCGGCATATTGATGTCCAGCAGCACGACCCCGATCGAATATTGATCCATGCACGCCAGGGCCTCGATGCCGTTGGACGCTTCGTACACCTCGGCTACGTCCAAACCGCTGATCTCGATGGTGCGCTTGATCATGCGCCGCATGGTCACCGAATCGTCTACGATTAGTACATTCGCCGCCATAGTAATCTTCCTGGCTAGCTCATCCTGAACAAACCTCGCACCGCTTTCAGCTCCAGCACCACGTCCACGCCGACCTGCTCCAGCACTCCAAGATTCGCGCCGCACCGCTCGAGCACGGCCGGCTGGACCGCATACGCCAGGCCGTCGACTTCGCCGCAACCGACTCCGGTCAACAGCCCGATGGCGTCCGCCAGGTGCACAATGTCCACCAACTGGTCCGGCGTGCCCAGCGCATCCGGGTCGTGATGATGGCGAATGCAGCGCACGATCGTGTCCGGCAGGCTCCAGGTGTGCGCCAGTCGTGCCCCGATCTCCGCATGCGTGAAGCCCAGTACCTCGCGCTCCGCATCTAGAAACGAGGCATTCTGCCCCTGCACGCGCTCCATAATCTCGCCGTACTCGGCCGCGACGTACTCGCTCAGCACCACCTTGCCCAAATCGTGCAGCAGACCGGCCGTGAAAAGCACGGCGGCCTCCGGCGGCGCGTAGCGCTGCGCGAGCGATTGGCAGGCCAGCGCGACGGTCACCGAATGCTCCCACAGCGCGCCGGGCGCGAGTCCGTAGCCGCGCTGCGGGCGCGCCAGGGTGACCTGCATCGTGCCGGAAATCACGAGCTGCAGCACCTTGGCCGTACCGAGCAGCCGGGTGGCCTCGTCGATCGAGCGGACGCGCCGCACCAGCCCGAAATAGGCCGAATTGCACAGTCGCAGCAGGTCCGCGGTGACGGTCGGGTCGTAGCGGATGATGTCGACAATCTGTTCGACGGAGCTGGCCGGGTTGTTGATGACCTGGATGAGCCGCGAAGCCGTGTCGGGCAGGCGCGGCATCTCCGTTACGCGTTCGACGATCTGTTCCAGCGTGCGGGCAATCACAAGGGCACCTCCCGGTCGCGCGTTTTGACGGTGACCTCGCCGGTGCCGACGTGCAGGCGCAGGGTGCGGCTGACCGAGCCGCCTACGTCCTCGCCATCGATCATGACGCCGTTCTTCCAGAATAGCTGGCGCAGCGCGAGGTAATTGCGTTTGCCGATGTTGAAGGTCCCGCGGTCATCGAGCAGCATTGAACCGCCGGCGACCTTGACGATCAGGCGGCTCTTGATGCCGCCCAGTTCGTATATGGCGCGGAACAAGCGCGGCACGCCCGTGTCGCAGAACATGCCCGGGGCGTTGCCGGCTTTCTCCGGCGACAGTGCGGAATCGGGCAGCATGTAGTGCAACATGCCGCCCGCTCGCACCACCGGATCCCAGATGCTCACGCCGATACAGCTACCCAAAGAGTAGGTAACGAGCGTGGTGTCGGGGTCGCGGGATACGGCCAGATCCGCGATATCGACCACCAGCAGGGCCATGGTTTCTTCTGCCCGCACGGCGCCGCGCGCCGCGCCCGTGAGGTGGCTTTAGCCCTGCAGGCTTTGTTCGAGCTCGCTCAGCTCCGCGGCCGAGAGGACCTTGTCGACGTCCAGCAGTATCTTCACCTCGTCCTTGACCTTGCCCAAGCCGAGGATGAACGAGGTGTCCACGTTGGCCCCTAGCGGCGGAGGCGGATCGATCTGGGTCGCCTCGATGTCCAGCACCTCCTGGACCGTGTCCACGATAATGCCCGTCAGCGTGCCGATGTCGACCACTATGATGCACGTCTGATCGGTGTACTCAGCCGGCGGCAGGCCGAATTTCAGGCGCAGATCGATCACCGGAATCACCTTGCCGCGCAGGTTGATCACGCCCTTCACGTACTCCGGCATCTGCGGCACGGCGGTGATGTCCATGATGCCAATGATTTCCCGCACTTTGAGAATCTCCAGCCCGTATTCCTCGTTGGCCAGGCTGAAGGTCAGGTACTTGCCGCCGCGGGTGGCGGCGCTCTGGGTTAGAGGCGTTTGCATGACGGCTTGCACGTGGTTCTCCTAATTCACGACTGCGGCGGCGAGAGGTTCCGCCGCTGTGGTACTATCGACCGCACACTCAGCGTCTGTTTCGCTCGGGGTGAACTTGGGCTCCGGCGCTGCGCAGCGCAGGCTCTGGACGTGCCGGTTATGCATCTGCAGAATGCCGGTCGGGTCGAGAATCAGACCCACCCGGCCATCGCCCAGTATCGCCGCGCCCGAAACGCCGCTGACCTGCTTGAAGCGCTCGGCCAGCGACTTAATTACGACTTGCTGCTGGCCGATCAGCTCATCAACTACCAGTCCTATCTTGCGCGTTTCGCACTGTACGATGATGACGATGTTCTCGCACGGATCGATCCGCTGTGAATAACCGAACAGTTCGCCGAGCTGTACCAGCGGGCACAACTCGCCGCGCACCATCATCACCTCGCCGCGGCCCTGGACGCTGCTGATGTGGGCCTGCTGCGGCCGCAACGATTGCTCGATCAGCACCGTGGGCACCACCACCCGTTCGCGGCCGACGCGCACGATCATGCCGTCTATGATGGCCAGCGTGAGCGGCAGCCGGATCAGGAAGGTCGTGCCGCGGCCGGGCTCGCTTTGAATTTCAATCTTGCCGCGCAGCGCGTCGACATTGCGTTTCACCACGTCCATGCCGACGCCGCGCCCGGAGATGTCGGTCACCTGCGCGGCCGTGGAAAAGCCGGGCTGCACGATCAGGGCGTAGGCCTGCTGATCGGTCAGTTGCTCGTCGCGCCCGATCAGCCCGCGCTGCACCGCCTTGGCAATCAGCTTTTCGCGGTCCAGCCCCCGGCCGTCGTCGCGCACCTCAATGACGATGCAATCGCCCTGGTGGTAAGCGTCGAGCCAGACGTTTCCTGTGAGCGGCTTGCCAAGCTGGCGGCGCGTTTCGGGCGGTTCGATGCCGTGGTCGACCGCGTTGCGCACCATGTGTACCAGCGGATCGGAAATGCGTTGGATGACGGTCTTGTCCAGTTCGGTTTCCTCGCCGCTGATGTGCAGCTCGACCTCGCGGCCGGTTTTGCGCGAGACGTCCCGCACCAGCCGCCGCATCTTCTGCAGCGTGGGGCCGATGGGCACCATGCGCATGGACATGGCCGTTTCCTGGACGTCGCGCACGATCTTCGTGACCTGCGAGACGTGCCGGGCCAGCGCGTCGTTCTGCCGCGTGCCTTCGTGCAGGTTGACCATGGTCTGCGCGATCACCAGTTCGCCCACGGCGTCGATCAGCAGATCGAGCTTATTGATGTCAACGCGGATCGACTGTTCGCCCTGGCCGGCGGCCATCTGGCGTGACAGGGCGCTTTCCACCTGTTCCTCCGTCACGGCGCCCTGCTCGACCAGAATCGCGCCCACCTTGCGCCCGCCGCCCGGCTCGAGCGCTTGTTTCTGAAGCGCGCTGGCGATTTGCTCGCGCGTGACGCCGGCCTCGGAGATGAGCAGTTGGCCGAGCTTGGGGGTTTCGCGGTCGGGGGCGACTGCGTCCTGGCCCCGCTGCGCCGCGATGGTCCGCAATTCGAACATGATCGAGCTGATGTCGGGTTGCGGGCAGACCCGGTCCCGCGGCTCCGCCAGATAGTTTTGAATACTGGCGATCTGTTCCTTGAGCAGGTCTACGCCCGCCAGTATGCGGTCTACTGTGTGCGGCGTGATCCGTAACTCGTTCTTGCGGCCCAGATCGAGGATCGTCTCGATTTCGTGCGTGAGCTGGTTGATGTCGCGCAGGTTCAAAAAACCCGCGATTCCCTTGATGGTGTGAAAAGGCCGAAAGAGCTCGTTGATTTTGGCGGTATCGGCGGGGTCGCGTTCCACGTCGAGCAGCCCCGACTCAATGGCCTCCATGTGCTCGCGGCTCTCCTCAATGAAGCCGCGCAAGTGTTCGCTTTCCTCCAGATCGAGGATGAGCGGTTCGCTCACGTAGGCTGCGATTGCCGGGACCGGCGCCCGCGAAGCAGCCGGCGGTTGGCAGTCAGCCGCGGCGCCGGCTTGCGGCGCCTCGGCCTGCGGCGGAACCTGAACAGCGGGCGCGGACGCGCAGGCGTCTGCCGGCGGCGAGTCCGTAGCCTGTGCCGCCGGCGCACCCGAATCGGATAAAGTGCCCGCCAACGCCGCGGCCATCTGCGCCAACAGTTGGTCAGTCGGGCGGCTGGGCTCGGTAAACAAGTCTGTGAGGCACCGAACCGCTTGGGGTATCAAAGCGAGGGCGGCAGCGGGCTGCGCGACTTCATCGAGGATGATGCGCTCGAGCAGCGTCGCCAGCGTGGCGGCCACTTGGCGCAGAGCACTGTTGGGTTGGGCGTCGGAGGGGTGGGCAGTTTCAGACAAAATCTGGCAGTAGGTGTGCATGCGCGCCAGCCGGCCCAAATTGTTGCGGTCCAGCGGCTCGCGAACCGCCTGCTGCAAGCCGTCCAAAGCGGGCCTTATTTCTGCAGCGGCCATGAGTGTCTCTCTCGCGCCAGCTTCCTGTACGTTTGCGCAAGCCACCCGGGCGGCCGTCGTCCGGAAGGTGCGGCGCGCGAAGTTTTCCGGCGCTCTGCGGTGCTATCGTGTCGTGGCAAGGCGATGTTGAATTGACACGCCCCATAAACCGGATAACGACGGCGTAACCAGCATTCAGCGGGTGCTCAACCCGCGTGCTGCGTTCGTTGAACACCACAGTGTCAAGGCCGCAGTCGCATGGCTAACAGCGGGCAAACGGAGCAGGGCTGCAACCCGGCGTAGGGGCCCGGAATATAAATTGTGCAGGTTCTGCTGGTCGGAATCGGCCGATAACAAGCGCTGGTCAAACAGGCGCGTCGCGAATAGGATGGGCCTGACCAGCTATTGAGGAGTGCGTGAATGCGCAAGAGCTTAGCTCGGCGAATGAAGTGGGCGGCCGCCATGTTGCTGTGCGTGATCGGCCTGGCCGGCGTGACCGGGTGCGACAAGACGCTCCAGGCAACGGTTCAGGACGGGGTGATTGACGTTTCCTCATCGTTGCTGAGTGCCGTAATGCAGGCGGCCATGGAGCTTGCACTGGAGCAAGCGGGCGGCGGGTGAGAACCTGCACCGCCGGCGGCTCGGGTTCGGTAGGACCTGAGCCGCGGGCCTGTCGGTGGGGCGCTACGGGAACATCACATCGTCTTCACGGTTGGGGTCTATGCGGTGATACGTCACCCGCCCGCGCATGCGCACGCCGAAGGCGATCAGAGCGATTCCAGCCGCCATGAACACCCCCGCGACAAAGTAGGCCAGCAATTCGGGCTTGCTGAAGATCAAAATTCCAATAATGACGAGCAGACCCCCTGCGGCGACAGGGGTGATCCAAAACGGATTATGCAAGCCAGCAGGCACACTCCACCTCTTGCTTTCCAACGCGCCGAGCGCTTGAGCCGCGCGCCAGCTACCTAGCCAGCAGCCGGCGGGGCGACGGACGGGGCGTCCTTTCGCCAGTTGCAGACATCGTCCGGGCTGCCATGCCGCCCGTCGGGGCCGGCGCTGGACAGGTCGTATGAGAACGGATTGTGGCTGCCGGGACAAATGTATTGAAGATCGTGTCCCCACGGATCCTGCAGTTGCCCCGCATGTTCGATATAGGGTCCCTGCCAACGCTGCCGAACATCGGCTTCCGCCGGCGGCTGGAGCAAAGCGCGGAGCCCTTCGTCAGTGGTCGGGTAGCGGCGGCAATCGATGCGGAACAACGCCAGTGCGGTTGCAAGGGTGGCGAAATCGAACGTCTGCGGCGTGGCGGTGGGCTCGTTTTCCGTCATTGTGGTTCCCTTTTCTTCTGCTCAAGGAATTTCTGGATGGTAGCGCGCAGACGTGGGCCACGGAGAGCTTCGCCGCTGGCCAGCAATTGCCCGGTGTCGCCATCGACCAGAAAGGCGGCCGGGATGTTGCGAACGCCGAATTTGCCCGCGATGTCCCAAGCGCCCTCATAAACTTGCGGCCAGGGCATGTTGCTTTTCTGAACGAATCGCAGGATTTCCGCCGGTGGGGTTCTCTTTTCGAGCGCGATGCCCAGCACCTCGAAGCCCCGCTCGTGAAAGGCGTTGTACGTCTCAACGATGTTGGGTAATTCGCTTATGCAGGGCGCGCACCAGGTGGCCCAGAAATCAACCATCACCAGCTTGCCCTTGTAAGTGCTTGGAAATGCAACCCGTTGGCCGGCCATGGCCTGCGCCTCGAAAGCCGGCGCGCGCGGCTTCTGTGCCGCTGGCGTGGCCGGTGCTGCTGAAACGGGCGGCGGAGCGGAAATCTCCTCGGTTCCCGACGGCTGAGTGTCGCGGCCGTAGAGCAAATAGAGAACCACTCCGATCACCACGAGGAGGAGGATGATGATTCCCGGCAACGCCAGGAGTTGTAGATAGCGCGGGGCGTGTTCGCTCTTCGGAGGCGTTTCCGAGTCGCCGGAATTATTTTCGTTCTTCTGTCCGCCGCGGTCATGCTTATGTCTGCTCACGTTAAAATCCTCGCCACAGCCCGGCCCCGGGGTTGAACAGGAGATAGCGCGCATGAGCGAAGGCGTCAAGCGAGCGATGGATTCGACACTGGAGTCGATTCGGCGGAAAGTACTGGCCGGCGAGCGCCTCAGCCGCGCGGACGGGCTGGCGCTCTACCAGACGCGTGACATCTTCACGCTCGGTGAGCTGGCCGATCACGTGCGTCGCACTCGGCACGGGCGGCGCGTGTTTTTCAATATTAACCGCCATATCAACTACACTAATTATTGCGTGTTACGCTGCAAATTCTGTTCTTTCTATCGACCGTACGGGCAGCCGGACGCGGGGCAGGCGTATGAACTCTCGCCGCAGCAGGTTGCGGAGTTGTCAGCGGAAGCGGCGCAGCGCGGCGCGACCGAAATACACATCGTAGGCGGATTGCATCCGAAACTGCCGTTTTCGTACTACATTGACATGTGCCGCGCGATCCGCCAGCGCTGCCCGGACATTCACATCAAGGCCTTCACGGCGATCGAGATCGTGCACTTCACGCGCATCGCACGGCCGCGAATGAGCGTGGCCGAGGTTCTGACGGCCCTGCGCGAAGCGGGGCTGAATAGTCTGCCGGGCGGCGGCGCTGAAGTGTTTGATGAGCGGGTGCACGCTGAGGCCTTCAAGAACAAAGTCGGCGAGAAGCACTGGTTCGACGTTCACCGAACGGCGCACGAGTTGGGCATTCCCTCGAACGCGACCATGCTGTACGGGCACATTGAGACGGTCGCCGAGCGGATCGAACATTTGCTCAAGCTGCGCGAGCACCAGGACGAATCGCTGCGCCTCAAGGCCGCCGACCCGCGCCGCGCTGCGTTTCAATGCTGCGTGCCGCTGCCCTTCGTTCCGGAGCGGAGCGAACTGGCGCACTTGCCGGGTCCGACGGGCCTGGACGACCTGAAGACGCTGGCGATCGCGCGCCTCATGCTGGACAACTTCCCGCATATCAAGGCTTTCTGGATAATGCATTCGCCCAAGCTGGCGCAGGTGGCGCTGAACTGGGGCGTGAACGATTTCGACGGAACGGTGGTGTGGTACGACATCACCAAGCGCGAGGGCCGCGGCACCAATCGCCAGGAATTGACCGTAGACCAGATTCGCCGCCTCATTCTGGAGGCCGGATACGAGCCGGTCGAGCGGGATTCGCTGTATCGGCCGGTACTGAGATGATGGGCAGCCGCCGGTCGCCCGCGCCTTTACGCCGCGGGCGAGCCGCCTAAACTTCCCCGCATGGACTCTCAAGCAATCAAACAGGCGGCCGTGCTGCTGATGCAGGCGAAATCGGTTTGCGTCTCGACTGGGGCGGGCATGTCGGCCGAGTCGGGGATGCCGACGTTTCGCGATGATGAAACCGGCCTGTGGTCCAAATTCAATCCCGACGAGTTGGCCACTCCGCAGGCCTTTCGCCGCGATCCGGTGAAGGTTTGGGCGTGGTATCGCTGGCGGCGCCAGGAGTTGTCGAAGATTCAGCCGCACGCCGGGCATATCACGCTGGCCGAGTGGGAGCAGCGCGTGCCCGATTTCGTGCTGGTGACGCAGAATATCGACGGGCTGCACCACCGCGCCGGTTCGAAGAATGTGCTCGAGCTGCACGGGCGGCTGGACGTGGCGCGCTGCACCTTCTGCGATTACCAGGTGCAGGGGCTCGAAGATCTGGGGCCGGATCCCGCCTGCCCCTTATGCCAGAAGAGGCTGCGGCCGGGGGTCGTGTGGTTCAACGAGCCGCTGCCGGGCGAAGCGATCGAGGCGGCGTTCGATGCGGCCCGCCGCTGCCAGGTGTTCCTGCTGATCGGCACCAGCGGAGTGGTGCAGCCCGCGGCTTCGCTGGCGGGCGTGGCCAAATCCATGGGGGCGGCGGTGATCGAGGTGAATCCCAACGCGACCGAGCTGTCGTACCTGGCAGACGCGATCGTGCGCGCCGGCTGCCGCGACGCATTGACCGAGATCGACGCGGCCTGGCGGCGCATGGCGTCCTAAGCGGAGATGCAGGGGGTTTTTTAGCGGAGGTGCAGGGGGATCCCTTCGGAGATGCAGGGGGTTTTCTAAGCGGATATACAGGGGGTTTTAACGGAGACGCGCGGGCCGGCTCCTAAGCCGAGATGCGGCGGCGCTCCTGGGCCTATCAGCGGAGAAGTTACGGGACGCGCGGCAAGAATCGGCCGGACGCCGGCAAGGTTCGGTCGTTTTACTGAGCGCGGCTCGGCCGACTAACGATACCTTTGAGTAAGGGCTGTGGGTCTCCGCTCGATAAGCGGACAGCCTGGTTTGAGGGTCCGAGTGACGGCGAGCTCGGGCTCTCTCTTTTTTTTGGAATGACGGACTCTTCTTTTCTGGGATGACGGCCTCTTCTTTTCTGGAATGACGGCCTCTTCTTTTCTGGGATGACGGCCTCTTCTTTTCTGGAATGACGGCTTCTTCGGGGGCGCGGCTTCTTGAGCGTAGGGTGCCATGCCCAAGCTCTAAGCGCGGGCATGCCGTTGCCAACGGCGTAGGGTGCCATGCCCAAGCTCTAAGCGCGGGCATGCCCCTTGCTAACGGCATCAAACACGGAGGCAACCGCTGGCGCCAACCCCGCGCCTACTGTCGCGGGCATGCCCCCGCCAACGGCGTTGGGTGCCATGTCCAAGCTGTAAGCGCGGGCATGCCCCTTGCTAACGGCATCAAACACGGAGGCAACCGCTGGCACCAACCCCGCGCCTACTGTCGCGGGCATGCCCCCGCCAACGGCCTCCGTACCCGACGCCGCAACTCCGTTTATCGTGCTGCCGCCCCCCGGGGGCATGGCACCCGCGCCCCATACCCGCGCCATTAGCCAGGGGGCCAAGTTGTGCCGGCGGTCTGGGTTCGATAACATACCTCAGTACTGAAAGTTCAGCCGAGTTCCGACCGACACGAAGGAGCCCCGCTTGTCGCCGCAGTCCACTGAGGCCAAACGCTATCTGTTTACGTCTGAGTCCGTCAGCATGGGTCACCCGGATAAGGTGGCCGACCAGATTTCGGACGCCATTCTCGACGCCATGCTGGAGCAGGACAAATACTCGCGTGTCGCCTGCGAAACCCTCGTCTCGACCGGCATGGTGATCGTGGCCGGCGAAGTCACCACGCAGGCGTATGTCGAGATCCCCGACGTCGTCCGCGAGACCATCCGCGAAATCGGCTACGTCTCCGGCGACATGGCGTTCGACTACGAATCGTGCAGCGTCCTGACATCGATCAAACGGCAGTCGCCGGACATCGCCATGGGCGTGGATCGCGATGGGGCGGGCGATCAGGGCATGATGTTCGGCTTCGCCTGTCGGGAGACGCCGGAGCTGATGCCGCTGCCGATTCACCTGGCGCATCGCATCATGGAGCAGCAGGTCCACGCGCGGCGCGAAGGGCTGATCGCTGGACTGCGGCCGGACGCCAAGTCGCAGGTGACGGTGGAATACGAGGGCCGTCGGCCGGTGCGCGTCCATACGGTCGTGCTTGCCACCCAGCACGACCGCTCCTGGAACGAAAAGCAGGGCGAGCTCAAGCAGCAGGTGACCAAGCACATTCTTAAGCCGGTGCTGAATGACTGGTGGCACGACGACATTATCGTCCACGTGAACCCCACCGGCCGGTTCGAAATCGGTGGGCCGCACGGCGACGCGGGCCTGACCGGGCGGAAGATCATTGTCGATACGTATGGCGGACGCGGACGGCATGGCGGCGGCGCCTTCTCGGGCAAGGACCCGACCAAGGTGGACCGCTCGGCCGCCTATATGGCGCGGCACATCGCCAAGAACATCGTGGCCGCGGAGCTGGCCGAGGTTTGCGAAGTTCAACTTGCCTACGCAATCGGCGTGGCCGAACCGGTCAGCGTGTCGGTGAACACGGAAGGCACGGCCCGGGTGAGCGAGGAATCGCTGGCCCGCCTGGTCCGCGAGCTGTTCCCCCTGACGCCGCGCGGCATCATCGAATACCTCGACCTGCGCCGCCCGATCTACAAAGAAACGGCCCGCCACGGCCACTTCGGCCGCCCGCTGCCAACATTCACCTGGGAGCGGACGAACAAGGCCGAAGACCTGCGCCGGGCGGTGAAATAGCTACCGCCCCCGGTGTCGAGCCGGGCTCCCTTCTGTTTCCGCCCTAAGGGCGAACGCGCGTTGCCAGGGACGCAGTCCCTGGTAGACAAGAAAAACCAACTCTGTCTTCGCCCGGAGGGCGAGCGAACGTAGCCAGGGACGAAGTCCCTGGTACGCGGACATTGAACATCTCCTCTTTTCGCCCGGAGGGCTAGCGAGTGTTGCCAGGGACGCAGTCCCACGTGTTCGGACGAGTGTCGCCAGCTACACAGTCCCTGGTAGACAATAAAAACCAACTTCTATCTTCGCCCGGAGGGCGAGCGATCGTTGCCAGGGACGCAGT
>ENA-UOUL01000077-UOUL01000077.1-bioreactor-metagenome-genome-assembly--contig:-NODE-77-length-147110-cov-9.475383_pt1 | contig 147110 bp, 126 predicted proteins | sample MGYA00249838_ERZ747220 | MGnify/ENA primary metagenome ERZ747220 (study PRJEB28778, sample SAMN05720191) | bioreactor metagenome | isolation source: Anaerobic biogas reactor | place: USA:Washington... | reverse complement strand
TCGGCGGTGCCGTCGGCACCGAACCCCGGTCGGACCACCGGGCGTGGTGGGAGGTTACGTCCCGGAGCGTGCGGGCTCGTCGGTGGCCGCGATCTCGGTCGCCAGGCGCGCCCCGTCGGCCTGGGCCCGGCGGAGCCGCCGGGTCTTGCGCCAGTGGCGGAACCACCACACGACCAGGACGACGGCGGCGCCGACCGACAGGAACACGCCGATGCCGGAGATCGCCGTCGACCGCACCGTGTACTCGACCTCGTCGAGCACGACCGAGCCGTCCGGCGTGAGGACGGTGATCTCGACCGGCGAGTCGCCGGGGATCGTGGTGTGGATCGCGATCGGGATGCGGGTCGTGCCCGGCTCGAGCTCGACCACCTGCTCGTGCTCGAAACAGAGACGGATCCTGTGGAGATCTGCGGAGTGGTGCTCCTCAGGGTCGATCCCCAGATATACCTCCGACGGCAGGCCACTCTTGAAATAATGATGGGCAGCAAGTGGCAGGGACAGGGATTGGGCAAAGCCCTGATGATGGCCGCCCTCGAACTTGCCGACAAGGAACTGATGCTCGAAAGGATAGAGGTCGAAATCGCCATCGACAACCTTAACGCCCTCAAACTCTGCAAATCAATGGGATTCAAAGTGGAAGGGACCGCCAAAGACTGGGCAGTCTCCGACGACGGCAACTATATCGATGCGTATTTGCTGGCGAGGTGCAGGCCCCGCCTCAAATAGTGCAATTGGAGTTTATAGCGGCGCTGACTTAGCAACACTTGCGGAGCCTTCCTTTGACGTATTGCTATACGCCTTCGGAAGGCTCCTCTGTGTGTTGCGTCGTCATCATCCGCTCTAAACCCCAATTGCGATATGAGTACTATTTTAAGAAGGTGGGGAATTGCAGCCTTTGGCTGCGGAGAATTCGCGAACTGGGGATCATGTTCGCTGGAGAATTTGCCCGCTTCGCATCTTGGAGAATTGCCTGACTAAGTCAGGCGGGGGACAAGAAACTTTAAACAAGAATTTAAAAGAACCGTCTTTCCCGAATGCTCCAATCGGGAATCCAGAGGCTTAGGTTTGAAGGCCCATAAAGCTAGTTATAGCAAGGATTTAAAGACACTGGACCCCCCGATGGTAGTTCTCGGGGGAGACGATATAAAAGGCCCTCATTCTCCGGCGGATGATAATTCTGCCAAATTCACCAGCGACTAAGATTTTTAGTCGCGAATTCTCCGCGAGTGATTTCCTCGCAAATTCTCCAGCGGCCGAAGGACGCGATTTCTCCGCCCCTACGATCGCTTCGCCACCGCTTCCCGCGACATGTTTCTGTCGCAGCTTCACGCCGGTGAAGTTCCGGCAGCTTAACAAAAAAGGAGCCTTCGGTTTTCCGAAGACTCCTTTTTGTAATATATTCTGGCGGCGACCTACTCTCCCACGAATACCCTTCGCAGTACCATCGGCGATGGAGGGCTTAACTGCCGGGTTCGGCATGGGACCGGGTGTGTCCCCTCCTCTGTTACCACCAGAAACTTGTATGTTCCAGGCTGTGATCTTTGCGTTTTTTCCTGCGCTTATTTTCGTTCGCCCGCGCTCAACGTATTTTCATACGCCTTCGCTTGACTCTCTCGATAAACTTGCAAAAACCCGCAAATCTCTTCGCCTATGCATTGCTTTTTTAATGACGCCCTATCCTATCACATCTCATTGATTTTGGGGCAGATTTGGATGGAAAACGGATGAAACATGAAGGAGAAGGTTTCGAAGGCGTATATGTAATACGCCGAGAAAACTTCGACGAGTGTTTCGCCGTTATCCGCCAAATATGACCCAAAATCAGGTCAATAAGGATTTTATGAGGTTAAGGCCTCGGTGTATTAGTATTGGTCAGCTCAACGGGCGTTACCCGCTTACACCCCCAACCTATCAAACCGGTAGTCTTCCGGACACCTTACTTGCTTTTGCAATGGGGTATCTCATCTTGAGGCCGGCTTCCCGCTTAGATGCCTTCAGCGGTTATCCGATCCGAACATGGCTACCCGGCTTATGCTCCTGGCGGAACAACCGGTTCACTAGCGGTCCGTCCATCCCGGTCCTCTCGTACTAGGGACAGATCCTCTCAAATACCCTGCGCCCACAGTGGATAGGGACCGAACTGTCTCACGACGTTCTGAACCCAGCTCACGTACCGCTTTAATGGGCGAACAGACCAACCCTTGGGACCTGCTTCAGCCCCAGGATGCGATGAGCCGACATCGAGGTGCCAAACGCCGCCGTCGATAGGAACTCTCGGGCGGCATCAGCCTGTTATCCCCGGGGTAGCTTTTATCCGATGAGCGATGGCCTTTCCACTCAGGACCACCGGATCACTAGGACCAACTTTCGTTTCTGCTCGACCTGTCAGTCTCACAGTTAAGCCACCTTATACCCTTACGCTCATTAGGCGATTTCCATTCGCCCTGAGGTGACCTTCGCGCGCCTCCGTTACTCTTTGGGAGGCGACCGCCCCAGTCAAACTGCCCGCCTGACAATGTCCCGCTCTGCGATTCAGCAGCAGCGGTTAGAATCCCAGCACACCAAGGGTGGTATTCCAAGGACGACTCCGGATGCGCTGGCGCACTTCCTTCTCTGTCTCCCACCTATCCTATACAGAGTGTACCGAAATCCAATATCAAGTTACAGTAAAGCTCCACGGGGTCTTTCCGTCCTACTGCGGGTAACTGGCGTCTTTACCAGTACCACAATTTCACCGGGCCCCCTGTTGAGACAGCGCTCAGATCGTTACACCTTTCGTGCAGGTCGGAACTTACCCGACAAGGAATTTCGCTACCTTAGGACCGTTATAGTTACGGCCGCCGTTTACTGGGGCTTCAGTTCAAAGCTTCGCCTTGCGACTAACCTCTCCCTTTAACCTTCCAGCACCGGGCAGGTGTCAGACCCTATACTTCGGCTTACGCCTTCAGCAGAGTCCTGTGTTTTAGTTAAACAGTCGCCTGAGCCTGGTTTCTGCGAACCAAAGATGCTTCTTACGTATAGTATTGACATCTCCAGCCACTCCTTCTCCCGAAGTTACGGAGTCAACTTGCAGAGTTCCTTAACAAGGGTTATCCCGTTCACCTTAGCCTTCTAAGCCAACCCACCTGTGTCGGTTTTCAGTACGGGTCCGTACTCTCTCCCTAGAAGCTTTTCTCGGCAGCATAGCATTTGTGCCTTCCCGTGATAACTCACTACCCCTTCAGATCTCGGCCTTTAGACAAAGGGGATTTGCCTCCTCTGTCAGCCTACTTCCTTGGACCGGGACTTCCGTCACCCGGCGCACATAGCTTTCTGCGTCACTCCTTCGGTCAAACGATCGTACGGAGGACAGGATTGTCTACCTGTTGTCCATCGACTACGCCTTTCGGCCTCGCCTTAGGTCCCGCCTAACCCTGGGCGGATGAGCCTTCCCCAGGAATCCTTGGGTTTTCGGTGAGTGTGTTTCTCGCACACTTTTCGCTACTCATGCCGTCATTCTCACTTCCATAAAGTCCACAGAACCTTACAATCCTGCTTCGTCCCATATGGAACGCTCCCCTACCAGTTAATGGATATTTCCACTAAATCCGAAGCTTCGGCGCTGTGCTTAGCCCCCCACATTTTTGGCGCAGGGACGCTCGACCAGTGAGCTGTTACGCACTCTTTCAAGGATGGCTGCTTCTGAGCCAACCTCCTGGCTGTCTTTGCTTCCCCACATCCTTGTAACACTTAGCACAGGCTTTGGGACCTTAGCTGTCGGGCTGGGCTGTTTCCCTTTCGACCACGGATCTTCGCACCCGTAGTCTCACTCCCGTTTGTATTGTATGGGTATTCGGAGTTTGATTGAGCTCGGTAGGCACATCTGCCCCCTTACTCATTCAGTGCTCTACCCCCCATAAATATTCCAAACAAGGCTGCACCTCAATGCATTTCGGGGAGAACCAGCTATCACCATACTCGATTAGCTTTTCACTCCTATCCACACCTCATCCAGGCCTTTTTCAACAGGCTGTGGTTCGGTCCTCCAACCGGTGTTACCCGGTCTTCAACCTGGACATGGATAGATCGTATGGCTTCGGGTCTATAGCATGCGACTTGCGCCCTGTTCAGACTCGGTTTCCCTACGGATCCGAACCTCGTAGTTCTTATCCTCGCCACATACCATAACTCGACGGCTCATTTTCCAAGAGGCACGCCGTCACATTATAAAAATGCTCCGACTGCTTGTAAGCACGCGGTTTCAGGTCTGTTTCACTCCCCGCCAGGGGTGCTTTTCACCTTTCCCTCTCGGTACTGCTTCTCTATCGGTCGCCAGATGTATTTAGCCTTAGACCGTGGTCGGCCCTGATTCATACGGAATTGCACGTGCTCCGCACTACTTGGGTGTCCATCAAAGAAGATATTTCCATTTCGTCTACGGGGCTTTCACCCTCTGCGGCCCGCTTTTCCAACACGGTTCAACTATGAAAATATTTTGTAACTCCTCCGAAAATCTGCAGATCTTCGCTCATGGATCCCTCTACCCCAAATGCACAACGCCTGCAGGCTTGGCATGCATCCGGTTTGGGCTGTACCCCTTTCGCTCACCACTACTCGGGGCATCTCTTTCGATTTCTTTTCCTCCGGTTACTGAGATGTTTCACTTCACCGGGTCGCCGCCCTATTAAAGGGCGCATGGACTGCTCCATGCAGGTTTCCCCATTCAGATATCCGCGGATCAAGGGATGCTTGCTCCTCCCCGCGGCTTTTCGCAGCTGGCTGCGTCTTTCTTCGGCATCTGGCGCCAAGGCATTCCCCGCGTGCCCTTTGTACCTTAACCTCATAAATCCTTTATTGACCTCTCCTTCTACAGAAAAGGGTGTCATGGTGCGCGACATTGAATAGGGAAAAAGCAAAAGTAAAAAGAATGAATATGATGCAGGCAGCCTGAGCTGCACGAATTCTTTTGTTGCTCCTTAGAAAGGAGGTGATCCAGCCGCACCTTCCGGTACGGCTACCTTGTTACGACTTCACCCCCCTTACTCGGCGCACCTTCGACGCTTCTTCCCCTTACGGGTTAAGCCTGCGGCTTCGGGTGCCCCCAACTCGGGTGGTGTGACGGGCGGTGTGTACAAGGCCCGGGAACGTATTCACCGCAGCTTTGCTGATCTGCGATTACTAGCGATTCCGACTTCATGCAGTCGAGTTGCAGACTGCAATCCGAACTGGGACCGGCTTTGGAGGATTGGCCAAGTGTCGCCACTAAGCTGCCGTCTGTGCCGGCCATTGTAGCACGTGTGTAGCCCTGGGCATAAAGGCCATGATGACTTGACGTCATCCCCACCTTCCTCCGCCTTGTCGGCGGCAGTCTCGCCAGAGTGCTCAGCTCTCCTGTTAGCAACTGGCAATAGGGGTTGCGCTCGTTGCGGGACTTAACCCAACATCTCACGACACGAGCTGACGACAGCCATGCAGCACCTGTGCAGGCTCCTTACATCGCTGCAAGGTCGTTCCACTTTCATTTCACTACCACCTGCATGTCAAACCCAGGTAAGGTTCTTCGGTTTGCATCGAATTAAACCACGTGCTCCACCGCTTGTGCGGGCCCCCGTCAATTCCTTTGAGTTTCAATCTTGCGACCGTACTCCCCAGGCGGAATGCTTATCGCGTTAGCTGCGGCACGGATGCCCTGCGACACCCACACCTAGCATTCATCGTTTACGGCTGGGACTACCCGGGTATCTAATCCGGTTCGCTACCCCAGCTTTCGCGCATGAGCGTCAGTAACTGGCCAGAAAGCCGCCTTCGCCACCGGTGTTCCTCCCGATATCTACGCATTTCACCGCTACACCGGGAATTCCACTTCCCTCTCCAGTACTCCAGCTATGCAGTATCCGCCGCAAGGCACCGGTTGAGCCGGTACATTTCACAGCAGACTCGCATAACAGCCTGCGCGCCCTTTACGCCCAGTAATTCCGGACAACGCTCGCCCCCTACGTGTTACCGCGGCTGCTGGCACGTAGTTTGCCGGGGCTTCCTCGTACGGTACCGTCACTTCCTTCTTCCCGTACAACAGAGGTTTACGATCCGAAAACCTTCTTCCCTCACGCGGCGTCGCTGGGTCAGGGTTCCCCCCATTGCCCAATATTCCCCACTGCTGCCTCCCGTAGGAGTCTGGACCGTATCTCAGTTCCAGTGTGGCCGATCACCCTCTCAGACCGGCTACCCGTCTTAGCCTTGGTAGGCCCTTACCCCACCAACCAGCTGATAGGACGCGAACCCATCCATCGGCAGCCACTCCCGTGGCCTTTCACCTTACGGCTTACGCGGTATTAGCGACCGTTTCCAGCCGTTGTCCCCCTCCGATGGCCAGGTATTCACGCGTTACTCACCCGTCCGCCACTATCCGTACATATCCAGCAAGCTTTCAATATACAGACCGTCCGACTTGCATGTGTTAAGCACGCCGCCAGCGTTCGTCCTGAGCCAGGATCAAACTCTCCATAAATTGCTCGAGTCTCGCCCGCTCCTTCTCCTGCCTATATAACTATGTCAAGGTGCGAAAAATCCGCCCGTTTCAAGGGGCGACGATTATAATACAAGGCGCGGGTGTTTGTGTCAACAATAACCTACTGATTCCAACCAGTTGTCCTGTATCCTGCCTGTATCGTTAACCTGACATTCCCGAAAAGCCTGCGACCATGAAAGCCCGCTAGCCCCTTCATGGGGGTTTCGGCCTTCCATTATTCAGCCCCGTCGTCGCAGGACCAGGGAAAGTATTATGTATCCAGGTCTATTTTTCCTCTTCGTCGAGGGTGATGCTGAGGACCCCTTCCTCTATCTCCAGTTCGGCCTTCTCCAGCAGGTCGCCTTCTTCAGCCTCCTCCTCTTCGCCTATGGGGAAGGCCATTCCTTCGGAGGCCTTGGCCTTTACGGCGGCGATGATCTCGTCCATCAGCTCACGGTGTTCCATGAGGTAGTTCCCCACGCTCTCCTTCCCCTGGCCCAGGCTTTCGCCCTTGTAGGCTATCCATGATCCCTTTCTCTTGAGAATGTCGTAGTCCAGGGCCATGTCCAGGACAGATATCTCGGCAGGGATCCCCTTGCCGTAGACAAGGGAGGCATGGGCAGTCCTGAATGGCGGGGCCTGCTTGTTCTTGACCACCTTGATCCAGAGCTCGTGGCCGAGGGCTTCGTCACCCTTGGAGATGGACTTGCCCCTCTTGACCTCTATCCTCACAGAGCTGTAGAACTTCAGTGCCCTTCCTCCGGTGGTGGTCTCCTGGGGCCCCCCGTAACCCATGGTCGATATCTTTGCCCTTAGCTGGTTTATGAAAATAACCACGCAGTTGCTTCTGGAGATCGCCGAGGTGAGCCTTCTCAGCGCGTAGGACATGAGCCTTGCCTGCAGGCCGACCTGGCTGTCGCCGATCTTTCCGTCGATCTCGGCCTGGGGGGTAAGGGCTGCGACAGAATCGACGACAATTACGTCGACGGCTCCGCTCCTGACAAGGGTCTCAAGAATATACAGGGCCTGTTCTCCGCTGTCGGGCTGGGCCACGTAGAGCTCCTCGATCTTGACCCCAAGGGAATAGGCCAGTCGGGGGTCCAGGGCGTGCTCCGCATCGATGAAGGCCGCTATGCCTCCGGCCTTTTGAGCCTCCGCCAGGGCATGAAGGGCGAGAGTCGTCTTGCCTCCTCCTTCGGGGCCGAAGATCTCGACTATCCTCCCCCTGGGGTACCCTCCGATACCCAGGGCGATATCAAGGGGGAGCACTCCCGTGGAGATCACTTCCGCAGGCGCTCCGGAGCTCTCTCCCAGGCACATGATCGCACCCTCGCCGAATTTGCTCCGGATATCGGTCAAAGCCTGATCGAGCACATCCTCCCTGGTCATGGAACCTTTGCGCTTGCCCATGGTCACTGCACCTCCAGGTCATTTGAGAATTCCAGGATCGAAATGGGGGTATACCTCGGTCCTTCGGGCAGAAGTTCGCTCCTCATAAGCGTAACGGAAGAGACACTCCACTCGCCCCAGGATCCACTGCTGTTGTTCATCTCCCTCAAAACTCCCACCGGGAGTTCGATCGTCGGAGGGACCCTGGCCAACGTCACATGGGGGTGGAATGGTCTTTTCTCCCTCTCGATCCCCGCCGCCACAGCCGCCCTCTCTACGACGGAGGCAACTCTCCGGACCTGATAATCCTCGCCCCCGATCCCCGCCCACAGTACCCTGGGCTGCCGGAAGCCCGGAAAGGCCCCCACTCCCGCCAGTTCGAGAGGGAAAGCCCTTGTCCTCTTGAGGCTCAGGCCGTGCTCCAGGGCGTTCTCCAGCTTGTACAGATAAGTATAAGGTATCTCCCCGCAGAATTTCAGGGTGATATGGTAGGCGTCATCCCTGACCCACCGAAGCTCAGGGGCCATAGGTCTGAACCGGGCCACCCACCGGGAGAGCCTCTCCCTGACCGGTTGCCCGAGCTCCACGCATACAAAACAACGGATAAGGTCATCGTTCATTGCCCATCCTCCCCATACTTCGTAACAGGGCCTCCAGGGCCGAAACGACAGCCATCCTCCTGACCTTTCCTCTGCCCCCCTGGAACTGCCTGGGAAAAGCGCTGCTCTCTTCTGACGAGACCACTCCGAACCAGACCAGACCCACAGGTTTACCCGGCGTCGCCCCCCCGGGACCCGCAATGCCTGTTATGGAACAGGCTATGTCGGAACCGAAAAGATCTTTTGCGCCCCGGGCCATTGCAAGGGCACACTCTTCGCTCACCGCTCCGTATCTCTCGATGATCTCCCCGGGGACCTTGAGGATCGTGATCTTGGACTCGTTGGAGTAACAGACGACACCGCCCGTGAAGACATTGGAAGAACCGGCGTTCCCGGTAATGGCGCCTGCAAGAAGCCCGCCGGTACATGATTCTGCGCAACAGATCCTGATGCCCCTGGACCTTGCCTCTATCATCACCGCCCGGGAAAGGTCCCTGGCTCCAGGTGGAAACTGACATTTCCTTGCTTCGGCCGGGACACTCTCCACCGGCGGCAGGAAGCTCTCCAGCCTGCACTTGTCAACCATATTCAAACCCCTGCCAGGACCTGGAACCCGCCGCCCAGGAATAGCCAGGAGATCCCCCTGAGGATAAGGTTCGCCAGAAGACCCGCTACGATATCATCAGCCATGATCCCTACACCTCCGGGCAGTGTTTCCGAGTTCCTGACAGGGAAGGGTTTGACGATGTCGAGTATCCTGAAAAGCCCCAGGGCAGGGATAAAGAGACCGGGCCCAAAACCGTAGAGAGATATCCACATCCCCACCACTTCATCAATAACCACCTCGGGTGGATCATCTTCACCCTTCTCCCTTGCATATGACCAGGATGCTATCCCGCCCATGACCGCGAACGCAGCTATCAGCGCCGCATTGACGGGGAGGACCATTGCTGCCAGCACTGCAGCAAAGGAGGCAAGGGTCCCAGGCATGCCCGTGAGGCAACCCAGCCCAAGGCAGGTACTGATAAGCTTGTCCATGCGCCACATCTTCACTGTCACACAACCTCTCCGATCAGGTCGTGCTCCAGTGCCTCCAGAACCCGGACCATAACGAACTCTCCTGCAAAGACCGGCGCAGGAGCGCTCGCCTCGACCACGCCGTCGACCTCGGGAGCCTCCCTGTATGAACGGCCCTCCATGTACCCCTCTTCAGGGTTGACCTCATCGACAAGCACCCTGATAACTTCGCCCTCGAAGAGTTTCTGTCTCTGGAGAGAGATGCTCTCCTGGAGCGATACGACCCGCTCCAGCCGTTCCCTCTTGACCTCTTCGTCAACCTGGTCTTCCATTTCTGCGGCAGCTGTCCCCTCTTCCGGGTAGAAGGGGAATACTCCCACCCTGTCGATCCGGGCCGACTCGAGAAATTCGAGGAGCCTTTGGAACCTTCTGTCGTCCTCGCCCGGGAAACCCACCATAATAGTGGTTCTGAGCGCGAATCCCGGATCGAGCGTTCGCGCAAAGGCGAATAGATCCAGGGCCTTATCGCCCTCGAGTCCTCCCCGGTTCATGGCCTTCAGGATATCGGGGTCCGCGTGCTGGACAGGAAGGTCAAGGTAGTTGAGAAAGAGTCTGCTGGTAGCCACTTTTTCGATCAGGGATCTGCCAACCCTGCCGGGGTGAAGGTAAAGGAGCCGGAACCAAAGATCCTCTCCCCTGAAACGGTCCTCCATCCCGTCGATCAGTCCGGCCAGATCCACCTTGGTTCCAAGATCATGGCCGTAGGCCGTGAGGTCCTGGGCAACAAGACAGATCTCCCGGGCCCCTTCAGAGACAAGCTCTTCGACCTCCCGGTACAGATCTGCGGGGGGAGCGCTGGCGAGGGGACCCCTGATGCTCGGTATGGTACAGTAGCTGCAGCGGTTGTTGCACCCCTCGCTTATCTTCAGGTACCTTGTCCATGAGGGCATCCCGGGAAGCCGGGCCCGGCCCGGGGGGAACCTTCCGTTGTTCATGGATTCCGCGATGGCAAAGAGATCACCCGTCCTTGCAAAGAGATCGGCCAATGGGATCTCTTCCCTCAGCTCCCTCTCGTACCTGTTCACCAGACAACCAACGACCCCCAGGAATTTCAGCTTCCCCGATCTTTTCAGGGTCTCCAGGTCCAGGATGGCATCAACACTCTCCTCCACAGCTGGGGCGATAAACCCGCAGGTATTGACCAATGCTGCGTCGGCTTCGTCGGAGGTAGACACCAGTTGATGACCGCCTTTTTTCAGTAACCCGGCTATTATCTCGCTGTCGACCTGGTTCTTGGAACAGCCAAGACTCAGAAGGAAGACCTTCATGGGAAAGTGCTAGAGCCTCTTCATGGTCCCGTCCGGGAGGAATTCAATAGTGACAACTTCACCTCTTCTTCCGATTGAGCCCAGATCCTTTTCTTTCCAGGTCAGGGAGACGGCCCCGGCGCTTCCGAATCGGATGGTGGTACGGACATCGATCTCGGCCTCAAAAGTATCTCCTGCGTTGAGGGTCCTCTGGACCCTCTTCCCATCGTCACGGTTAACACCTATCCAGCATGGTCCGGTCGCCCTGATCGTCAGGCCGCCGCTCCTTGCTGCAGGTTCCTGCGAAGAGGATCCTTCCTCATGACCAGGAAGCCATGTCGTATCGCCCGTTCTGGCTACTGGAAGGGTCTCTTCCGGGGCTGTCACGGCATCCACGCCTGAGGGGCGGGCAGCTCCGTCGGCCGTTTCTGCTTCAGAGACCTGAAGCAGATCTTCCGCGGGAGTTGACACATCCCCGGAGATCCCGGTCCTGGTCGGCACGTTGGCCATCTTTCCGGACATTACGTCTTTTTGCTGCCAGATCATGTAAAGAGAGATACCGATGGCGAAGAACAGGAAGAGGAATACCCATGTCTTTGAGACCTTCTGGAATCCTTTCTGTGTAGGCATGTAGTGGACCAGAGACTCCGCAGGCTCCCCCTTTTCCGGAATGGAGCGGAAGATCTGTTCGTACTCAGCCCAAAGGTCCTGGGATTCGATGACTTCCAGGTATCTCCGGACAAACCCCCTGGCGTAGAGGCTCTGGGGCAGGTCCTGCAGGGTACCGTTCTCGATGGCCTCAAGGAACTGCACGCGAATCTTGGTCCTCCCGGAAATGTCCGAAAGGCTGAGCCCCTTGCGCCGGCGGCGGCCGCCGGCCTCCTTCCCCAACTGTTCGGCGTTCCTTGTTTCTTCAGTCACAGATGACTCCTTCCAGGGCTCTGGCCCTGATCTCCCTGACCGCTACTGAGGGCTCGGGAGTGTTGAAGACAGCGCTGCCGGCAACGATCACATCGCAGCCGCCTTTAACTGCCTGTGCCGAATTTCCAGGTCCTATTCCCCCGTCAATCTCTATGAGGTAGTCGTGACCGAAGGCCTCTCTCCAGCAGCAAAGAAGCCTGGTCTTTTCCAGCGACCCCGGGATAAAGCCCTGTCCCCCGAAACCCGGGTTCACCGACATTACAAGCACGAGATCGACAAGGTCCAGGACCGGCTTGATGGTCTCCACTGGTGTACCGGGGTTGATCGTAACGCCGGGGGAACACCCCAGGTCCCTTATTCTATGGAGAACCCGGTGAAGATGCGGCGTCGCCTCCTGGTGTACCGTAAGCACGGTAGATCCGGCTCTTGCAAAATCTTCAACAAAATCTTCCGGCCTGTCCACCATGAGATGTACGTCAAGGACGAAGTCTGGCCAACGGCTCCTGCAGGCTTCGATCAAGGCCGGTCCGTAGGACAGGTTGGGTACGAAATGGCCGTCCATTACGTCAAGATGCAGCCAGTCCTGCTCCCCCTGAAGCAGGTCCACCGACCCCCCTATGTCAAGGGGGTCCGCCGAGAGAAGCGAAGGGGCTATGATAGGCCTCTTCCAGGACTTTACTGGTAGCGGTCCTGCCATACGAACTCTCCTCCGAGATAAATGGTGACCGACGACTGCCCCTCGTAGGGGGCATCGAGGGAGATATACTCCCCCGCCAAAGCCTGCCTGTCGAGGAGGACCCTGGTGCCGTTCTTGTCCACGATCTCTATCCTCACCGGCATGGACTGGGCAAGGGGCGGGACCTGGTATCTTATCCTTGCGATCTTGTCCCCCGGGGAGGGTGTCGGCGTTGTCTGCGGGGCGGCAGGAGCCTCCTGGACCACCGTCGGACCAGGTTCTACGGGAGGCGCAGGAATACCGCCCGTCGGGAAAGAGACCACCGTTTCGGGTTCCTCCTGGGCCACAGCCGCAGGCGCAGCAGGCTCTTCAGGTTTCTTCCCCGTGGCAACCACGAGGTTCACCACACCTTCCGGGGACAGGGTCCTGCCCGGCTTGGGATCCATGTTCATGACCATCCCCGCCGGGGTCATGTAGGTATATTCGTACTTTACAGTGCCGACCTTCAGACCGCTCTGGACTATGATCTGTCTGGCGATCTTCTCGCTCCTCTCCAGGACATCGGGGACAACGATCTTCCCTCCTGTCCTGGGCGGGCCAAGGCTGACCAGAAGGTCGATCCTCCTCCCGGGCGGCACCATCACTGGAGATGCAGGGCTCTGGGCAGCGACGACCCCGGCAGGCCTGCTGTCGCTGTGGATCCTGACAACGTCACCAACGTCGAAACCCGATTCCTGCAGCCTGGTCACCGCCTGTCCATACTCCATTCCCCTGACGTCGGGGAGGGGCTGGCGGTCGCCCCCCTTGCTCACCTTAAGGATCACTATCTTGCCCTTCTTGACCCTGGATCCAGGCTCCGGCCACTGGGAGACAACCTCGCCGGCAGGCTGAACGGAGTCGACCTTGTCTATCCTTACCAGAAGCCCCATCTTCTCCGTCAGGCTGACGGCATCAACGATAGGGGAGCCTGCCAGGCCGGGGACAGCCACGTCCTTTCCCCCGAAGAAGATGGTGTAGAAGGCGAAGATCCCCGATCCCGCGATGACAAGGATCAGGATAGCAAGAGTGATCTTGAAAAGTCTTTTCATCTTGGATCCTCCTATGCCCTTTTGGTCAGGACCGCTATGAAGAAACCGTCCAGCCACGGAAGACGGGGAAGAATGTAATTTCCCCACGGCCTTCCCCTGATGAGACAATCATATGTGTTGTGGGGCGGCATTTCAACAATCCCGGGGCGATCCTCCATTGCTTTGGCGACCACCTGTTCATTCTCCTGCCTGAAAAGACTGCAGGTAGAGTAAAGGACCGTGCCTCCTGGAGCTGCGATATCGATCGCCCTGACCAGCAGCTTTGACTGGAGGTAAGCAAGATCCTTCAGTTTTTCCGGTGAAAGCCTCATCTTCCCGTCGGGGTGCCTGGCCCAGGTACCACTCCCGGAACAGGGGGCATCGAGCATCACCAGTTCCGGGCTGGCAAGGGGCTCCATCTCAAGGGCGTCCCCCTTCCTGAAAGCGAACCTCTCCCTGCCGACCCCAAGTCTTTCCGACTCCAGAAGGGCGGCATTGATCCTTGGGGCCGAGAGATCCCAGCCTTCCAGAAAGCTTCCCGGGACACTTTCAAGGTACTGGAATGCCTTTACCCCCCTTCCGGTACACATATCGAGGACCGATCCCCCGTGAAAGATGGAAGAGGCAATATCACCGACGATCATGGATGACTCCGTCTGGGGCGTGAAGGCTCCTTCACGGTAACCCGGAAGTGAAGGGGGGTGGCCGCTGGAGGACATTCTGATGCTCTGCCTGACAAGAGGGGACCTCCAGGCCCTGAGTCCGGCTCCTTCCAGGGCCTTCAGGACCGCCGTGGGTTCTTGCCTTCCGGAAAGCCTCAGTGAGAGGAAGGTCTTCATCGAGGAGTGCCTGATGATCTCCTTTGCCAGCTCCTTTCCCCAGGACCCGGTCCATAGTCCCGCGGCCCACCCGGGGACACCGGAGTAGAGGCTTGTATCCTTGATGGAACGGCTCTCCCTTAACCTGGCCACGATATCGGGACCCTCCCTCGCCGCCCTGCGAAGAACGGCATTGACCATCCCCGGCTCCCGTTCCTCTCCTCTCTCCTTGACCCACTCCACAAGGGCGTTGACAAGGACCCGAGGCGAGAAGGTCTTCAGTTCGCAGACGCCTGCGATGCCTATCACGAGCGCATCTCCGGCAGCTTTGCTCATCCCCCCCAGGGGCCTCCGGGTCATCTCCCTGGCCATGTGCTTCCAGAGGGCAGACCTTCTCAAGGCTGCAAAGACCAGCGTTGCCGCAAGGGTCCTCTCAGTCTCGGGAAGGGTCTCGGTCCTCTTCCTGAGGGCTTCACTGGCGAAGCCCCCGGTCAGGACATCTCTCCAGACCAGAAGCGAGGCCTCTATGCCCCTCCCCTTCATGGTCCTGCCACCTCGGCCACGAGAGGCTCTCCTGCGTTCCTGGTATGGATGAAGACTTCAGATGGGAGCAGGGCCCTTCCTCCAGGGAAGCGGACCGGCCTTGGCCTTGTTTCGACCCCGGTTATGGCGAGATCCTCAACCCTGCTGTCGGTGGTGACGTATCTCTGGACCAGAGGGCTCGTTAAAGGACCGAGGACCCACGCTGCCGCAAGGGACAGTAGGACAGTACCGAAAGAGAACCTGCCGGCGAGGACCAGCAGGAGAATGAATATGGCCGCCGCGAAGAGGTTCACCATTACCAGTGTCGTCCCGCACCTTCTGTCAATGGCGAGATGGGTCTCCCCCGCTGCAAGTCTCTTCCTGGCTGTCTCCGCAGCCTCGAGAATGATCCGGGGGTCAGGAAACCCGCTCAGCGAAAAGCCATCTTCCATGGCCATTCCTGAAAGACCGTAAATGCCGTATCGCTCTTTCAGGATATTAACCGTACCGTGCTCCAGGGCATGATTCTTCCTGACCCTGCTGTTTGAGAGCACCCTGTAGAGTTCCCTGGGCCCGACGACGAGCCAGGCGAGGGACCTTGCAGCGAATCCCAAAGGGACCAGTAAAAAGAGAAAGAGGAGTAGCGCCAGGACAAGAAGTCCGAGCCACGGAAGAAAGAACAGAAGGATCAGCGCGAACAGTATCAGGGGCATGGATCATATTTCTCCTCTCGGGCCGGCTTGTCCTTACCCGGAGGGCAAGGACAGAACAGGGGGTGGCTGAAGCCGCCCCCTAATGATACATCAACAGCCAGAAGCCGGGGAAAGCTGAATAGATCAGCGGTTCCTCATGCCTCTCAGCAGGAAGAGCCTCACCAGTTGAAGGGCTGACATGAGGGTGGCAGCAACGTAGGTTAGGGCCGCGGCGTTAAGAACCGCCTTGGCGCCTCCTATCTCGTCACTGGCAAGGAGCCCAGAATCTGACAGGATGGAGAGGGCCCTTTTGCTTGCGTCCAGCTCCACCGGAAGGGTGACCAGGTGAAAAAGCAGGACCGCCGCAAAGAAGATGATGCCAAGGTCCATCATGGTGGGGTTTGCGAACAGAAACCCTATAAAGAAGAGGGGCAGCGCAAGGGAGGACCCCAGGCTGGCCACAGGAACGAAGGCGTTCCTCAACTTCAGGGGGGCGTAACCACGGGCATCCTGTATTGCGTGCCCAGCCTCGTGGGCCGCAACGCCGATGGCGGCTATGCTAGGACTGCCGTATACGCTCTCTGAAAGCCTGAGGACCTTCTTTCTCGGATCGTAGTGATCTGTCAGGGCACCCTGGACCCTTTCGACAGGAACGCCGGAAAGGCCGTTCGAGTCCAGAATGGTCCTTACCGCATCGCGGGCGGTAACACCCCGTCTTGCCCTCACCTCGCTGTACCTCTGGAAGGCGCTCTTTACTCTGGCTTGCGCCCAGACTGCAAGTATCAGCGCCGGGATCAAGACAAGGAAAGTAGGATCAAAGAAGAACGGGAACATACCGACCACCTCCGTCTCCCCCAGGGGGAAGACCCCATTGGATATCTTTTCCGAACCTTATTTTACCCCATCTGGAAGGGTAAAATCAAGAAAGGTCAAACTATTTTCCGTGATAGAATTCCGCCATGGCTTTCACGACCCGTTCCTGTTCCTCTGGCCTGAGCTCGGGGAAGATAGGGAGAGCCAGGACCTCCTCTGTAAGGTTCTCGGAGACGGGCATATCGCCTTTTGAATAACCCAGGAAAGAGAAGCAGGGCTGAAGGTGCAGCGACAGGGGGTAGTAGACCCTGGCTGTGACACCCCTTTGGGCGAGATGGTCCTTCAACTGGTCCCTCGAACGGCACCGTATAACGTACTGGTGGAAGATGTGCCTGTTCCCCTTCTCTTCAATGGGGGGCATTATCCATTCGTCCAGATCATGCTCTGCGAAGAGGATCCGGTACCTCTCCGCTACAAGTCGCCTTTCTTCGTTCCAGGTCTCGAGGTGGGGGAGCCTGACCCTCAGAATGGCGGCCTGCAGCTCGTCGAGCCTGCTGTTGAGTCCTATCTCGTCATGAAAGTACTGTTTGCCGGAGCCGTGGACCCTCAGGCTCCGGACTCTTGTCCGGAGTTCATCCGATGATACGGTGACCATGCCTCCATCGCCGAAGCAACCGAGGTTCTTGGTGGGGAAGAAGGAGAAGCAGCCGATCTCTCCGACGGCGCCTGCCCTCCGGACCTTGCCGTCAATGATCCTGGTCGCTCCGATGGCCTGGGCACAGTCCTCGACAAGGCCGATCCCCTGCTCTCTCAGTCTCGGGGCAAACTCCTCCAACCTTGCCATCTGTCCGAAGAGGTGGACAGGGATGATCGCCTTCGTTTTCGGGGTTATTTTCGCGAGAACCGCTTCCGGGTCAATATTGTAGGTCCCGGGCTCGACGTCGGCAAAGACTGGGGTCGCTCCCACCCTGGTTATGCAGCTAACGGTTGCGAAAAAACTGAAGGGCGTCGTTATGACCTCGTCGCCGGGCCCCACCTCCAGAGCCATAAGGGCCAGGAGGAGGGCATCAGTGCCTGAAGCGCACCCCGTGGCATGGAGTGTTCCCAGGTAGTACGCTAGATCCTTTTCAAGGGCCTCCACCTCGGGTCCCAGGATGAACTGCTGGCTCTCCAGGACTTTTCTGATCGCAGTCAGGGTCTCCTCCCTGACTCGCTCCCAGTTCCTTGTGAGATCGAAGGATGGCAGCATTTTCTCGCTCATATGGCGCTCCCCTTTCCAGGAACATTTCTGATCTTGCGTGAAGTGTTTAAGTCTTGTACACCTACTATTCTCACACTGTCGGGGGAGCAAGTGGAAGCTCCGTATGACCTCTTTCGGGGTCAGGAGGGCTTGTTGAGATCGTAAAGAGAGAGCTTCAGATGTTCCCTCATGAGATCCACGGCCTTTTCCCTTTCCCTCTCCCTGAGGGCCTGGGCGATCGCCTTGTGCTGGGATATGCTGGGACTGTCCTCAATGTCGTAGAATGGATCGTAGAATACAACGTAGGCGTTGGTCCTCGCAAGGATGTTCTCGACGAACTCCGCCAGGACCCGGTTTCCGCTGGCCTCGGCAATGATCCTGTGAAAGTTTTCGTTGACCTCGAGGTACAGCTCGAGATTCTTCTCCTCAAAGGCCTTCTCCTCTTCGAGGATTGCGTCTTCGAGCCTCCTGAGGTTCCTTTCGCTTATCCGGGTGGCAGCGATAGCCACCGAGATGCACTCCAGCTGCTCCCTGACGGCGTAGGTATCCTCCATCTCCCTTCTGGTAGGTGAGGCAAGCCTGGCTCCGCTGTTTGGGATTATCAGCACCAGCCCCTCCGAGGCCAGCCTTCTCAAGGCCTCCCTTACAGGGGTGCGGCTCACGCCCATCTGGACCGCAATGTTGACCTCAGGAAGACGCTGTCCCGGCTTGAGCTGCTTGGTAATTATCCGGTGCCTCAGCTCCTGGTAAACATAGTCGGCTGAAGTGGTGTATAGTCTGGGCTCCATGATCATGTGGATCTCCCCTCTCTTCAAAGCCAAATGGTATTACATGAATACATGCATGCTATCACAAATAACAGGAACGAACAATTTTTCAGGTTATAATTCAAAGCAATCCAGGGATCGGGGTGCAGGCCATGCGACTTGTAGTTCTACTGTTGTCTTTGGGGACACTGGTCCTCTACGGAAGGGCGATAGCCGGGCTCTGGGGCCATATGACAGGTCACCCCGGCCCGGGAATGATCGCCTACGGGCTGATCGGCGGGACTGTTTCAGCGGTCCTGGCGCTACTGCTTTGGAGAAAGCGCATAAAGGAGCTGGACTGGGTCAGCGAGGAAGAAGACAGGCAGCCCTGAAAGTCCCTTCAGCCGCCGAGCTCTTCCAGGGCCTTTGCAAGGAGCTTCTGGAAGGCGCTGCGAAGGTCGGTGAATTCATGACGTCGCGATCTGGCGCAATCCTTGGAAGGCATCCCGCAGAGAAGGCAAAGCCTCTCCCCTCCTGTAAGGCTTTTCCTGTGGATCGCGCCCTTTCGGGTTATAACGTCCACATCTACCACTGGACCCCATTCCTGGTCTTCCAGCCGCATTCCTATCCTTTTGACCAGGGCCGGATCGGCCTCCTTTAACCCCGTCATTCCGGCAAAGCCTGCTCCGTTGTCGAGAAAGAAGAGGGTCCTTGGCCTTGACCCGGTCAGGGTCAATTCAAGGCATATCCGGTCCGATACGAGAGATACCAGATCCCTGTCGCCGGTCATTTTCTTTGGAAGCCCTGGTATATTCAGCGACACCTGAACCACTACATCCAAGTGGCTGAGAAGATGCTTCTGGAGCCGGGCCCTCTCATCCCTCCCTGAGAGAAGCCTTTCCAGCCCCTTCACGGCAGTTCCTTCCAGGCAGAGGCGATACGTCCCACTGCCTCGTGGATCATCGCCGTTGAAACCCTGCTCACGGAGAGTCTCACGGCCTGGATATCCCTCTGGGGGAAACTGAAGGACCTTCCGGGCACCATGTCTACATCAGCTCTTCTTGCAGTATCGGCGGCAAGGTTACCGGAGATCCCAGGGGTCCTGAGCCACAGGTAGATCCCCCCCTGGGGGGTCTCGAAGGGCAGCTGCGGCATTGATCCAGATATGGATCCGCAAAGTGCTTTCATGCGGGATGCCATGCAGTTCCTGGCCAGATCAAGGGAGATCTCCAGGCTTCTGTCCTCAATGAAGGCGTTTATCACATACTGGACCAGCGATGAGGTCGAACCAGATGTCCTCTCGAGGACGGACAGAAATTCCTTCCTGGTGTCCTCGGGAAGAAGAACATATCCGATCCTCATTCCGGGGAAGAGGAGCTGACTGAAGGACCCAAGATAGAGGACCCGGTCCTCACGGTCAATGGACTTGAGAGCAGGGACACTGGTCTCTCCGAAACGGAGCTCGCCGTAAGCGTCGTCCTCTATTATCCAGAATCCCCTTTTCGATGCTGCCTCCAGGACAACCTTTCTCTGTTCATAGGAAAGGGTCCGGCCCGTGGGGTTGTGGAAGCTGGGGATCAGGTAAAGCAGGTCCCCCGGGAGTATCCGGGAAAGTGATCCCAGGAATGCATCGGGATCGACAGGAACCGCTGAGATCTCCAGGCCTGCGCCTTCGGCCATACGCCTCACCTCCGGGTAGGTAAGCTCCTCCACCCAGATCCTTCTTACCCCCTTCAGTGCCATGGCGTGAATGTAGACGGAAAGGGCGTGGCGGGCGCCACTGGTAACTACGGCCTCGTCTCTCTTTGCAGGAATACCTCTCCTTGCGGCATGTCTTACAAGTGCCTTTCTAAGGGACATGAGTCCCTCCGGCGGGGTGTCGTAAAGAGCTGCAGGACCGCAGGAGAGAAGGGAATCCCTGGCGAGGGAGGCAAGGCGTTCCGTTGGTACCATGTCGAAAGAAGGGAGACCCGAGGCCAGGTCCCAGACGGGTCCGCTGTCCTCCAGGCCCATTGCCTTGTGGGGCCTCTTCCATGACACGAAGGCCCCCCGTCGCCCCTTTTGCTCGATGTAACCTTCGTCCTCGAGGAGGTCGTAGGCAAGAACAACAGTATTCCTGCTCAGGCCAAGGCTGGTTGCCAGGTCACGGCTGCCGGGCAGGCGGTCGTTCAGGGCAAGGGTGCCGTTCTGGACCATTCTGATCAAATGAGTGGCGATCTGCCTGTAAAGAGGGACCACTCCACCGGGGTCCAGGGGGATCTCTATCATGGGCCCATCCCCTTTCTTTCCTTCACTGGATCAATGATACACCAGCTGATCAGGCTCCGGTCGAGAGGTCTTTCAAAGCCTCCAGAACGCGCCCCATCTCCTCTTCAAGACCTATGCCTACCCTTACCCATGCACCGGATATCTCGCCGAGAGAGCCCATTGCAGGGAAACGGGCATGGACACCCCTGTACCTGAAGGTCTTGAGGATAAGTTCCTTGGGATTAAGCGAATGAAGGAGAACAAAGTTCGCGCTGCTGGGGAAGGCCTTCCAGCCAGGGAGCCGGTTGACCTCCTCCACAAAACGGTCGCGGGTATAGGATATCCCGCCAACTCTCGCCCTCATCCACTCGGAGTACCCAAGGGCGATCCTGGCAGCTTCCTGGGGGAAGACACCCACATTGAATGGGGCTCTTATCCTCTCGATCTTCTTCCGGATTTCCGGTCTGCAGACCCCCCACCCAACCCTGAGACCGGCCAGTCCCCATGCCTTGGAAAAGGTCCGAAGGACGAATACGTTCCCCGGGAGTTCTCCGGGGACGTCGAGGAAGGATCCCCCGCCGAACTCCACATAGGCCTCGTCGACTGCCAGGACCCCCCTGGTCAACGAAGCTATCTCTTTGAGAAGATCAAGGGACAGAGAAAGGCCGGTAGGGTTGTTGGGCCTGTCAATGATGACCAGGTCCGGTGAGGAAGCTGCGAGACGATCGATCAGCTTTTCCGTATCGAGGAAAATGGAGCCGTCCCGGTATTCAAGGGGTACCTCGCTGGTCCTCACATCAAGGGCCCTGCTCTGGTGCTCGTAACCGGAGAAGGAAGGGCTGAGGGTGATCAGGCAGCCCCCGGAAGGGACAAAGGCGGTCATCAGATACGCGATCAGTTCGTCACCGCCGTTCCCGACGGTTATCCAGTCGGCGGGAAAGCCGGAGTAATCCGAGAGGGCTCTCCTCAGGGCAGTGGCATCCTGGTCGGGGTAACGGTTCAGCTGTATCGAGGATATGACCATTCTTAGCTCTTCCGTCATCCCCGGAGGGGGGTTATATGGGTTCTCGTTTTTGTCCAGCCTTGCTTCCTGAGAGATGGAAGATATTTCGTAGGGTATTTTCGAAAGGACTCTCACCGGTTTGCCTCCCTGTCGCTTCACAGTAATAAAACGTGGCCAAACAACACAAATGGCAGTTTATCAAGCCTTTCACCAGTTGTCAACGGAAAACTTTTTCTTTATGACCGGACTTCACACTTCATCGATCTCCCTCTTGCCTTTTCCTTCGATGCCGTGTTATCATGCCCATCGTGTTTGTATAGCTTTCTAACCCTTTACTTTGGTAGAGGCACAATGGAGGAGTCCTGATTGGAGTATATCAAAAGACGGACAACGGCTGTCCCAGAAGCGACCAGGAACATTACCCCCAGAGTAACAGAGATCGTCGAGGCGGTCCGGCGATCCGGAGAGAAGGCGGTTAGGCAGTTTTCCCGCACCTTTGACGGGTATACCGGGGATCTCCGCGTATCAAGGGAAGCAATCGCCTCCGCGGAAGCGGCGCTTCCCCCCCGGGTAAGGGAGGCACTCGCCCAGGCAGCGATGAACGTAAGCACCTTCCACTCCTTCCAGAGGTCAATGCTCAGGGAAGAAGTAGTAGAGGTCATGAAAGGGGTATTTGCTGGTATCAGGTTCGAACCTGTCTCCAGCGCTGCCATCTATGTCCCCGGCGGACGCTACCCTCTGCCAAGTACGGCCATAATGGGTGTAGTGGCTGCCAGGGAGGCCGGTGTTGGAAGGATCATCGCCATGACCCCCCCTTCAGGGCCGGATGGCCCCCACGAAATAGTACTGGGAGCCCTTTCCATGCTGGACGTCAAGGAGGTCTGGTCCATCGGTGGAGCCCAGGCGATAGCAGCCTGTGCGTTCGGTATTGAAGGCATGGAGCGGGTAGACGTGATCGCCGGCCCCGGCAATGCCTATGTAACCGAGGCCAAGAGACTTCTCTTCGGTGCCGTAGGGATAGATGGACTGGCTGGACCAAGCGAGGTCACTGTCGTTGCCGACGGTACCGCCAGGGCCGACCTTGTCGCGGCAGACCTTATCGCCCAGTCCGAGCACGACAGCCAGGCCAGGGCCACCCTTTTGTCCCTGGACCGGGAACTGGCCCTCTCCGTACTGGCAGAGGTGGAAAGTCTCCTGGGAAAGTTGCCCGATCCCGGAACGGCCAGGGAGTCATGGACCTGCAACGGCACCGTTAGCTTCTGCAGCATGGAGGAAGCCGCAGCATATGCGAACTCCGAATCGCCCGAACACCTGGTCCTGGCCGTGAAGGCCCCAGGAAAAGCCCTCCCGCTATTCAGGTCCTTCGGCTCTGCCTTTCTTGGACCGTTCACTGCCCAGGCCTTCGGCGATTACGTCGCCGGGACTAACCATATCCTTCCTACGGGGGGCACAGCCCGTTTCGCCGGCGGGCTCTGGACAGGAACATTCCTCAGACCCCAGACCTTTCTTGAGACCGACATAGGTGGCGCAAGGAGACTGGCCGAACTCGGAACCCCGATATCCGGGGCCGAGGGTTTGCCGGGCCACACTCTCGCAATGGAACTCCGCATTGGGGTCGATCGCTCATGAAAGGCTTGCCCAGGGGTTTCAAAAGCATAGGGGGCATCGAGGCCGAGAGGATCGAAAGGGCAAGACAGGTCTTCTTCGAAATCTTTACAGGCTACGGATATCGTCTACTGCTCCCTTCATCGGTCCAGCTCTTCGGCCCCTGCTGGGAGTGCCTCTCTGGTGATGTCCGCAGCAGGATGGTCTCACTGGGGACTCCTTCGGGTGAGACGGGGTGCCTGAGACCGGATCTCACCCTGGCAGCGGTATCTTACCTGAGCTCTCACTACGCCCCCGAGGAGAGGCCCCTGAGGGTCTGTTACGCAGACAAGGTCTACCGGATACCCTCACCCCCCGATAACGATGTGGAGTACTTCCAGATCGGAGCCGAGCTCCTCGGTTGGGAGAGTGAGGGAGCCGATATCGAGCTTCTTACTCTGCTACTGAAGACACTGGACGCCCTTGAGGTCAGGGAGAGCTTTATCGTCATCGGCGATGTTACTATCCTTGCATCGCTGCTTAAGGAATTGCCCGAACGTTCGTCCATTGCTCTAAGGGAGGCTCTGGCCCGACGCTCTTTTTCATCCTTCCGAGAGATACTGGACCGGGCCCCGATCCCTGAAAGCCTGAGAAGGCCCCTTGAAGCCCTCCCCTATCTCAGGGGAGGAGTGGAAGTCCTGGAAAGTGCCACGAGAGCCCTCCCGAAGGACTGTTCCACCGGAAGCGTCAGAAACCTTGTTGAAGCCCTTGCTGTCTCGGGTTTCAAGGACAGGGTCCTGGTTGATCTCAGCATAGCCAGGGAACTGGACTACTACAGCGGACCTGTCTTCGAGGTCTTCTGCGGGTCTCACGGCCGTCCTGTGGGGGGTGGCGGGCGCTACGACGGGCTCCTTTCATCATTTGGCGTCCTGGGCCAGGCCATCGGTTTCTCGCTGAACCTGGACCTCCTTCTCTACCGGGGCACCTCGCCCGTTTCCAAATCTCTAGCGGTCATGACCTGGTCCGGAGATCTTCGGCCGGAGACAGCAATGAAGCTGGCCGCGGAGTTGGCCGCTTGCGGTGTAACCGTAGAGATGAGCTGGATAGACCAGAGGGAAAGGTCCATCGAACTGGCCAGGAGGCGAGGCTACCGCTGGTGGACCGACCTGTCCGATGGATCCATCTACGACCTGGAGAATAACAGCCCTGTTGACCGGGCCGACTGGTTGCCTGACGGAGGAAGGATATGATCAGCATTGCCATCCCGACGGGAAGAATGATGAAGGAGTGCGCAACGATACTGGCTCAACTCGGACTCCCCTGCTCTCGCCTTGAAAACCCTGGCCGAGCCCTGGTCATCTCCGAGAGGGATCGACGTTATCTGTTGGCCAAACCAATGGACGTACCTGCCTACGTGCACTACGGGGCCGCAGATATGGCCCTGGCCGGGAGCGATGTCCTCATGGAACGCAAGGTCCCTCTGGTGGAGCTAGCCGATACAGGGGCTGGGAGGTGCAGGCTGGTCATTGCCGCTCCAGATCCTCTGGTCAGAAAATTTGCCTCTCCAGGGAATCATCTGAACGGCCTCAAGGTTGCCACCAAGTACCCCAACATAGCAACGTCCTTCTTCCAATCCCTTGGGCTCAAACTGGAGGTCGTCCATATGCACGGATCAGTGGAACTGGCACCTATTCTCGGGATCAGCGACTGCATACTTGATATCGTCCAGTCGGGGGAGACCCTTAAGGCGAACGGACTGAAGGTCATACAGGAGGTGGCCCATGTCTCGATGAGACTGGTGGCCAGCAGGCGGTTCACACAGACAGGGTGGAGCATGATATCCGGGATCATGGGTGAACTGAAACCATGGAAAGGAAGGAACTACAATGCCGAATGAGTTCGAGAGAACGACTGCAGAGACTTCGGTCAGGGTCTCATTCGAGACCGAACCGGGTACGCCATCTATCAAAACACCCTGCGGGTTCTTTTCCCACATGCTGGAGCTTTTGGGGGCTAATATGGGATGGAGCCTGTCGATCGAGGCGTCGGGAAGAGAGGGAGAAGACCTTCATCACATCGTTGAGGATGTGGGTATTGCCCTGGGAAGGGCTCTCTTCTCATGGTACCCTTCTTCTCCCCGAGCCCGTTACGGCTGGTGCGCTCTCCCAATGGACGGTTCGCTGGCGCTGATCTCGGTGGATTTGAGCGGAAGAGGGGGTTGTTACTTCCGGGGCTCCTTCCCATCCGAAAGATGCGGCGATCTGGACCTTGAACTCGTGCCGGAGTTCTTCTCGGCCCTGGCAAGGGAGTCGAGAACGACGATCCATGCCAGGCTCCTGGAGGCTGACAACTCTCACCATGCGGCAGAGGCTCTCTTCAAGGCCACCGGACGTGCCTTTGCACAGGCTTTTATCCCTTCCCAGACCTCGTCTTCAACGAAGGGGGTCTGGCCATGATAGGCCTGATCGACTACGGAGCCGGGAACATAGGTAATGTTGAGAGGGCTCTGAAGCACCTCGGGAGGGACAGTGCGGCCCTGGATTCTCCGGATGCCCCATGTTCGGGGGTTCTGGAGGCCCTCCTGCTTCCCGGAGTGGGGTCTTTCCCGTCGGCAATGGCATCCCTGTTCTCCCGCGGCTGGCCTTCCTTCATATCCGAATGGGTAAGGATGGAACGGCCCCTGATCGGCATCTGCCTCGGAATGCAGATCCTGTGCGAAGGAAGCACCGAGAGAGGGTGGACCAAAGGAATGGGGATCTTTCAGGGGGTTGTCGATATTCTCTCCGGGACCCGAAAGCTGCCTCATGTCGGATGGAACAGCCTTGAATGGGTAGTCCCCCGTCCCGGCGGCATAGCAACCAGGCCCGGGCTGGACTGTTTCTATTTCGTACACTCCTACGGCCTTGCTCCGGGGAGAGATACCGTGGCGACAACAACTGTCGATGAGACCTGCTTTTCCTCTGTCGTAAAAAGGGACAGGACCATCGGCTTTCAGTTCCACCCGGAGAGGAGCGGCTTCCGGGGGCTTGAGATTCTCTCTCGGACATTGAAGGAACTGGGGGTTTAGGCAATGAAGATATATCCGGCCATTGACCTTCAGGACGGGAAGGTGTGCAGGCTTCTTAAGGGTGATTTCAAAAGTAGCGTTACCTACCCCATTGAGCCCATGGAGGCAGCCAACTCCTTTGCCCGGATGGGATTCTCCCATCTTCACGTTGTAGATCTTGACGGCGCAAGACAGGGCGCCCCCGTTCACCTCGGACTTCTCCCCCGACTCGCCTCGACAGGCCTCTCCATACGTTTTGGGGGAGGCCTCAGGACCCTCGAAGATATCGAACTTGCCCTAAGATCGGGTGCCTCCATGGCAATGGTCGGAAGCCTTCTCTTTACCTCACCGGATATGCCAGAAAGGATCTTCCGCTCTTTCGGTGACAGCATCATTCCAGTAGTGGACTCCAGGGACGGGTTTGTCGCCCATTCAGGCTGGCGATCCCTTTCAGTGATCTCCCCCGCGAAGGCCATCGAGGTCCTCTCAAGGCACGGCTTTCGTGATTTTCTCGTAACCTCCACAGAAAGGGACGGTACCCTCCTGGGTCCGGACCTCGGTCTTTATCGTTCCATTCTAAGGAGCGGTACCTTCTGCTCAATAACCGCCGCGGGCGGGATATCCTCCCTGGCCGACCTTATCATGCTCAGAGAGATCGGATGCAGCGGTTGCGTGATAGGCAAAGCCTTTTACGAGGGTACCATCGACCCCGTAAAGGCCCTGGAGGTGACGGGACCTTGCTGACAAGACGGATCATCCCATGTCTTGACGTGAAGGATGGAAGGGTTGTCAAAGGTATCCGCTTCAGGGAGCTGAGGGATGCCGGAGACCCTGCCTCCATGGCCGCAGAGTACATGTCCGAGGGGGCCGACGAACTGGTCTTCCTTGACATCAGTGCCTCCCTTAGCGACAGGGGCACAATGCTGGATTGGGTCGGTTACGTTGCGGACAGGCTCTTCATCCCCTTCACCGTCGGGGGCGGTATCGTCGACGATTCCCAGGCCAGGAGGATCATCGCCCACGGCGCGGACAAGGTGTCCCTGAACACGGCTGCCGTAAGGGATCCTGACCTTATCAGGAGGTGTGCATCTCTTTTGGGGTCACAGGCCGTGGTCCTGGCCGTCGATGCCCTCCGGACCGCTCCGGGGCATTGGGATGTCATGGTCAGGGCAGGAACGGAACCTGCCGGTATCGATCTGCTCTCCTGGGTACGGAAGGCCTGCAGCCTTGGGTGCGGGGAGATCCTCCTCACTTCGATTGATTCGGACGGAACCCTGGAAGGTTACGATAGGGAATGCATCGAGGCAGTAACCTCTTCTGTTCAGGTTCCTGTCATCGCTTCAGGAGGAGCCGGCAGGAAGGAGCATTTCCTCGAGGCGTTCCGCTCAGGCGCCGACGCTGCCCTGGCAGCTTCGGTCTTCCACTTCGGGACCGTAAGGATCGGCGAACTCAAGGCTGAACTTTCGTCCCGGGGCATACCCATGAGAATTGAGGCCGGAGGTGCGATGAATGGGATTTGATACAGGATCGATCCGTTTCGATGATGCGGGCCTGGTGCCGGTGATCCTTCAGGATATCTCCACCGGTGAGGTACTGATGCTGGCCTGGGCCAACCGCCAGGCTCTTGAAGAGACCGCCCGCAGGGGGGAGATGGTCTTTTACAGCAGGTCAAGAAAGGAGATCTGGCATAAGGGTGCCACTAGCGGCAATACCATGAAGGTCGTGGACATCCTGAAGGACTGCGACAATGATTCTCTTCTGGCGCTGGTAAAGCCATCTGGACCGGCCTGTCACACAGGATCGGTGAGCTGCTTCAACGTAGATGGTCCCGCTTCTTCCGACGGAGCCACCTTTCCTGGAAAGCTGTGGAGGTTCCTGAAGGACCGCTCAAAAGCCTCCCCAAGTGATAGCTACACAGCCAGACTTCTCTCAGAGGGAGTTCCGCGGGTGGCCCAGAAAGTCGGCGAGGAGGGTGTCGAGACCGCCCTTGCGGCAGCCTCGGGTGACCGGAAGGCCTTCATATCGGAGGCAGCGGACCTTTTCTTTCACACCATGGTCGCTGCCCTGGCAATGGACGTGGAACTCCCGGAGATCTGGTCAGAGCTCGAAGAACGCCACAGGGAGAGGATGAGAGAGTGAAGGCCACCGGACTCGTCTTCGACGTGGACGGCGTCCTCATAGACACCTCCTGCTCCTTCCCGGCGGCGGTTTCTGGGGCAGTTCGATTCTATCTGAGCCATTTCCTGAACTTTCGGAGCAGCGAAAACATTTTCACCGGGGACCATTACCGTGGCGCAAAACTGCACCCCGGCTTCAACGATGATTACGACATCGCATGGATCTTTCTGTCATGGGTGGCATCTTCCGGGGAGATGCTCGAAGCCGGTACTGCCCCCTCTCTGACCGATTGGGACAGGGTCCTTGCTCTCTGCGGCGACGATCCGCCAAAGCGTGCAGCTTCACTGTTCGGAGGGGTTGTGGACCGCGCTATCGTCAGGAAGATATGCGAGGAGATCTACCTGGGAGGATCGATCTCCCGGGACCTGTCAGGGCAGCCCCCGACCTTCATAGATGGTGTCGGCGCCTGGAAGACTGAAAGACCTATGCTTTGCGCACACTGGAAGGAACTCGGTTACCCTGTCGGGGTCTATACCGGCAGGAACGACATCGAGATGGGCCTAGCCCTGGAGATCCTGGGATGGACCGATCTTCCGCTGCAACGCTGCATAACCGCCGATCGGGGGATCCTGAAACCCTCCGCGGAGGGGCTCTTTGAACTGGAGAGGATCCTGTCGGTGGAGAGGATCCTCTTCTTCGGGGACACCGAGAGTGACAGGAAGGCTTTCGAAGGTTACCGGAGGGGCAGATTTATCGCGGTGGGCGATCTTCTTTCAGGGCCGCAGGCTTTCTACCCAACGCTGGAGGAAGCTCTTTCGGAGGTTCTCTTCGATCAGTGACGCCCCTGGGAGCTGCGGATCCTTTCAATGGCATCCCTCCCCCGGTCGGAGCGGAGATACTCCCAGGTGCAGTCAGGGACCATTTCCCGTACGATCTCCCAGTTGCCGCTCTTCAGCATGGACCTTACCGTCGAGGCCGATACTACCGATCCCTCCTCGATCTCAAGCCGGGGGATCACCTTGAGATCGACCCCGAGAGGTGGAAGGACCTCCCTCATAGCTTCGTTGTAGGCACCTGTAACTGGACAGTACGGCTCGGTCCCCACGAACCTCACCGAGATGCCAAGCTCGGGGACGAAGAGGTTGCCGAAGAGTGTTACGTCCATCCTTGCCTGGATGGATGCTATCTCTGCCTTGGAAGAATCCTTCAGAAAATAGGAGGGAAAAGTGGCGGGAGAAACTGCGTAGTCACCGCTCCTGAGGACTGTCACGTTCGGAAGGTGCGAAGTCCCGCATCTTACCAGTTCGATACGGTCCCTGAAGGGGAACGATGAAAGATCGGCCTCGACTACGATCACGTAGAGGTGCGCAGAAAGGGATGCGGCTTTTTCGATAAGGAACTGGTGACCCCTGGTAAATGGGTTGCAGTTAACAACTGCACCCCCGATCTTGCCGGCCGTGACATCTTTCTGCCGGCAGGAGGCCAGATACTCCCTGAACTGGTCGATCCCCGGTATCCCCATTTCCAGAAGAACGGCAAAGGGGTCGTATCTTGCTATCTCCCTGAAGCCGAACCGGGTGAAGGGGTCGGCAGATCCGGGTTTGGTGAAGACAAAAAAATGCGTCTTGCCGCGGGAACGCCCCCACTCCACGAGCCTGGAAACAATGGTCCCCGAAAGGCCATACTCCTGCCACTCCGGGTCTACGGCCATCATCTTGATCACGTTCCCGCTGAGGCTCCCCGTTCCGATCAGCCTGCCGCTTTCATCCTCCACAAGGACAGAAAGATCGGAATGTCCCTCCCAGGACAATCCAAAACCCTGTAGGAATCCTTCCAGAAGGGACCTTTCTTCAGGACCCAGCTTTTCAAAAGTCCTTATGTTGATGCCGAACAATGGTCCTGTTCCTCCAGAAGCCGCAGTGCCGCCGGCTTCAAACCTTCCTGAGCTCTCTCTTCAGGATCTTGCCGATGCTAGATCTGGGCATCTCGTCTATGAACTCCACTATCCTGGGTATCTTGTAGTGAGCCAGGTGTTCCCTTGAGAAGGATATGACGTCCCTGGCCGAGATCTTCGGCTCTCCGGAGGGTATGACATAAGCTTTCACTATCTCTCCGCTAACCGGGTGCTGAACCCCCACAACGGCACACTCTTTCACTCCGGGCATCTGCTGGATGACGCCCTCGATCTCGGTGGGGTAAACATTGAACCCACCCACGATTATGATGTCCGTTACCCTGTCCAGGATGGTCACATAACCCTCTTCGTCTATCCTGACCACGTCGCCGGTGTTGAACCATCCGTCCCGGATCTTCTCCCTGGTTATCTCAGGTGCCCTGAAATAACCGCCGAAGACCGACGGCCCCCTGAGCCACAGCGTACCCTCTGAACCGGCGGGGAGGACATCGCCTTCGGGGCCCCTTACCTCGACATCGAACCCTTCAAGAACGGTCCCGACCGTTCCGAGCTTTCTCCTGGCCACCCCCTCGTTCACGGCAACAACGGGGGATGTCTCGGTAAGCCCGTAACCCTCAAGGACTGACACCCCGAGCAACTGTCTCGTCCTGGCGTCAAGCCTTTCCGGGAACTTGTCTCCTCCGGTGACCAAAAGCCTGAGCGACGACGGCGGTTCGACCCCCCTGGCTAAGGCACCTAACATCAATGCGACCATGGTCGGTACTGCTATCATCACCGAGACTTCCGCTGCTTTGATGGCCTCGATGGCGTTCTCCGGGGGCATGAAGGTGGGCATTATGGCCTGGGGGTACCCCCCAAGAAGCGGAAGGAGTCCGCTAGTGGTAAAGCCCAGCGTATGAAAGTTGGGGAGCACATTGATGAAGATATCGTCGTCAACAAGGTCCTTGAAGTGGGTTATGGATTTGGTCACGTTGTCCATAAGGTTCGAGTGGGTTATGGGAACACCCTTCGGCATTCCTGTGGTGCCTGAGGTGTAGAAAAGAACGGCGATCTCGGGGTCCGATTTCTCACATGACCTTGACTGGAAGGACGGAAGAGGGCCGTCCAGAGGCATTCCGATGGCGGGCAGACCCGAAGAGGAAAGTCCCTGGGCCAGCTGCTCCATGCCCTGAGGGAGAAAAACGGCGGATACGTCGGAGTGGGCCAGGATATCCATCGTCGAGGCAAGTCCGGCCTGCAGGTTCAGTGGCATCAGGGTCCCGCCGGCCTTCCAGACGGAGATCATCAATGCAAGAAATGCCGGACAGTTGGGCATCAGCGCAGCTATCCTGTTCCCTTCCCTGAAGCCGCTCTCCTTCAGCCTGGTCTCGTACTGCAAGGCCAGGTCGGCCAGCACCTTTCGGGACCACCAGGCCCCTCTCCACCATATGGCACGCTCTCCGTTGGACCTGTCGCATTGGGAAATGATCTTTTCTTCGAGCCTCACGTTCACGCCATTGTCCCTCCGAAAAAAGAATGTATGAGATCCACACTGGGACCGTTCTCTTCCTGGAACGGTCCTATTGTACCCCCTTGAAACACGAAAATGTCACAGAGAAAGAGCCAGGAAAGCCTCCCACGCGGCCGCGAGGGGGAGAAGGTCCTCCGGGACGTCGTAATGAGGGTTGTGGAGACTGAGCTCTCCTCCCGTCCCGATAAGCATGAAACAGGACGGGACGGCCAGCGAGTAAAAGGCGAAATCCTCCCCTGCCAGAAGCGGTCGTTCCAGTTCGGCAACTCCACCTCCTGCAGACGAGAAGAACTCCCTGGCTTTTTCCAGGACCATTTCCGTAAGTGTGCCATCGTTGACTAGCGAAGGATAATTCCTCATGTATTCCACGTTGGCCATCGCCCGGTGGGCGCTGGCCACAAGGGGGACCATCTCCTCGATCCTCTTCTGGATGAAATCCCTGACAGCAAGGTCATGGACCCTTACGGTGCCCCACATATGGGTGCTGCCGGGGATTATATTGTAAGCCTCCCCCGTCTCTATCTGGCCGAAGGAGATCACTGCCGTTGACTGGGGATCCTTTTCACGGCTGATAATATCCTGCAGGGAGAGCAGGATGTGGGCCGCCACCACCGTCGGGTCCACTCCGAAATGGGGCGATGCCGCATGGGCCGTCATACCGTTCACGGTAACGTGGACCCTGTCGGAGAAGGCCGTGATGGCCCCCTTTCGGGTGACCATCTGGCCGAAGGGCAGCCTTGGCCAGAAGTGAAGGCCCAGGACGGCTTCAATGGAAAATTCGCGGAAGAATCCGGCATCGACGATCCTTTTTGCCCCACCCTTACCCTCTTCGGCGGGCTGGAACAAGAAAATAACGGGCCTCTCGAGAAGGGAAGCCCGTTGAGAAAGTATCCTGGCGGCACCGAGAAGGGTGGCTATATGGGCGTCATGCCCGCAAGCGTGCATCACCCCTGGGAAACAGGAGGCAAATGGCAGTCCGCTCTCCTCTTCGATAGCCAGAGCATCGATATCGGCCCTGAGGGTGAGGGCGGGGGCATCGATATCCTCCCTCAGGATGCCCAGAACACATGTGGGTGCTCCGAAACCTCTTATCACCCTCACCGAAGGCATTTCGGACAGGACAGCGGCGATCCGGGAAGAAGTGACGGTCTCCTCGAAGGCCAGTTCGGGGAACTGGTGGAACTCCCTACGCCAGGCTATGGTCTCGCTTGCTGCCTCTTCTGCATCTGAACGGAGCTGTTCAACAAGAGAAGGGTCAATGCCTTTCATCACCATCGAGGTCCGTCACCCCCTTTTCGGGTATCGTCTCTTTGCATCAAGTCCCGAAAATCGAATATGTGTTAGTGTATCATACTGTCATACATTCAGGACATGCCACGAAATGAAGGAGGTCTTTCCATGACGGTTCCCTGGGTCTATATCAGCGATCTGTCCAAACATGAGGGTGAAGAGGTTAAAATCAAGTGCTGGATGTACAACAAGCGAAGTTCCGGGAAGATCCACTTCCTGCAGCTCCGCGACGGCACGGGGTTCGTCCAGGGAGTGGTAGTAAAGGGTGAGGTGACCGAGGATCAGTTCCTTGCCGCCCGGAACCTCTGGCTCGAGGCATCACTCGAGGTTACCGGCAAGGTCAAAAGAGATGAAAGGGCACCTTCAGGTTTCGAGTTGAACGTGACCGGGATCGGGGTACTGCATAACCCTACCGACGAATACCCCATAGGGAAAAAGGACCACGGAATAGATTTCCTTCTTGACAACAGGCATCTTTGGCTTCGCAGTGCAAGCCAGCTTGCAGTGATGAGGATCCGGGAGAGGGTGATCTGGTCAGCCAGGGAGTACCTCCATAACAGCGGTTTCCTTCTTGTCGACAGCCCCATCCTCACCGGGGCGATAGGAGAGGGCGCATCGGGTCTTTTCGAGGTACCCTACTTCGACCTGGGCAACGCCTACCTGGCCCAGACGGGTCAGCTCTATGCCGAGGCAGCAGCTGCAGCCTTCGGCAAGGTCTACACCTTCGGCCCCACTTTCAGGGCAGAGAAATCCAAGACCAGAAGGCACCTGACGGAGTTCTGGATGATAGAACCCGAGGTGGCGTTCTACGATCACAAGGACAATATGACCCTCCAGGAGAACCTGGTATCCTATATCGTTCAAAGCGTCCTCGAGCACTGCGCTTCCGAACTGGCCCAGATAGGGAGGGACACGGAACCCCTGGAACGCGTGAAACCCCCCTTCCATCACATAAATTACGACGAGGCGGTGATTATGCTTCAAAAGCTGGGTAGCCCCATAGATTTCGGAACTGACTTCGGAGGAGAGGACGAGACGATCCTCACCCAGCAGTTCGACAGGCCTCTTTTCGTGGAGTGCTACCCCAAGAAGATCAAGGCATTCTACATGAAGCAGCACCCTGAAAGGGAGGATCTGGTCCTCTGCGACGACCTCCTGGCACCGGAGGGTTACGGGGAGATCATAGGCGGCTCACAGAGGGAGGATTCCTTCGAACTCCTTCACAAAAGAATAATCGAGGAGAAACTTCCTGAGGACTCATACGGCTGGTACCTTGACCTGAGGAGATACGGCACATTCGTACACAGCGGCTTTGGGATGGGAATAGAGAGGGTTGTCGCATGGGTCTGCGGCCTCCCCCATATCAGGGAGACCATTCCCTTCCCGAGAACAATATACCGACTTAACCCATAAGGGAGTGAGAGCTGGAGATGGTTCCCAACAAATGGATCCCTTACAAGGATTTTGATGGACGACCCAACTACGAACAGCGCAACTGGCTGATCGGGAGCGGCAGTATCGGCGGCAAGGCAAAGGGTTTGTCCTTCGCCTTTGATCATCTCCAGGGCTCAGAGCTCATGGAGGACGTCAAGCTGCCCTCGATGACCTATGTCATTACCACCGAACCTTTCCACGACTTTTTGAACGACAACGTTATGGACTGGATCCACGATGAACCCGACCTGGAAAAGATCATTCTCGCCTTCTTCCAGGGGAGGTTGAGAGAGTCCTTTCTCAACGATCTCGACAAAGTTCTCCAGACCCTCTACGACACTCCCCTGGCCATAAGGTCCAGCTCCCTTCTCGAGGACTCCCATCTTCTGTCCTTTGCGGGTAAGTACTTCACCACCTTTGCGGCCAACGTATTCGACATGGAGTGGAGGCGGCGGGAACTGGCCGACGGCATCAAGACCGTTTGGGCCTCGCTCTACAACCAGGCAGCAAGGGCATATCGCACCAAACACGGCTTTGCGGACCGGGACGAAGCAATGGCCGTCCTGGTACAACCCCTTATAGGACACGACCATGACGGGCTCTACTACCCCGAACTGGCTGGAACGATCTTCTCCAGGGTCTACCGGAGACCTTCACCAAGGATAGACAAGGAGCAGGGGGTGATCAGGTTCTGTTTTGGACTGGGGACCAGGACCGTCGACAGGTCCCTTGCCAGGGTGGTCTACCTGTCACACCCCAACATGAGGCCAGAGGGGAACCTCGCCAGAGAGGTGGTCCGGTACAGCCAGAGCAGTTTTGACTACGTGGATCTTGAGTTCGGCGCCTTCGTCTCAGGTGACCTGAGATCCCTTTTCCCCTTCATCATGGAACATCACAAGTCGGCCACGGCATTTGTAGAGCTGTTTGGCGACAACATCCTTTACTGGGCGGGCTCGAGACCAATGATCCCAACTACTCCTTTTTTCACTTTTGGCGATCTTCCCACCCGTTACCCCCACTTCCTCGAGACTGCCAGGAAGATCTCCATGCACTTCGAGAAGGAGATGGGGATACCTATTGATATGGAGTTCACCTACGAGACCCAGGAGAAAAAGATGACCCTGGTCCAACTCAGGCCACTCTCCTCCTATGAAGAAATGGCGTCGGTCAGGATTCCAGAGGTGTCCCACGATAAGATACTTCTCAAGGGGTCAAGGATGGTCAGCAACGGAATTATCGAATCGACACCCTACCTTGTCTACGTTGACCCTTTCAGATACGGCAACAGGGAGAACTACTTCAAGATAGCCAGGGCTCTGGGAAAGGTGAATGAGCGCCTCAAGGGGACAAGGTACGTGTTGATCGGACCCGGAAGATGGGGAAGCGTCAATCCCGACCTTGGTGTGCCCGTCGACTACGCCGAACTATGCAACTGCGGCTGCATGGTCGAACTTGGCATAGTGGAAAAGCATTTCACTCCTGAGCTCTCCTATGGGACCCATTTTTTCCTTGACCTCGACGTGGACAACATCCTTTACCTGCCCGTCTTTGCGGGCGAAAAACCGGATATTTTCAACAGGGACTGGTTCGAGGAGCACCCCTACGAAACCGGCTCCGAAGAAGAGATACGGGTCTACAAGGGGAACTTCTCGGTATATCTGAATGGAGAGACCGAGGAGGGAGTTGTGATAGAGAACTGACCCTCTCAAAAAAAGGGGGGGCCCTCCGGCCCTCCCGATCTGTCCTTCTTCCTTGATCAGGGCCAGATACCCCGGAAGCGCATTGCGAGAGTTATCCTGTCTACGGCCCTGACGTATGCGGCCTGCCGGAAAGTAATGTCCTTCTCCTTCTTGATCTTCCAGATCTCCTGGAAGGCCTTGGTCAGCTTCTTGTCCAGTTTCTGGTGTACTTCATCCTCAGTCCAGAAATCGCCTGTCCGACCCTGGATCCATTCGAAACAGCTCACGGTAACACCGCCGGAGTTGGCGAGAACGTCGGGGACCACAAGTATGCCCCTTTCGTTGAGAATGGCTTCACCTTCGGGTGTCACCGGTCCATTAGCCAGTTCAAGCACTACCTTAGCCTTGATATTGGGGGCGTTCTCGGCGTTCACAACACCTTCGAGGGCCGCCGGAATTAGGACGTCCACGTCCAGTTCCAGAAGCTCCTCGTTGGTCACGCTGTCAGCTCCTTTGATCCCCTTAATGTTACCGGTCTCTCTCTTGAACTTGGAGATCTCTTCATAGGACAGCCCCTTGGAGTTGAAAGCACCTCCCCTGCTGTCTGAAACGCCAATTACATTCAGGCCTACGAGGTTGGCAAGCTTATGGGCGTAGCCGCCCACATTTCCGTAACCCTGGACGGCAGCCGTGAGGGTTTTCCCCAGCAGACCCATCTCCCTCAACGTCTCCCGCAACACGTACATGCCGCCCCTTGAGGTAGCGTCGCCTCGCCCAAGGGATCCTCCTACGGCAACTGGTTTTCCGGTGTAGACCGAGGGTTCGCTCCTTCCCTGGATCTTCTCAAAGGTGTCAACAAACCAGGCCATGACCTGGGGGTTGGTATAAACGTCCGGTGCAGGGATATCGATATCGGTCCCCACGAAACGGTTTATCGCAAGGGAGTAACCTCGGCTGAGCCTTTCAAGCTCTCCCTTGGTCAGTTCCTTGGCGTTGACCGAGACTCCTCCCTTTCCACCGCCGTAGGGGAGATCAGCCGTAGCGCACTTGATAGTCATCCAGGAAGAGAGAGCGACCACTTCATCCCTGTTAACATGGGGGTGATAACGAACGCCGCCCTTGTAGGGTCCAAGGGCGTTGTTGTGATGGCTTCTCCAGGCTTTCAGGACCTTGACCGTCCCGTCGTCGAGCCTTAGCGGAATGGTAACCTCGAGGACTTCCCTCGGTTCCTTCAGGATCTCCAGGTACTCCGGCTCCGCGCTGATATGCGGCGCTGCCTCCTCAAGCTGCTGAACGAACATTTCGTGCGGGTTAAGTTTCGCCATCCAAATTCCCCCTTTACATTAAGAAATCGCCCCCCTGGAACGCATCCATGTGGGCAAGATTTTGTTGCGCTAATTATCATAGCACTTATGGTCCACCGCACAAGTGAAATTTTAACAAGGATAGGCAAAAAAAATAAACCGGGGCCACCCTAAAATGGGCGGCCCCGGCCAGAAAAAAACGTATGCAGTTGATCCTGATACTTCCTAGAGGAATACTCCCCTCATCCTTACGGCATCGGCAACACGTGCTATGGCAGTCATGAAGGCTCCACGGCGCATTTTGACCTTCCTCTCCTGGCTGAACTCCCAGACCCTCTGGAAGTTGCCCTTCATGATGTGAAGGAGCCTGGAGTTGTACTCTTCGCGGGTCCAGAAGTAACCACCGAGGTTCTGGGCCCATTCGAAGTAGGAACCGATAACGCCGCCGGAGTTGGCGAGGAAATCGGGAACGATAAGGATGCCCTTGGCGTCGAGAACGGCGTCGGCCTCAGGGGTTATCGGACCGTTGGCAGCCTCGACGATGTACCTGGCCTTTACCTTGTCGGCGTTGTTCTTGTTAACCGCTCCCTCAAGAGCTGCGGGAATGAAGACATCAGTGTCGAGGAAGAGAAGCTCCTCTGCGTCGATCTTCTCGAGGCCGGGCTGCTTGTATCCGTCAAGCAGCCTCTGGGGATGCTCGGAGATGTGCTGGAAAGCCTTGTTGATGTCTATGCCGTCCTTGCAGTAGTAGGCTCCAGTAATGTCACTGATACCGATGACCTTGGCACCGGCATCGACAAGGGTGAGCGCTGCATAGGTCCCTACGTTGCCGAATCCCTGGATCGTGAAGGTGGTTTTCTTTGGATCCTTTTCAAGGACCTTGAGAAGTTCAAGGGCACAGGTGGCGACCCCGAGACCGGTGGCCTCGGTACGGCCCTGGGAACCCCAGAGGCTTACCGGCTTTCCTGTGAATATCGCGGGCTCCAGCCTGCCTCTCATCTTGCTGATAGTATCCATGAACCAGACCATCTCCTGGCCACCGGTGTTGACATCCGGCGCTGGAACGTCAGACCATGCTCCGACCACCGGCTCTATCCTGGCTGCAAAGGTCCTTGCAACGCGCTCCTTCTCCCCCTTGGACATCTCGAGGGGGTTGCACTCGACGCCACCCTTCCCTCCGCCGTAGGGAATACCTGCAAGGGAACACTTCCAGGTCATGAGCATGGCCAGGGCTTCGCACTCCTCAAGGCATACGTCTGGGTGGAACCTTATGCCGCCCTTTGCCGGTCCGATGGCCGAGGAGTGCTGTACCCGGTAGCCATTGAAGACCCTGGTCGAGCCGTCGTCCATAACGACAGGGATCGAAACGGACATCTTTCGCTCGGAGTTGCCCAGTATCTCGATAAGGCCGTCCTCGAGCCCCAGTTCTTCGGCTGCTCCATAGAAGTTCTTCAAAGCGGTGTCAAGGAGCACGTTCTCGGAAGTTCTCTTACCCATTCAAACCGCACCTCCAGATTCATGCTTATGACCCGGGAAAACCGGGTCATTAAAACTAAAACCTTGTTCATAAACTAACTATTATCTTAACTTTCACGGACTAAGCCCTTCAGCAACTACTATATGTGAAATAAATCCCTTGTCAAGTGGTCGGTATTATGTATACCCGAAGTCCTCTCCTCAATATCCTGTTGGGAAGATCAGAAAGCAGGACTCCTGAAGATAGACAATTTAACAAAAAAGACCTGTTTACCTTAAGGAACTGGAGTGACCAGGACCTGAAAAGCCAACAGGAAAGAGACAGGGCCGGGAACATACTGCACTCCGGCCCTGAAGTAAACATCCTTGCTTTAGACGATCCGTCCCGTCCATTGTTAAGTCTTCATACTCTTTTCTGCAACGGAACCCGAAGTTCAGGTCTTTTGCTTTACCGGCTGATCCTCCTGGCTTCCCAGTTTCAACTGTCACTCCTTACCTGCCGCATCCTCCGCTCCGGATACCCTGGGCTGTCATTACCTCCACGTTTGCAGACCAGAGGAACCCCGTCTGTTCGACCCTTACCAGGTCATCTGAAAACTCCATCTCCTCCGGGACCCAAATTGTGATACCCTGATCGGCAAGCTTGATGTATCCACTATCTACAGGGGGCTTCCCGCTCTCGACGAGAGCTGCATATCGGGCGGATCACCCTCCCCCAAGACGTCTTACTATCACATACCCCTCCTTACCCATTGACTCGACCTTGGTCTTGGCCTTGTCGCTGATCTCCAGTTTCAGCTTTCTTTCACTCATACCCAATCCCCCCATAGAGTTTTATCTCTGGATAGCGTGTTCATTATACCCCACGGTTGTATAAACGCCAACCCCTACCGGAGAGGACCCCCATGAAATCCGAAGGAGGTACGGCAATGAACTTTTTCCCGGAGAGATGAACCATGGGGTCGGGCAAGGACCGGAACTCGATGCTCCTGGAGTGAAGCATGGGCCTTTGAATACCCAGTAGCCTCCATTCGGCATTCACTTTTCGGTCGCCGTACTTGATATCCCCGATAAGAGGGTGACCTATGGAGGCAAGGTGGACCCTCGCCTGATGCGGGCGCCCGGTGAGCAGTTCCACGAGAAGCAGTGAGACCGAAGGGTCACCCTTGATCTTCTCGAACCTGGTCAGGGCTTTCTTCCCTCTGTCTGTATCGATCCCCACGATGTTCTCTTCTCCGGTCTTGAGCAGGGGTGAGTCTATCCGGCCTTCGTCAGGGGTTTCCCCGGAGACCAGGGCAAGGTAGGTCTTGCGGACACTCTCCCGTCGCCATGCCTCGTGGAGCGCTCTCAGGGCGACCCCGTTAAGGGCCAGCACCATGGCTCCTGAAGTGTTCCTGTCGAGCCTGTGTACCGGCGTTGGCAGGAAGGTAGTGTCTTTCCAGTCGAGAGCAGCGGTGGTCCTGGAGATCACGCTCTCTCCGCCTGCAGTATCCGGTTGTGAAAGCAGGTTCCAGGGTTTGTTGACTATGCAGAGATCGTTATCGGCATATATTATCTCTATCTCCGGCCTGGAGTCCCGAAAGCGCGCTGAAACATCCTTACTGGCCCCTGCCTCCGGATCGTCCCAGGGGACAAAGACGCAGTTCCCTGAGGCCACTCGGGATGAAAAATCAACCCGGCGCCCGTCAACCTTCACCATCCCTTTTCTGAAGGCACGCATGATCGCGCTCAGCGGGAGATCGGGCCACTTCTTCCTGATGATCTTGTCGATCCTTCTGCCGTCATCATGACCTGATACCCGAAAATCCTGTCCCATAGTTATGATTCCTCAACTTTCCTGGACCCCGGTCTCCAGAACCTTCTTCCAGCAGAGAAGTGGAAGTCCGATATGGATGGTTCTCCGTTGCCGCTCTCGGGAAAAGTCTCCCAGCAGAACATAATGAAGTTGAGCTCGTCCGCTGAGGAGACGACCATGGCTTCGGGAGTTGCCGGAAGTACCGGGGAACCGTACTCCTTCCGGCCGTGATGGCTCACAAGGATATGCCCCAGGGCCGTCTCGAGTTCATCGTCCAGACCGAACTCCCTGGCCAGAAGGGAGAAGCGGTTGAACCCAAGGGCAATATGATCGATCACTGTCCCTGGGACTGTCATGGAGGGGAAGGGGTCCAGCTTGTAGGAGTCTATCTTGCCGATGTCGTGCAAAAGCCCCCCGGCGGTCACCAGGTCAAGGTCGATGTCGACACCAGAACCGTTGTATGACCGGGCGAGAGCCCTGGCGCTCCTTGTGACGGCCAATGTGTGCTCGAGAAGTCCATGGACATAGGCATGATGATGAGTGACGGCAGCTGGCATCTCCCGGAACTTCTTCCATGTCTCCCCCTGGAAGACCTTTTCCAGGAACCCCCTCACCTCGGGGCGGCAGCTATCTATCATGGACCTGAACTCATCCTCCATTTCTTCCACGGGAACCGGGGAGGACCGGATGAATTCTCCAATGGGGTACTTCTCTGGATCCAGCAGGAAGAGCTCGGAGAACTGGAACTGCTGTCTGCCCCTGAACTCCGATACGGTTCCGATGGCTCCTACAGGAACGTTGAGGAAGGCACCGGACATCTCCCGCGAGGATGGCTCCATGGGCAACCGGTCTCCGGCCCTTGCGTCCCACCATTTTCCATCAGACCAGACCTTTGCCTCTACCGATCCCTCGGAGTCCACAAGAACGACCTCCCAGAAGGGCTTGTTGTTCTTGTCCGATCTCGACTTTATCTGCTGAAGAACACCCATTATCTTGAAACGTTCACCGGGAACAAGTCCACGGAGCTGTGAAGTGGTGGCCGGTATCATACCTGACAAGACTATCCCCCCATTTGAAGACTATCACGACTTACCTTGTCCGGGCTTTGTCGGTACCCGCCCGGGATCGCTGGACGTTCCATCATCATTGAATAAGGAAGATCATGCCCCGTACTTCGAAAGTCTCCCCGCATGGGCGAGCAAAAGCCCCATCAGCTTGTGGGCCGGTATGACCCCCAGGCTCCCCCTTGCGCAGTTCCTCTCTCCGAAGGAGGCAGATCCGTCTGGCCTCACCAGGCTGCTTGCCAGCAAAAAGGGCGAGGGGTGCCAGGAATGGGATGCCATAACGCTGGGAGTGCTGTGGTCACCTGTAACGGCGAGAACATCAGGCCCTAGGTCGAGGACTTCGGGGACCAGGCTGTCGACTTTCTCTATGACCTCCCGTTTTGAATCGAAGTCGCCATCCTCTCCCCGACTGTCGGTGTATTTTACATGAACAAAAAAGAAATCGAAAGCCGCCCAGTTAGCCCTCAGGGCCTGGAAGAGCCCCTCTATGGTCTTACCCGCAGGCAGTACCTCCATTCCCACTATCCTTGCAAGTCCCTTGTACATCGGGTATGTAGCGATCGCCGCGGGGCGGAAGTGATAAAGGTCAGGCATAAGAGGTATACCGGGGGTTCCAGATACTCCCCTGAGGAGGCATCCGTTGGCCTTGATCTCATCAGAAAGTGTTTCCCTCACCTTCCGGATAAGGTCGTTTAGCAGAAAGGCTGTCTTACCGGCACCGGGTGCCAGCGCCTTGCTCCACACCATCGGTCTTCCATCGACCTGCGGGTCGGCGTCGCTGACCTGGTCGCTTAGGCCCTCTCCTGAAAGGACGACGGCGAAACGATGTTCGATACCCGGGTAGAATCGAACCCCGTTCCCGTCGATGCTCCTGATCTTTTCGGAGAGTTTGCCGACAACCCTGGAGCTGGTCTCCGTGTCCACCCGGCCCGCTCTTCGGTCGAGGATAAGATCCCTTTCGCCCCAGGTACAAAGATTCCCCCTTGCGCATATCTCCCCTGGATTGACCTCGGCGCCTACACCTATCGCCTCCAGGATCCCTCTGCCTATCTGGTGTTTCAAAGGATCGTAGCCAAACAGACCGAGGTGCCCGGGTCCACTCCCGGGTGTGATCCCCGTATCAACCATCTCGAGAAGACCCGTGTCCGAACGGGAGGCCAGAAGGTCAAGATTAGGAGTGTACGCTGCCTCCAGCTCCGTCTCGCCTCCAGGCCCCGGAAGTCCTCCTAGTCCATCCATGACGAGAAGCACAATTTTCGTACCGTTCTCCACGGCCAGATTTTTCAGGATATCCAGTCTTTCCATCAGCGTTGTTCCTCCCTCGCGAAGGGACCTCCCCATGGAAGGCGAAGCCTCCCTTGCCTTTTTTCCCTCTCTTGCTGAATAATATAATAAGCCATTTAGCCCTTTCTTTCTGCAGCTGTCCAGCTGCAGAATGGTCGGAGGCTAGCCGAAGGGAGGTATGCCCCATGATCAGAAAGATCACTTTCCCATTGCTTCTTCTCATGTTCCTGGCAGCAGTCGCTGTCCCCTGTGATGCGGCCCTTGCCCCGGAGACAGTGGACAGAATATGGCGCGACCTTACCTCGACGGCTTCACTGGATGACGCCGGCCCCGTGAACATAGAGGAAAAGGAAGAGCCCAACGCGTGGGTCTCTTTCAGCATGAACAAATACTCCGTTCATGCCACGACCGGTCTCCTTCAGACCCTCAGATCCCCCGATGAAGTGGCCGGAGTACTGGCCCATGAGATAGGACATATCAAACTGGGACACTACGACGACACCATCAAGAGAAACCTTCTCTGGATGTTACTCTACAAGGCCCTGGGAGAAAGGAGGCTGGGCGGAATCGATGTGGTAGGCACGGGGATGGTGCTAGCCGAAGCCGGTTTCAGCCGTGAGCAGGAGATAGCCGCTGACGACTACGGAGTGGCTTTGGCAGCAAAAGCGGGTTACGACCCCTGGGGACTTTTCGATGCCTTTCAGAGCATGGTTGGGGCGGGATTCAAGACCACACCAAGCGGTTTTAACTCCCACCCCCCGACGGAGCGTCGCATGGCCCATATCAGGGAGACCACTGAAAGGATAAGCGGAGAGAAAAGGTAGGAAGCGGATAATGATATACAATATCGATGGGGATAGGGTCCATGGCCCTCCCCCTTACCTAGACGGGAGGTGCTGGGAGTGGAGGACATACTTGCCGATCTTTACAGTCTTGCGGCAAAGAGCATCAGACCCTCTCCCATCCGGGAGATGTTGCATCTTGTCAGAAAGCCGGGAATGATATCCTTCGCCGGGGGGATGCCCGATCCGGACATCTTCCCTGTGGAGCAGTTCCAGCAGGCCGCCTCGATAATCTCAAGGGAGGGGAAGGATATTCTCCAGTACGGAACGACCGAGGGTTATCCCCCCCTCAAGGAATTTATCTCGGAATGGACCGCCCCCAGGATGGGGCGGAAGCTTCTTCCGGAAGAACTGTTGATCACCACGGGATCTTCTCAGGTTATAGATCTTCTCTGCTGGGCCCTCCTCGACAGGGGGGACTGGGTCATCTGCGAGGAGCCGACCTTCCTGGGAGCGACGGGGACCATGTACAACCACGGGGCCAGGTTCCTGACGGTCCCCTGCGACAGCGAAGGCATGAAGGTGGAACTGCTCCCGGATCTTATCGAAAAAGCCCTGGCCTCCGGGAACCGTATCAAGTTCATTTACACCATTGTCAACTTCCACAACCCCCTTGGCTGCGACCTGTCTCTGGAGAGAAGGAAGAGGCTCCTGGAGATCGCCAGGACCTACGGGATAATGATCCTCGAGGATGACCCCTACGGATGGGTAAGGTTCGATGGGGAGGAGATCCCGTCTCTTTTCTCCATGGACGAACAGGGACTGGTGGTCTTCGCGTCAAGCTTCTCGAAGATACTTGCCCCCGGTACCCGTGTTGCCTGGTGTGCGGGGAACAGTGAGATCATAAGGAAAATGGCCGTTTTCAAGCAAGGCACTGACACCTGCACCAGCGTTGTGGTGCAGGCAATAGTATGGGAGTACTGCAGGCTTGGACACCTCGACTCCTTTCTCCCCCGTATTGTTAGCCACTACAGGAACAAGAGGGACGGAATGGAGGCTGCCCTGCAAAAAAACATGCCCGTCGGAAGGATCTCCTGGCAAAAACCAAGGGGGGGATTCTTCTACTGGATCACGGCCCCGGGGATCCCCGCCGTGAAGCTGCTGGAAAGAGCTGTCGAGAAAAAGGTCGCCTTCGTCCCCGGGAACGCCTTCTATCCGACCGGTACGGGAGGCCGTGATAATTTCAGGATGTGCTTTACCTTCGCATCTCCCGAAATGACAGATCTGGGCGTGAAAAAGCTCTGTGAAGCAATCAGCGAGTTCGAGTGAGAGCCTGTCCCCAAGAAGAGCAGAGGCATCCGATCCTTAGGGAGGAGATTGAATTGGGCAAGGTTTGGGAACCGAACTTCAGCGGAAAGGCACAGAATGTCCGACCTTCACCGATACGGGAGATGCTGAGTGTCATCCGCCAGCCGGGAATGATATCCTTTGCGGGAGGAATGCCGGCCCCGGATGTCTTCCCGGTAAAGGAGTTCCACGAAGGGGCAGAGGTCCTACTCCGGGATGGTCAGAACCTCCTGCAGTACGGGACCACAGAGGGTTACACACCCCTGAAGGAATTTCTGGCCCATTGGACGGCGCCAAGGATGGGCAGGAAGGTATCTTCGGAGGAAATGCTCCTTACTTCGGGCTCGCAGCAGGTCCTGGACCTTATGGGTTGGGCAATGATCGATCCCGGCGACTATATAATCACCGAGGACCCCTCCTACCTGGCGGCCCTCACCGCCTTTCACAACCACGGCTCCCGGTTCATCGGGATCCCCACCGACGCGGAAGGCATGGTCGTTGACATACTTCCCGAGAAGATCGAGAAGGCCCGTTCAGAAGGCAAGAAGATCAAGTTCATCTACACCATAGTCAACTTCCAGAACCCCGCCGGGTGCACCTTGACCCTGGAAAGAAGGAAGAAACTGGTAGAAATCTCTCACAGGTACGGGATCCCCATATTCGAGGACGACCCATACGGGTACGTCCGCTTTGACGGCGAGCACCTTCCCTCCATCTTTTCTCTTGACCCTGAGGGTGGAGTGATCTATGCAGGTTCCTTCTCGAAGATCCTTGCCCCGGGAACGAGGATCGGGTGGTGTACAGGCAGCATGGATATCATCAGGAAACTGACGGTCTTCAAACAGGCATTGGACCTCTGTTCAAGCCCCATATCCCAGGCGCTGATCTACGAGTACTGCAGAAAAGGCTACCTTGACAGACACCTCCCCAATATCATCGCCGACTACCGGACCAAAAGGGATGCAATGGAGGAAAGCTTCAGGAAGTACCTCCCCCTGGATGAAGTCACCTGGGTTAAACCCGAAGGAGGTTTCTTCTACTGGATCCATATGCCCAGGATCGACGCCGGTGAACTTTTCACAAAGGCCATCGAGAAGAAGGTGGCCTTTGTGACCGGATCCCCCTTCTTCGCCAACGGAGGCGGTGAGCATAATGCAAGGATCAACTACACCTACTCCAGACCGGATGTTATCGAGGAAGGGGTCAAACGTCTCGGCGAAGCCATAAGGGAGATGCTCTGATAGAGATCTTTGAAGAACAGGAGGACCCGTACCTTCCATGAAGGATATTATTACAGCCATTTCCACAGCCTGGGGCGAATCGGGCATAGCCATCGTCCGTCTCTCCGGGGGCGGGTCCAGGGACCTGGTGAACTCCATCTTCAGGGGCGGAGAGGGCCTGAGCCTCTCTCCGCCCCGTTTTATGAAACACGGCTTTATTCTGGATAATGAAGGCGATCCCGTAGACGAGGTCCTGGCGGTCTGGTTCAGGAGGCCCGGCAGCTACACCGGTGAGGAAGCTGCAGAGATCCACTGTCATGGAGGCACCGTTGCAGCAAGGAAATGCCTGGAGCTCTGCCTTGCCGGAGGAGCCCGGATGGCCCGACCGGGAGAGTTCACGAGGCGGGCCTTTATGAACGGCAGGATCGACCTGGCAGAGGCGGAATCGGTACTTGGGGTGATCAGATCCCGTTCCGACCAAGCACTCAGGGCGGCAGTCAAATGCCTCCGGGGCCATTTCTCCGCCAGAGTGAAAAGCGTCAACGATGACATGGCCGATCTCTCTGCCTTTGCAGAAGCCGGCCTGGACCACCCGGACGAGGACATCCCGGAATTGACGCCTGATGACTACCTTCACCGTCTCTACGAGGTGGCACAGCGTATAAGGGACCTCCTTTCGTCGGCCCGTTCGGGTCGGTTTCTTCGTGAAGGGATCAGGGTCGCGATCTCCGGCCGTCCGAACGTAGGAAAATCCTCCCTGATGAACGCCTTCCTCGAAGAAGCACGCTCCATCGTCACTTCAATGCCCGGTACCACAAGGGACCTTATCGAGGAAGTGGTAACCCACAAGGGGGTTCCTCTCAGGCTGATAGATACCGCCGGGATAAGGGACCCGGGAGACCTTGCCGAAGAGGAAGGAGTACGACGTGCCATGGAGGCCATCCGCGACGCCGACATCAGGGTATGGGTGATCGACGGAAGCGAGCCCATCACCGATGACGACAGGAGGATCGCCATGTCCCTCCGTGGAAGCTGCTGTATTGTAGCGCTGAACAAATCGGACCTTCCAGTGGCGTTGGAGATCGATGACGTCAAGGACCTTCTGCCAGGGCACGAGATCAGGGTTACATCAGCTGCGACAGGGCATGGGCTGGAAGAGCTGAAGGACCTGATCGTCCTCTCCGTATCGGGGAGTACATCCGTTGACGAAGATTTCAACACCACGGAACGGCAGGTCGAGGAGTTGAGAAAAGCCCTCGAACTGGCAGAGGGGGCTATGGACGCAGTCTCCTCCGGGGCCGGTCTGGACGCTTCCCTTGAGATGCTCTCCCGTTCAAGGAAGTGCCTCTCAAGGATCCTTGGGACATCAGCCGATGAGGAACTTCTTGAAAGGATCTTTTCCGGTTTTTGTATCGGAAAGTGAACAGATCGATCCGGTGAACCGAGGAGGTGAAAATATGCCGATAGTCCAGGTACACCTGCTGGAGGGCAGGTCCACGGAGCAGAAGAAGAGGCTCGTCAGCGAAATGACCGCTTCCATCTGTCTTGCACTTGGGGTCAGACCTGAGCAGGTCAGGATAATCCTCTCCGAAATGTCTCGCGGTGACTATGCTGTCGGAGGGGAACTCTTCTCGGAAAAGAAGATTTAGTTTCCAGGCTGTCTCAGTCCCGCCAGCGCCGGTGCATCCACAGCCACTGCTCCGGCGCTTTCCTTATCATTCTTTCTGTCCAGAGGCTTGCTTCCCGTGTCATTATGAGCATCTTCTCTTCCCTGGTCCCATCGCCGGGTTCGTCTATGGGGGGACCGATATCTATCCTGTACCGGAAAGAACCCAGCCTGGTGGCTGCGACGGGGATAAGCGGAACTTCGGCCATTATCGCGAACGCGGCCGGGCCTCCGGCGGTCTGGCAATCTTTCCCGAAAAAGGGTATCCTTAGCGCTCCCTTTCCGCCCCAGTTCTGGTCTCCGGCTATCACGACCATTCCGCCCTCCCGGAGTCTCCTGACAGGCTCCTTGAGAGCGGATTGCTTGGAGATGGGTCTCCCCCCTATATTTCTTCGGTACTTCTCGATCAGTTCGGCCAGGTCCCTGTCATCGGGGTCCTTGATGATCCCGTAGATAGGGAAACCTCTCCGGGCCAGCCAGGCCGCCATTAGCTCCCAGCTTCCAAAGTGGGCCATGAGGATAACGGCGCCCCTGCCTCTGGATGCCTGTTCCCGGAGCCACTCGAGACCGCTGGAATCGATGAACCATTTATCCACCAGGGAGGGGTCGTTCTGGACCACCAGATATTCAGCCAGTGAGGCAGCGAAGTGCCTGTAAACCCTTGAAAGGTTCTCTCTCCTCCAGGACGGGGAGGACTTGGGAAAGGCGATCTCCATGTTCCCTAGGGCTACTTTCCTTCGTGGTGCGACCACTCTCAGAAGTCCATAGAGCACTCCCGAGGCCAGGGCGGCTCTCCACCCGGGCCGGATCCATTTCCTGACTGCTTCCAGGGCATGGGCCTGAAGGGACATGCTTCTCCACCCACTCTAGCCCTTGCTGGCCGCAAAGAAGCGCTTCTTCCCCAATCGGAAAAATAGATGCCTTCCTTCGATCAGGTTCCCTTCCTCGATCTCGTCGGATGGACCCATCCGTCTTCCGTTGAGGTAGACCCCCCCACCCTGGATGAGCCTCCTGGCTTCGCTCTTGCTTTTGCAGGCCCCGGAGGATGAGAGAACCTCCACCGGAGAAGGCAGGAGCTCCTGGGGGAAAGCTCCCGTCGGTACTTCAGACATAAGGATCCGGAGCATATCAGGTGTGAGCTCCGAGGGCTCGAAACCCTCACCGAAAAGAATGGCACTGGCCCTCTCTGCGGCCCTTAAGGCACCCTCCCCGTGAAGTCTCTCCGTTACCTCCCTTGCCAGTCTCTTCTGGGCCTTCCTCTTCTCAGGCCTGGTCTCGTGGGTTTCCATTATGTCCCTGATCTCGTCGAGGGGAAGAAAGGTGAAGAGCTTCAGCAGCTTCTCAACATCACGGTCGTCAGTGTTGATCCAGAACTGGTAGAACCTGTATGGTGATGTCCTTTCAGGGGAGAGCCACACCGTCCCGCCTTCTGTCTTCCCGAACTTCTGGCCCGAGGCGCTCAGCAGGAGCGGGTAGGTTATCCCGTATGCCTGACCTCCGGCCTTCTTCCTTATCAGGTCGATCCCGGCGATTATATTGCCCTGCTGGTCGTTCCCACCCATCTGGAGCTTGCAGCCGTGGCTTTCGTAAAGATGGCAGAAATCAAAGGCCTGTAGAAGCATATAGGAGAACTCGGTGTAGGAGATGGACTTCTCAGGGTCATCAAGGCGACTTTTGACGTACTCCCTTCCTATCATGTAATTCACGCTGAAGTGCTTGCCTGTGTCCCTCAGGAACTCAAGCAGGGTCTGTTTGCCCAGCCAGTCGTAGTTGTTGATTATCAGAGCCGAGTTGGCACCGCAGTCGAAGTCAAGGAACTGTCCAAGCTGCTCCTTTACGGTCACCAGGTTCTTTTCGACCTGCTCCAGGGTAAGAAGGTTCCTCTCCTTGCTCTTTCCGGAAGGGTCACCGATAAGCCCCGTGCCCATACCGGCTATGGCAATAGGCCTATGACCGAAGCTCTGCATCCAGGCCAGCCCCATCATCGGGATAAGGTGTCCTACGTGAAGGCTGTCCGCGGTCGGATCGAACCCGATGTAACCGGTTACCATCTCGCTGTCGAACAGGGATGACAGTTCCTCGGGATGACTGCACCACTCAACGCAGCCTCGTTCCATCATTACGGCCAGGGGGTTTCCCTGCATTGCGATTCCTCCTTGTCCTGAACCTTCTATGGTCCTTCCGTTCCGGACCTTACTGGGCCGGAACTTCAGCTCCCTTCCAGCTGCCCATCCCTGACCCCAGATCATGGACCACCAGGGTTACCTGCCCCATGGACCGCAACTCTCCGATCAGACTGGCAAGATCCTCGGGATCGGGTGTCTCGTCAACCCCGAAACGATCTGCAAGATCAGTTATCCTCGAAAGGCTTTCGAGAGCATCAGCGGCTTTCGGCAGATCGGCGAAAAACCAGAGTACAGCATCTTTCTTGCCGACAGGGACAACCTGGTCCACAGGTACCGGTCTCCCCAGTGTCGAATCGTTTATCACACCCGCCAGAGCCAAATCTTCATTAGCTGCAGCTATCATCGTAAATGGAATGGAAAGTCTCCCTCCGGAATTGAAACCCCGGACGGGCTGGGGAGAGAAGGCAAACCTGGCCCACTTGTTGCTCCAGAGACCTTCGATCCATCTGATCCCTTCGGCACCCCTTGAAGGGAGCTGCAGAAGAATGCCGGGGAGACTGAAAAGAAGGACCCTGCTCTGACCTCCGACGGAGGCCACCAATGGACCCTCGATCAGGTCGGCCAGTGAACTGCGGTCAAATCCGGCCTCCTCCATCCAGTCAGGAACCGAAAGGTCTTTCTCGATCAGTCCTCCCAGACCCTCCGGTACGGAGACTCCCAAGGCAGCTATAAGGGGCTCCGGGAAATGTACCGGGCCGCCCCATGCCATGGGGGTGATCTTTTCGCGGATCTGCTCAGGCAACCATTCCTTTAGACCCTCTGCCTTCCATGCTATCCCGCCGCTATCCGGTCGACGGTTCCATGCCAGCTCCAGCGCAATGGGGACATCGGGGGCTTTTAACCCTCTCAGGGAGGCGGCCTGGGCGATCATTTTCCCGTCAAATAAAGCAAGGTGAGCAGGCCATAAGGGCTCGACGCTGAGATCTGCCTTGAACCTTTCCTGCAAGCCTTCAAGGGCTTTCGCCATTCTATCGAGACCTTCGAAGGAATGGGAGGCGAGAAGGAATTCCCTGTCGCCGCGAAGAAAGAGGACCACTCTCCCTTTACCGGCGGTCAGGCGCAGGATCCCTTCTCTTTCAGATGGGCCCAGGGTCAGGCCCGAGGAACTTTCAAGCCAGGGGCCGGGTATCCTTCCTTCCTGAATATCCTTAAGGTGCTTGGGCTGTAAAAGGAAGGAACCATAAAAGACGGGCTCGTTGGCGACCCAGGCTCCCAGGACCGATGATCTTTCTGCCATGGTGGCCAGCGGGAGAAGGTCCGAGAGGCCTGAGACCAGAGACCGGACGCTCTCCTCTGCCTCCTCGACCATCTTCTCTGGCAGCTCCGGTCCCAGCTGTCCGGGTCCTGCCTCGAAAAAGAACCTTGGTGAATCCATATCTATTGCCGGAATGGCCATTGCGGTATCAACGACCCTTTCCGGAACTTTGCCGAAGAAGAAGACCGTTCCGGCGATAATGCCAGCCGCGACGAGGATGGAGAACCAGAAGAACAACCCCTTACGCATTTTCATCCCTCCTCTGGAATCGGTTCTTGATATCCCAAATGACCTTGTAGACGGGAGGTATAAGGAAAATGGCCATGGTCCCGCCAGCAAGAAGACCCCCTATCAGCACTATGGCGAGTGGGGCCCTGTACTGCCCCCCCTCGCCCAGACCGAGGGCCAGGGGGAGCATCGCGACCAGGGTCGTAACGTCGGCCATGATGATCGGCCTGAACCGCACCCTGCAGGCCTCGACCACCGCCTCGGCCGCCTCGTGCCCCTTCTTCCTTACCACTTCAGCGTAGTCGACCACCACAATTGCGTTATTGACCACCAGGCCGACAATCATCACCAGACCGAGAAGACCGTAGATGGAAAGGGTCGTTCCCGTGAGAAGGAGCGTGGGGATGACCCCGATCACCGACAGGGGTATGGTCAGCATTATCACCAGGGAGAAAAGGTACGACTCCAGTATGCCTGCTATCATGAGAAAGGTCAGCACTATCGCCATGGAGAAGGCCACAAGCATTCTCTGGAAGTTCTCCTGAATGTTCTGCATCTCACCTTCTATCATGAACCGGTACCCCGCCGGAAGCTGGATCTCATCCATTCTGGGCGTGATATCCCGAAAGACGTCACCCACCGTGCGACCGGCCACATCTGCCTGTACGCTGACCTTGCGCTGCCTGTCAACCCTGTAAATGGCCGTCGGGGAGGGCTCATAGGTAACTGCAGCCAGCTCGTTGACGGGGACGAAACCGGAAGGCGTCCACATCGGCAGTTCCGGGACGCTTGTGGGTGAGTCGACCCATCGATCGGCAAGTTTCACAAGTATGTCGTATTCGTTGCCCTGTTCCCTGTAGACCCCGGCGTTGATCCCGCTCAGGTAGCCCCTGAGTTCCTCGGACACATCGGCAAGGGTCACCCCCATGGAGGTCAGCTTGTAGTTGTCAGGGGTAAGCTTGAGGTCAAACCTTCCTACCTTCCAGTCGGTATCCAGGTCGGCCAGTCCCGGAATATCTCTGATCTTCTCGATCAGCTCCTTGGAGATACCGTCAAGCACATCAAGGTCGGGCCCGCTAATTGTTATCTGGACTGGTCTGCTCATTCCTCCTCCCCCCTGGCCCGATGCCACGTTGATGGTCACGTTCGTGTCAGGGAGACCTGCGAACCTTCTCCTGAGGTCCGATGCCAGGGCAAAAGCGCTCTTCCTTTCGCTCTCATCAACAAGGTAGACCCTGATGGTACCGCTGTTGACACCGGAAAGCCTCCTGCCTCCAACGGTGGTGCTGATGGACTTGACATAGGGCTGTTCCCGCAGGAAGGCCTCAACTTTCCTGATCTGTTCGTCGGTGGCCTCCAGCGAAGCCGTGCTGGAAAGTTCAAGATTGACCCTGATCACACCCTCGTCGACTTTTGGGAAGAACTCGAAGCCCACCCTCGGCACCAGCAAAAGCGATCCCACAAAGAGGAGACCGAAGAAACCTATGGTCAGCCATGGATGCCTTACGGCCTTCTCTACATAGATGTGGTGAAAAACCTCGACCTCGCGGTAAAGCCAATGCCACCAGGCGGTTGCCTTCTTGGCGAAGGATGAGACATGTATGGAGCCGCCGAGTCTTGCGGCGGCCATTGGTGTAACTGTGAACGCACCCCAGAGGGAGAACAGTGTCGAGAATACCACCGTAAGGGCGAACTGGTTGAAGAACTGACCCACGATCCCCCCCATGAAGGCAATGGGGATGAAGACACCCAGGTTGGTGGCCGTCGTCGAGAGGACTGCCAGGGAGATCTCTCTTGTACCCTCCTCCGCCGCGGTAATAGGGTCCATGCCAAGCTCCCTGTAACGGTAGATGTTCTCCAGAACGAGAATGGCGTTGTTTACCAGGACCCCCACCGAGATGGCAAGCCCCAGTGTGCTCATTACGTTAAGCGTGTACTGGAAGAAGAACATGGGGATAAAGGTGGCAATTATGGATGTCGGCATCGCTATTGCCACGGCCAGGGTCGAACCGAACTGCCTGAGGAACAGGTATATGAAGAAGGCTGTCAGGAGGGTCCCTATGACCATGTCCCTAATGACGTTCTTGACGGCTTTCTCTACGAACTCGCTGGAATCGTATACCACTTCGAGTTCGACGCTGTTCCCGAGTGAGGGGGCTATCCTCTCCAGTTCAGTCCTGACAGCCTTTGAGACCCTTACGATATTTGCGTTGGGCCTTGCTATCAGTTCCAGAAGAATGGAGTCCTTCCCGTCGAACCTGGCACGGTTCCTCTCATCCGCCAGGCCGTCAACGACGTTGACAACGTTCCCCAGCCTGACTACCCGGCCCTCACCCATGGGGATCCCGATATCACCGAACTGGCTTGACTGGGAAGGCTCGCCCACGATACGGACCGAAGTCTCCCTCCCTCCCAGGGTAATGTTCCCCGAAGGTGAGCTGAAATTGGAAGCCTTGACAAGGGATGCAAGCCTCCGAAGGCTCAGGTTGTGGGCCATCAGGCTGGAAGGGTCGGCGTCGAGATGGATCTCCCTTACTCTTCCTCCGCTTATGTCCACGCTGGCCATCCCGATTATCTGGGTCAGCCTTTTTGCCACCTGGTCCTCCACTATATCCCTGGCCTGGTATGAGGGAAGTCCTGTCTTGGCGACAAGCATCATGAAGGGCTGGGCATTAATGTCGATCTTGTCAACCACCGGTTCATCGGCATCGTCGGGCAGATCTGAGGTGATCGCCTTCACTCTGGTCGATATGTCAAGCGTGGCCTGGGTGACGTCGACCTCGTACTCAAGAACGGCCACAACGAAGCCGGTGCCCTCCAGGGCGTAACCGTTAATCTCCTTGACACCCTCCACGGAGGCAATGGCGTCTTCTACGGGCTGGACTATCAGCCTCTCGATCTCCAGGGGGCCTGCTCCCCTGTAGGCGACCCGAACAAGGACCACCGGAATGTCCATCTTCGGGAGAAGGGCCACTCCAAGTTGATAGAAAGAGTAAAGTCCCAGAAGGACCAGGATCGTCATAATAACCGTCGTCAGGACCGGTCTTCTGACGGAGTTGCCGATAAGGTTCATTACTGATCCTCCTGGACCCAGATCCTGGCATTGGGGAACATCCTGTCTGAACCCTTTACTACTACCTTCTGACCTGGTTCCACTCCTGACAGGATCCGGACCGACCCTTCGTAGGATCCCCCGGTGATAACATCCCTCTCCTCCGCCACTCCATCCGTCTCTACATAGACGACGGTCCTTTCGCCGCCTATCTGCTTGAGTGCCTCGTAGGGGACGACGATGGCATCGGCAATGTCCTCATCCTGAACCTGGGCCTCCAGCGCCTGTCCCGGGCTCAGCCCGGAACCGGGAGGGACCGAAAGGATCACTGAAAAAAGGCCAGTTGAGCTGTCCGCAACAGGATCTACCCTCTTGATCCCTGCCTTGATCCATCCATTTGGAGTCCTCACCCTCGCAGGCATGCCCCTTACTATCTTGAATATGTCCTTGGGGGAGACGTCGAGCACCACTTCGATGGCTTCAAGGTCCGCCACGGAGAAGAGCGTCTGTCCCGGTGATACAAGGTTGCCAGTCTCCACTGAACGGCCGGTAACGATTCCATCCAGGGGTGACGTGATGGTCATTCTCGAAAGGGACATCTGGATATCCTTGAGGGAGGCCTGGGCTGACTTGGCATCAGAGAGAGCGGCCTCAACTTCCTGGACGCTCGCCCCTCCTGCTGACCGAAGGGCCGAAAGACGCCTGTACCTCCCCTGTTTCTCGGCCACAGAGGCTTCCTGTGCGGCCAGCCTCTCCCTTGTGACACGGACGTCCAGGGTGGCAAGAACCTGCCCATTCCTGACTTGGTCACCAACGTCAACGTTGACAGAAGAGACGTACTCCTGGCGTTCTGCTGCTATTGTTACTTCTGAGGACGCCTGGGCCCTTCCGAAGAAGTTTATCCAGTGCTCCCAGTGCGAGGAGGCTACCTCGTGTACGGTCACGGGGATACCCTCCCGGGACCGGATCTCAGCAACGCTTACAGGGGGTTGAGGTACAGGCCTGAAGAAGATCCTCCAGGCCCCGAAGGCGACCAGCAATATTAAAAGGAGCCACCAGATCCATCTGTAGGAAGTCTTTCCCTTCTTCATACTGTTCATGCTATTCCTCCATCGGTAACTTGCCTTCGGCAGAAGCCAGGGCTGCCTCAGCCACAAGAAGCCCCCGTCTTGCGTTGATAAGCGAGGCCACTGAACTCGCAAAACGGGTCTGTGCGTCCAGTACCTCTATCTGGTTGGCCAGCCCCTCCCTGTATCGGAGGAGGACGATCTCTCTCTCCCTTGAGACCGTGCTGAACCTGGACCTCTCGGCTTCGAAACCCTTGATGGCTGCGGTGTAATCCTCCCAGGCCGACAGGAGGTTCATCATTACTTCAGCAGTGGCAGACCCCACGGAGGCCTCGGCAGAGGCCAGTGCTGCCCTGGCCCTCTCCGTTGTCCACCGGGCTTGCCCTCCGTCGATAACGGGGATCGTGAGAGTGGCCCTCCCCCACCATTCATCCTGGCTATACTGCTGTGAGGCCGTCCCGTCGGTCAGGAGGGTCATCGTCGCCGACATTCCAAGGGTGGGCAGTGAGATCATCTCGGCAACCCTCAGCATGTGCTCCGCTCTCTCCATTCCCCACCGTGCCCTTACAACTGAGGGGTGATCCCTGGCGACAGATTCGAAGTCAGGCCGGTCTCGTTCTGGCTCAACGGGGAGATCCACCTCGAAAAGGCCTTCCGCCGGGCGGATATCCCTCCATCCCGCAAGACCTTTCAACATAGCCTCAAACCCTGACCTGGAAGCCTGTTGGAGGGCCAGAGAGTGCCTGGCTTCAGCGAGGGCGCTTTCGGCCCGCATGACGTCGAGCTCCGGGACCATGCCCTGTTCGTACCTTAGCCTGGCATCCTGAAGAAAGGCCTCCCTCTTGACGATCTCATCCTCGGCGGCCCTGACTGAGGCCTCCCCGGCGGCAGCTCCCCAGAATGCCATGGCAGCGTTATGGTAGAGCCTCAGAACAGCAGCATCAAGGGCGGTCTCCGCCTCTCTCAGTCCTGCCGTCTCGGCCCGGATGGCCTCTTTCTCCCGCCCGAAGAGGCTGGTGTTGTAAGAAAGGGTGAGCCCCGCGCTGGAAGATGAATTGATCCCCTCATTCTTGGTCGTGGTTCCCGAGAGCCCAGCGGTGACCTTTGTCGGCACCGCGGTAAGCTTCAGGGAAGCGTGGGCCGCTGAAACTGTCTCTTTTGCCGCTTTGATCCCGGGATTGTTCTGCAGGATGATGTTCCAGGCCTCTTCCCAGGTCATCCCCACTGCACCGGCCCTTCCCGGAATGGACAGGGAGAACAGGACCAGGCCGAAAGCGATCAGTACCTTTGTAGCGTGACTTTCTCTAAAGAATGAGATCATTATCGTTATCACCACCAGTCTTTCAAAAAAGGGTCCACAGAATTCTAGCACAGGGGGGGGGCTGCTGTTCCATGGGAACAGGGCTCACTCGCTGACCTTTTTAACCTCTTTCTCTCTCTTCAACGACCTCAGGAGCGTTCTCGCGGAGACGGCGAGGTTCAGGGCCTCGTCTCCCCGGGCGGTTGAACCGTCCTCTCTCAGCTCCGTGGCAATGGAGACGATCTCGCAGAGAACGGCCTCCACTGCCCCAAGCCCCCTGCAGGGGACACCGGGGCTCACGGCGACCCTCTCGGGCGCCTTCGCCACGGTCAGGTCTTTTTCCTCTTCCCCTGTCAGATCGTACTCCCTCCCGGCTTCTGGCACGACGGACCTTATCCCGTTCTCCTCGAAAGTCTTGGCCAGGGCCTGGGAAGACTCGAGCTCTCCATGAGTAATGAAGAACACCGGATCGGTCCTGAACTGCGTGGCCCAGGCAAGAAGATCCCGGCGGTCTGCATGGGCCGAGAAGCCGTTGATGGTATGGATCTTGGCCTTTACGGCCACTTCCTCTCCTGCAACACGGACCACCTTCTCTCCCTCCACAATGCGCCTCCCAAGGGTACCTCTGGCCTGGTAGCCTACGAAAACAACGTCGGTCGTCTCCATGAACAGGTTGTTCTTGAGATGGTGAACGATCCTGCCTCCGTTGCACATTCCGCTTCCGGCGAGGACAACCGCTTCTCCTATTTCGTTAATATTCTTGGATTCTTCCACGTCGGAGACGATCCTGAGGTTATCGGGGGAGAAGGGATCGTTGCCCGCCCTTATCTGCTCCTGTATCTCCGACGAAAGCAGTGAGAGGTGCTTGTTGTAGACCTCTGTTGCTTTCAGGCCCATGGGAGAGTCGAAGAATATGGGAACGCTGGAGGGAAGGATACCTTCCTTCTGCATGAGCATCAGTTCGTAGAGGACCCTCTGTGCCCTGTCGACGACGAATGTAGGGATAAGGACCTTGCCATGATCCTGGATCATTATCTTCATGGCTTCCCTGAACTCTTGACGGCTCTCCTCGTTGGTCCTGTGCTCCCTGTCCCCGTAGGTAGACTCGATAACCACGTAATCTGCATCTTCAATGACCGAAGGGGTTCTCTCCATGACCGTCTTCTGGGGTCCCAGGTCACCCGAGAAGACGACCTTTACCTCGCGACCCTCTGAGTCGCCCCATATCTCGAGATTAGCGCTGCCAAGGATATGCCCTGCATCCCGGAAACGTACCCTGAAGCCCGGGGCAGGCTCAATGATATCATCGTATGCCACTGGAACAAGCATGGCTGTAGCCTTATCGACATCTTCATCGGAGAAGAGGGGCTCTTCAGGTGGTAGCCCCTTTCGCTTGTTCTTGCGGGACTTCCATTCGGCATCCTCTTTCTGGATCTTGGCGGAGTCCCTCCAGAGAACATCCGTCAGCTCGACGGTGGGCGTTGTGGCGATGACCTTACCGTTGAACCCCATCTTCACAAGCAGAGGCACCCTGCCAGTGTGATCCAGATGGGCATGTGTCAGTATGACCGCGTCGATCGTGGAGGGATCGAAGTCCAGGGGCTCACTGTTCCTGTCTTCGTTGCCTCCCTGAAAGATACCGCAGTCGATCATAAGCCTGGAGGTCCCTGTCTCCAGGATATAGTTGGATCCTGTAACCTCTCCAGCTGCTCCCAGTATGCGAAGTCTCATCGGTTTGCCCCTGGGGGCTCCCTCCTTTCGAATATCCTTTCAATTATTCCCATTCTATACTAGAATCGCATGACGGGGTCGTACGGCCTGTCACGATCACCATAATCCACCGGGAGGTAACCCCAATGGATCCTTTGGGCGCCATCCTCATCCTTGGAGCACGACTTCTTGACGTTTCACTTGGCACATTCAGGATCCTTCTCCTCGTAAGGGGGAAGAAACTCCATGCTTCCATGACGGCTTTCTTCGAATCGGCTATCTACCTTGTAGCCCTGGGGTATGTCCTTCAACAGGGGGTCAGGGGATGGCTGCAGATAGCAGCTTACGCCGGAGGCTATGCGCTGGGCAACTTCCTCGGGGCTACCCTGGAGGAAAAGATCCTCAGCTCCTTCGTACTTGTCGAGGTGGTCGGGCCCGTCACCGATGAAATGCTCGAGACCGTCGAGAACCTCAGGGAAGAGGGTTACGGAACGACCGTCGTGACAGGTTCAGGGAAAACGGGCGAGAGGATCATCCTCAAGATCATCTGTCAGCGGAACGACATAGGCCACGTTGCGCAGATGATCGGCAACAGGGGCTTTGTTTTCACCTCCGAGGTAAAAGCGGTATGGGGCGGGTACTTCAGGCAAAAGAGGAAGTGAGCGACCAGCTGCACCGGACAAGGGTCCCGCCTTCCTGTGATCTTGAGACTTCAAGCTTCCCTCCGATGAGGGACATTCTTTCGGACATATTGGCCAGGCCCCTGTGCCCCCTGACGCGAAGCTCCTCGAAATCGGCGGGGGGGTCGAACCCTTTACCGTTGTCGGTTACTTCGAGAACAGCAGCCCCTCCCTCCCGGAGGAACCTGACGTTCACCCTTGAGGCCTCCCCGTGACGGACAGAGTTGTGGACCGATTCCTGAACCACCCTGAAAAAGGCAAGCGTAACATCGGGTGGCAGATCCTCTTCGGTATGTACTTCCACGGATATTTCCACCCCCAGGTGCCTCGAAAGCCTCTCTGCCAGTTCGTCCAGGGCCTGTGAAAGGCCCAGGTCGAGCCACGGCGGCGAGAGTTCGTCGCAGAGAGCTCTCATCTCGTTTACGGCATGTCGGGCACCCTCCTCGGCGTTCTCCAGGCGGACAAGACCACCACTTCGCTCGGTTCCCTCCATCCTCGCCAGCCTTATCTGGTGGATAAGGGCTGTTACGTCCTGCAGGGGGCCGTCATGGATATCCCTGGCTATTCGGGACCGCTCTTCCTCCTGTACCCTGACTATATCCCCGACATATCTTTTCATAAGTTCCGCCCTCTCCACGGCCCCCCTGGCCAGATGGTGGAGAACCTGCCTGAGCCTCCTGATCTCGAAAACCGCGCTGGGGTCGTCTTCTTCAGGGATCTCCTTGCCGAGCTGGAGGGTAGAGACCTCTGTACCCAGGACTCTCAGGGGGGCCACAAGCCATTTCCAGAGGGCGAGAACGGATATCAGTCCCAAAAGACCGGTCATTCCGACGAGAATGGGCCATCGGCTGAAACGGAGCATCGGACCGAGAAGCTTGTCCCATGAGACCGCTGCCACCACGTACCATCCGGTCTCCCCGGCAGGATAGGCAGCAAGAGTAAACTTCTCGCCCTCTCTGCTTTCTACCTCTATGGCGGCACCTATGGGGATGCCCCTTTCCCAAAGGAGAGGCAGGGCGTTGGCGTCACCAGTGGACAACAGGATGTTGCCCTGAACGTCCACTACGGCCACCCAGCCTGGTATCGAAAGATCCCAGGTAAGCTGCCTCAGCCTCATGAACCTCTCACGATCAGCGAGAGGGAATGTCCTTGTTCTGCTCCAGCTCAGGTCAAGCCTGGACGCAAAGCTCTCGGCGATGTCCACAACGTATGACCGTGCCACCATCTCCATGGTCTTTTCGTGCTGGATAAGACCTGCCCCACCCAGGAGAAGAGCAGAAAGGGAGGGGATCATTATGGCAACGGTGAGGAGGATCAGAAGGTGCCTCCTCATTCAATTAACTCCTCCAGTGCAACAATGCCGTATTTAAGGGCCAGTAGCATTGCCTCTGTCTTGTTCCTGGCCCCTAGCTTGTCGTAGATCGAAGCCAGATGGGTCTGGACAGTTCTCTCACTGATTATGAGAACTCCGGCGATCTCCTTGCTGGAGAGACCCCGGGCAGCGTGGAGGAGGACCTCCCTCTCCCTTGCCGACAGTGTCTCGAAGGCTGAATCGCCGTCCTCGATGCTGCGTGCCACCTCTCCATCAAGATAAAGACCTCCGCGGGCGACTACCCTGATGGCCCGGGAGAGCTCCTCAGGAGTCACTGTCTTGAGAATGTACCCCCTTGCCCCTGCTCTCAGGGATGCCATAACGTACTGCTGTGCATCGAAGGAGGTGAGCATCACAGGCACGACGGGAAGGGATGACCCCTTGATCCTTCTTGCCAGGGAAACCCCGTTCTCGCCGGGCATCCTGATATCCAGCAGTGCGACATCAGGCTTCTCCCTCTCGATGATCTTCCAGGCCTCCAGACCGTCGCTGGCCTCCCCGACCAGCTCAAGGTCCTTCTCCTTGGCTATGTAGTCCCTCAACCCTGCCCGGGTGAGGGGGTGATCATCGGCAAGGAATACCCTTATCGTCATTGGACCCACCTCCGTGACCCCTGTCGGGGTTTTACTGCACAAGTATGCTTCAGAAAATGACGGAACGTATCCGCAGCCTTACCTATTTGCCAGGGGCAGGGGAAACTCAGCCCAGATCCGAAAAGGATACGAATCCGTAGGCCGACCGTGCGTAGAGAACCGCGTTCCTGACGGCCTCTTCAAGAGCTGAGGCGGCCAGCCAACCAACAAGGACCGTCGGGAATTCCCATTCACCCACTGAGGCACAGAAGACCGTATCTCCGTCAAAGGGGGTGTTGAAGGGGAAGATGACGCCGGCCAGACCGGCCTGGCCCATAATGGCGATGCGCCTGCAGGCGGCTTTGCTCAGTCTCGCGTTGGTCACAACGGCAGCGAGGGTGGTACTTTTCCCCCATTCATTCCATACCTCCCCCGAACCCGACATCGTTCCGGGGTCAATGATATTGTCTTCTACGAGTGATCCGGCCATAAAACCGCCCGAAAGATCCCTGACGGCACCGAAGGCATTCACCACAGCGACAGCGAACACCTCCAGCTCCCCTGACGCCTTCCTGGCCCAACCCAAACCCGATTTCATGGACCTTTCAATGCCGGAGTACTTGCCGACGGTGGCCCCAGTACCTGCTCCACAGTTACCCATGGGGGACTCCTGGATGGAACGCGCCTCGAGACAGGCCTCCATTCCCATGGAAGGGTCTGGCCACGCCGAGGATCCCCCGCAGGAAAGATCGAAAAGACAGGCGGCGGGAACAATGGGTATAACCCCGAACCCCGAATCGAAACCCCACCCTCTCTCCTCGCAGTATCGCATGACCCCGTCGGCTGCAGAAAGCCCCCTGGCGCTCCCCCCCGAAAGCACCAGGGCGTTGATCCTTTCAACAGTGCACTCAGGTCCCAACAGGGCTGTCTCCCTTGTTCCTGGCGCGCCTCCTCTTATGTCGCAGGAGGCGGTGGCACCTTCGGGGAAGACCAGGACAGTGCACCCGGTCCCCTTCTCATGATCCTGGGCATGCCCTATCCGCCACATTTTCTATCACCTCTCATCCCAAGGTAAGGACCTTCCAGATAGCAAAAAGTACCCCCGCAATACCCTCTCCTCCGAGAAAACCCGAGGCCACGAGGGCCAAACCTTCTTCTCCGCGGGGGAAGAATCTGTCAGACAATGCCCTGAAGAGCCCCCCTGCACCTGCCGCAAGGGATATGGCAACGGGAAGATATATCCCTATCCCCACCGTCATGCAGGGAACTCCCATCAGGGACAGGATCGATCCGCCGGCCAGCCCTGCCAGGAAAGCTCCTCTGTCGGGGAGACCGTCGATCATGCTCTTGACGGCGAATGCCTGGGGAGCGGTCAGGTCCGTTCCAGGACCCATGGCGCCAAAAGCCTCCCTTAGCAGAAAGACCGTGAGGGTTGCGGCTATCGCCCCTGCAATTCCCCCGGCGGCTTCACTGGCAAGTTGTGCCCGCGGATCCGTTCCAAGGATCGAACCGGCCCTGAAATCCTGCATGGCATCTCCCGCCAACCCTGTGGCTACCGCAACGACAGCTGTCACCAGAAAGGCCTCCTGGCCTCCTATATGCCAGAAAGTTCTAATTGCCAGAAGCACCAGGATCCCGAAGATCTCCATGGGGTCGATACCCGTCTGGCCCGTTATGGTGGCAGCCATGACTACGGTTACCCAGACGCCTGCCGTCGCTAACAGTGAGGGGACAAGCGGAATACCCGCTCCAAAGGTCAACACAAGTGCCGAGACAGCAGCCACCATCGCCACCATCCTCAAGTTCTCCCGGGAAGAAGAGAGACTCTGGAAAAAGGACCTTGCAGCCCCCCTGAACAGAACTGCCACTCCCGCACCCACGATGACCCCGATCCCGAGGCTCCCCCTGAAAGCTTCGGCGGTGGCCCCGTCGGGGAAAAAGCCCGAGGAGAGACCTATGGGGACAAGAAACCAGTGGGCCGCCACCGCCCCCAGGGCCCAGGAGCCCATGTAGAGTGGGCCAATGATGAACCCTATTCCAAGGGCCATGGGCGATACCCAGACGCTGAAAAGCGGACCTCTCCCCAGAATTGGCGGTATAATGCCTGAGGCGTCACGAAGCCAGGTCAGGATCCCCGAAAACCCGCATGATGCGAAGAGGATCCCCGCTTTTCTTCCACCCCTGTCCCCCGCCTGAAGGGTTCTCGCCGCAGCTACTCCCATCGGGAAGGGCAGGTCCAGATCCTGAACGAAATGCCTTCTCAAAAGACCTGTAAAGGCTACCCCCAGAACTGTTCCCACCAGGGCGACCACGACCGCGTTACCGACACCCAGGTTAGATCCCGGGTCGGACATCCAGACCCCCGGCAGCGTGAAGGCCAGCCCCCCAGCCACCAGTCCTCCCGCTGACATGCCGGTATGGGCCACGTTGATCTCCCTCAGGGAGGCACCCAGAGGTCTCAGAACGGCCATGGACAGCACTGCGACAAAGATAGTAGGCCATGGAAGGGCTCCGATCCTGAGGGCTACGTATGTGCTGCTTCCTGCTATCAGAACGGAACCTGCCACGGCAAGGACCATCGCACGGACCGTCAATTCTGGAGCTGTCAGAGGTTTCTTCATTCCGGGGCCTCTCTCCTTTACAGTTCGATGTTACACTATTAGAGTATCTTAATATGAGACAATACCACAAATACCCTAGGATTTGGTCTGGGAGGGCAAGGCTATGAAAGAAAAGGTCCCCGTCCTTCTTGCGCTGCTGATGATCTTGCTGATGGGGGTTTCAGGTGTGATCTTCATGAGATACCTTGAAGTCAGCGAACAGAACAGGGTACTCCGGGAAGAACTGCTGCAAGCCACCGGGGAGATCCACAGGATCAGGGAGGAGATGCCCTCGGAAAGCCTGCCCGAAGGCTTCCCCCAACCGGATTGGGATGATCTCAGGAAAAGGAAGATCCCCGACCCGAGGTCCTGGTTGGTGGAAAGCCTCGTCTCAAGGAGGGACCTGATCCCCTGGGAGGGGATCCACGGCGGGACTATGAAGATATATGACCCCTCAGGGGTATGGTTCATCGGGCCCAGGTGGTGCATCGCCTGGGTAGAGGACGGACACATGGGAGGCTATATGCTCCTCCGGTTCCAGGAGGATGATGGCAAACCCCAATGGCAATTGCTGGATTCCGAGTTGTCCGATTAGGCTTCCTCGCCCAGGCCTATCTCCTTTTCAACAGGTCTCAGGGCTTCGATAACGCCCTCTATCAGTTCCTCCAGGGGTTTTTCCAGCATGGCCGTACCCTTTTCGATGACATCCCTGTCAACCCCCCTGGCGAAGGCCTTGTCCTTCCATTTCTTCTTTACAGACTTGACCGTCAGGTCCTGCAAAGACCTTCCAGGCCTTACCAGGGCAACGGCAGTGACGAAACCGGTCAATTCATCTATGGCAAACAGATACTTCTCCATGAGAGAGACAGGCTCCACGTCGGAGCAGATCCCCCAGCCATGGGCCAGCACAGCCCTCACGATACTGTCAGGATACCCGGCATCCCTCAGCCAGGAAGCGCCAAGGTGCGTGTGCCTGGACGGATCGTTGTTGGTGGTCTCCCAGTCTATGTCGTGCACAAGCCCGGCGAGCCCCCACTCCTCCTCGTTCTCTCCGTTGAGCCTGGCGAAAAACCTCATGGCAGATTCAACGGCAAGGGCGTGGCGGATGTGGCTGATCTCACTGTTGTGCTCCTGAAGAATTTCCATTGCATCATTTCTGTCAAACTGTTTCACGAGCTGTGGCCTCCCTTTTTATCATCATTGTTACCATCGATCCCTTGGGACATCAGATGATCGCGTATAGGTCAAGAAGCCCTGGATCGACCGGATCGGCCAGCATCTTCCTTATGCCGCTGTTCTGGACGATCAGTTCCTCCAGTTTTTTGGACAGGTTTACCGAAGAGGATCTCAACTGACCCTGTATGACCTTTGCCTCATCTATCTTGCCAAGGGCTACCAGCGAAACCCCCAGGGCAAAGACCGGCCCGGGGTGCCTGAGGTTGGAGGCGCTTCTCCTGAAGCCATCCCGTGCCGCGGACCAATCTCCAAGATGAGCCTCTGCTATGGAAGCCATGTACCCGGCCTCTTCACGGGACCTTCTTGCCTGTCTCTCCCACATGAAGGGACCGTTCTCGCTGTTAAGTGCCATTCGCCCCATCCTTCTGGCCTCTTCCCAATCCCTGATAGAGGCCCTGGCCGAACACAGCATGGCTTGGGCATCCCCGCCCATGCCCTGGGCGGGCAGGCCAGAAAGGGTCTCTGTTGCCTGGTGGTTCCCTGAAAGCGCCTCCACAACACCCCTGACGAGGCGAATATAAGGGCTTGACATGTCCTTCCACTCAAGGTTTCTGGCGCTGAACAGGTCTTTTCTCGCGATGAAGAGACGTCCCAGCCAGTATAAACGGGGTATCTCCAACTCATGGTCATCGAAGGGTGTCATAAGTAGGCCCTCGGCCTCCTGCCACTTTTCGTCCTCGATCAGAGACCTGGCCAGCCAGAAGGAGGCCGCTGGATCTCCTGCCAGGCTTCCGGCCTCGCCAAAAAACCTGAGAGCCTCACCGGAACGGCCTGAAGACGCCGAGAAGAAGCCAAGCTTCCTTGCGCAAAGTGAACGTTCCTCTCCGCAAACTCCTGCTTCCCAGGCCTTTCGGTAGAGGTCCTCTGCATCCCTGAGGTCACCTTTGGCCTCTGCGGTCAGGGCCAGCCTTATTCCTGCTCCTCCCGTGGGGTCCTCCTCGAGGATGTCCCGGAAGATCTCCACTGCCCTCTCCGACTGCCCCAGCTGTTCGAGCAGATCTGCAAGCCTTCGCCAGTCTTCGGTATTTCTCGGCTCAAGCTCCAGAGCAATATCCAGGGAGGCTGCCGCGTCGCTTATCCTGCCCGACGCCTCGTGGATCATTGACATGAGACGGTGTGCCCCCGGCTCGTCGGGTATACGGTCAATGGAGGTCATAACGACATCTTCCGCTGGACCCAGGGCTTCCTTCTCACCGGTTTCGATCATGGCTTCGGCGAAGAGAAGTCTCGACCGGTCGGGGTAACCGTAGGCGAAAAAGAGAGCACTCTTGAGGGCCTGAGAACTCTGGGGCCACTTGAGCTGCTCCCAGGGGAGATCCCTGAGTACCGCCGGGGGCAGCTTCTCTCCTGTTAACTCCACCCCCGCCATGAAGGACTCCGCGGCACCATGGAAGTCACCGGTGAAGAACCTCGCTGCCGATCTTGCCAGAAGAACGTCGGGCGAATCCGGGTCCATCGATGATGCCAGGTCCAGCATCGTTGTCGCCATAGGGAGATCCCCCGCCCAAAGGGCGGAAAGCCCCCTGTAGAAGGAGCCGTATGACGATTCACCCATCGAAGAGAAGACATCCCAGGACCTTTTCCTCTCTCCTGTAGTGTAAAGGGCTCTCCCCAACAGGGCCCTGTATTCGGGCGAGATCTTCCCCTCCACCGTCTCAAGCGCCGCTGCGGCATCGGACCACATACCCGCCTTGACGCACTCCGAGGCAAAGAAAGATCTGGTCTCCGGGTTCGATGGAGCCCTGAACATCTCCTTTCGGGCAGCCTCCAGAGAGGATGCCAGTTTTGGAACATCCTGCTCAAGATCCACAGCAGTGATCACCCTCATGTCCCATCGGGAGACCTTCCTCCGGGTCTGCAGACGCCTGGAAAGTTTTCCCTTGGCCTGATCGAGGAGGTTCCTGACCTCTCTGGCGTTGCTGAAATCTCGAAGACCTACCCGTCCCTCCATCATAAGAAGGAACTTCCCGGCCGCTTCATCGGAAAGTTCAAGATTCTCGGAGGCCGCCATGAACAACATGATGTCGAGAAGCTCTCTCGGTGAGTAATCGGGAAAATCAAGGTGGAACGGGACCCTGCTCTTCAATCCGGTCACGGCCTCGAAAAGAGCGTCCATCTCCGAGGGGTACCCCGCGAAGATAACTATCAGGACATCCCGATAGTCCTCCATCCCCTTGAGGATAACTTCCAGGGCCCTCATGCCAGGGTCGGAGCTGTCCCCTGATCCAAGGAGCGTATAGGCCTCGTCCACGAAGAGAACACCGTCCAGCGCACTCCTGATGGCCTTTCCGGCCTTGATCTCCGCCTCACCGGGAGTAGGTCCGATAAGCTTGGCCCTGTCGACTTCAACAACATCTCCTACCCGCAGGATCCCGTACCTGTGAAAGATATCTCCAATAAGCCTTGCTACCGTCGTCTTTCCCGTCCCCGGATTACCCCTGAAGCAGAAGTGGAAAGACTGGAGCCTGAGTTCGCTGAGATCCCCGCTCCTGCGGTGCTGGTTCAGCCACAGGATGGCCTCGATCTTGCGCAGCTCTCTCTTGATCGGATCAAGCCCTATGAGATCTTCAAGCAGGACCCCTGGGCCGCTCTTCTTTCTCCCCGATATCTCGATTGCCAATCCAGATCACCTCTCAGAACGGTCCTTGGTCGGCGTTCCCGGCAGTCGCTCGGCATCTACACCTGCTTCTGCCCGGAGAATAGACGCAATAGCATCGGGGTAGGAATCTACGTAGACTATCCTCCTGATCCCCGCATTGATTATGGCCTTGGTACAGAAAGAACAGGGTTCGTGGGTGCAGTAGATAACGCTCCCCAAGGTCGATGCCCCTATGGCTGCCGCCTGGGCAATGGCGTTGATCTCGGCGTGGGAACCCCGGCATATCTCGTGCCGTTCACCGGCAGGGATACCCATCTTCTCCCTGAGACAACCCGTCACCGAGCAGTGAGGGGCACCTCTGGGGGCTCCGTTGTAACCGGTGCTCACTATCTGACGGTCCCTGACAATGACAGCTCCGACCTTTCTCCTGAGGCAGGTGCTCCTGGTCGAGACCACTGACGCTATGGAAATGAAGTATTCATCCCAGCCCGGACGATCGTCCACCATTCCCTTGCACCTCCACGACGAAACCTATTATAGCGGGAACCACAGCCCCTGGTCTCTACTTGGGCACAATGACGAAGCTGACCGATCCCTCTCTATGGATCATGGCGGAAGTCCTTTATCCAGCCGAGGGGTCGTCCTGTTCTACTGACCCTCCCATTGGGGTTCCCTCTTCTCGAAGAACGCCGATACTCCCTCGTGGGCGTCCTTTGAGGTACACAGCCTGGCAAAGGCCTCGTTCATGAAGGCGAACTGTTTTTCGTACTCCATGTCCTCGGCGGTGTAGAAGGAGCTTTTGGCCAACTGAAGGGCCAGAGGGCTTTTTGAAGCAAAACCGGCGGCCCATTTCCTGGCTTCCTCCTCGAGGTTCTCGCCTGGCACGACCCTGTTGACGAGGCCCATAGCCATGGCCTCGGGTGCCTTCACCAGTGCTCCTGAGAGGAGAAATTCCAGGGCTCGCTTGCGGCCCACGCAACGGAGAACTGGCAGTACCGGTCCAACACAGTTAAGACCCAGGTTTATCGCGGTCAGGCCCATTCTGGCATCCTCGGAAGCAATGACAAGATCTGACGACGCCGCAAGACCCAGTCCGTTTGCGGCAGCTACGCCTTGCACCTGGCATATAACGGGTTTTTGCATTCTGGATATACAGAAAAGAGGCCTTTCCATCTTCTCCACCCACCGGCGGTACTCAATTGCACTCTTTCCGGAGATCTCGGAAACATCGATGCCGGCACAGAAATTCCGTCCGGCTCCCTTCAACAGTATCACCCTGGTACTTTCGCATGAGTCCAGTTCCATGAAAGCGGCATGTAGCTCCTCGGCCAGAATGCTGTCAAAGGCGTTCATCTTGTCGGGCCTGTTAAGGGTGACCCTGGTCACATGGTCCTTGCCCCTCTCTACTATCAGCCTTTCATACTCCATCCGAAGCACCTCCCGATCATAAGGACCTCACCTTTGAGGCTCTTTCGGACCAACTTATTGCATACGAGGGACCAGGTCAACCTGATCTATTGAAAACCCGGGGACACAAAAAAAGGTTCTTTCGCCCTTCTCAAAACTGACCTTGAATATCATTAAGGGGGAGCTCCCCTTTTCGGGACCTCCCCCTCCTGTTGTCCTGACTTTTGCTCAAGGTAACGAATGCTGTTAACCCAGAACCTCCCTGATGATCTCCAGCGCCCTGTCGATCTCCTCTCTGGTGATCACCAGAGGAGGCGCGAAACGAATGATCCAGTCGTGGGTCTCCTTGCAGAGCAGTCCCCTCTCTTTCAGGGCTGTCGTATACTTTCTGGCCTTTCCGGCCGACTCTTCCAGGACAACGCCAATAAGCAGCCCCTTACCCCTGACATGCCTGACCTTCGGCGACTTGATGGCCTTGAGCCCATCCATGAAGTATGCTCCCAGTTCTTCGGCTCTTTCAGACATCTTTTCATCAACAAGAACGTCGATGGCCTCCATGGCGACAGCGCAGGCAAGGGGGTTGCCCCCGAAGGTCGAACCGTGGCTTCCCGGCTCGAAGACACCCAGCACATCCTTGTCGGCGGCTATGGCGGATACGGGAAAGACGCCCCCACCAAGGGCCTTGCCCATGATTATGATATCCGGGTCAACCCCCTCGTGCTGGAAGGCAAAAGTCTTCCCGGTTCTGCAGAAACCGGTCTGGATCTCGTCCATGGCCAGAAGGACGTTGTTCTCACGGGCGATCTTCTCAAGACCCTTGAGGAAACCCTCGCTTGGTACTGCGACCCCGGCTTCGCCCTGTATGGGTTCCACGAGTATCCCGACGGTGTTGCTGTTAACCGCTTTCTTGACGGCATCCAGGTCGTCGTAGGGGACGACTACGAAGCCGGGGGTATAGGGACCGTAGTTGTCCCTGGCTACGGGATCGACGGAAAAGGATACTATGGTCACGGTACGGCCGTGGAAGTTGTCCAAGAAGACTATTATCTCGGCCTTGTCCTTCTCAACTCCCTTGACAAGGTAACCCCACTTCCTCATCGTTTTTATGGCGGTCTCGACGGCCTCCGCCCCGGTGTTCATGGGGAGGATCATCTCTTTCCCGGTCAGTTCCGACATTTTTTTCGCAAAGAGCGGCCACCGATCGTTAAAAAATGCCCTTGAGGTCAGGGTCAGCAGATCTGCCTGGTCCTTGAGGGCCTTGATTATCCGGGGATGGCGGTGCCCCTGGTTTACGGCCGAATAGGCAGAGAGCATGTCCATGTAACGTCTCCCCTCAGGGTCCTCCACCCAGATGCCTTCAGCCCTGGAAATGACAACCTCCAAAGGATGGTAGTTGTGCGCACCGTATTTGTGTTCCATCTCCATAAGTTGCTGTGAACTTAAACGAACCATCATTGAACACTCCTCTCCCCTCGAAAATAAACCCTGGGATTTTTTTATTTACTGTTTGCCCTGTTTAAAACTATTGTTTATTTTTCAAATCCCATGTTCAATCAAAAAAATATTAGCTTTGTAGGGATATTTTGTCAAATGCTTTTTCCTTCCAGAAATATTCCCAGGAAACCTTTTTATTTAAAAGGTTTATTTTCCTTCATTTCACTTCTGCCAACCGGCTTTGCGGCCCTCTTCTTATCGGGATGGGGTAAGATAGCTCCTGATGACAGTGATCGAAATGAACATCGCCATCTCAGGAGGTCTCAGATATTGACAGAACACAGATTACCCTCAGGTACGGACCCTCCCATGCCCTTGCTCCCCGAACCTTACAGGATAGCCTTCGAGGACACTGATTCCCCCTTTATCTTCTATTACGGTGATCCGGGAAGGGCAGGGATCTCCCCCCGAAAGATATCCCGGGGCGACTTCCTTTTACTGACCCTCAAGGCCACAGGTATCTTTTCAAGACTGAAAATGCAAAAGGGCGAACGTTTCCTTAACGGTTTCGGTGCCAACTCCCCCGAAGACCTCGTCTTTCGCCTGGCAGCAACCCTTTCCGGTACCACGCCGGTAACCCTTAACTGGCAGACGGACACTCCGGAGAGGGCCGCCTACAAGGCTTCGGTTTCCAGCGCCAGACTGATGTTGACCGACGGAAACCTTGACCCGTCCCTGGTCGATGCCATAAGGGAGGTTCGCCCGGATATGGCATTCTACGATACGGCCCGACTGAGGACGGAACCTCTCCCTCGCTCTGCTTTTTTCCAGGAAGGACCGGAAAAGGAAAGCGAAAAGATCGTGATCTTTACCTCCGGTACTACAGGCGACCCCAAAGGGGTTATCCTGACCTGGGAAAATTTCAACGTCAACTCAAATGCCCTGAGACAACTGTTCTCTGGAATGCGCAAAGACCCAATGCAGCTTGTCATGGTCAACCCTCTTCACCATACCAATTCGACTGCCCTTTCGGACTGGTTCTTCCGTGAGCCCGGGGCCGTCATACACTTGCTTCCACGCTACACAACGCCCTACTGGCGCATCCTTGCCGAAACTTCCGAACAGGCCAAAGGATCAGTTATCGCCCCCTGCGTCTCCAGGCACTTTGATTTTCTCGAAGAACTAAACACAAAGGGGGAACTACCCATACCTGGAGAAAGGCTGGAAAAGGCTCTTTCCAGGGTCTCGTTCCTTATGGGTTCCGCTCCGGTAGGACCAATAACGGTCGAGAGGATCCTCAGGTGGACGGGTCATCTCCCCGTCATAAGATTCGGATCCACCGAGACCTGCCTCCAGGTTCTGGGCACACCGCCAGAGCTGACGGAAGATCAGGTTGTGAAAGCCCTTGAGGCAGGATGGGAGAAAAAACCCTCTCCAGGGTACTACATAGGGCGTCCCCATGAGCCTTTCACCCTGGCTGCCGTTGTGAAAAGCGTCGTCCCCGGAGAAGAAAGGTTCATGGAACCCTGCCGATCAGGCGAGGAGGGATATCTTGTAGCCCGGGGGAGGAATTTGATGAAGGGCTACCTTGATGATCCGGGAGCTACTGCGAAGGTTCTCAAGAACGGCTGGTATCTCGGTTTCGGGGACATCTGTTTCACACTGAAGAACGATCAGGACGGCCGCGAAGACTTTTACTGGCTAGGAAGAGAGTCAGCGCTGCTTATCAGGGGTGGTGCCAACTATTCCTGTGAGCAGATCGCAACGGAATTATCCGGATTCGTCCGCTCCCGCTACGGCCTGGAAGAGGGAGCTTTCGACCTTGCCGTGGTGGGGCTGAGGATCGACAGCGAGCACGAGGACTCCTGCTGCGTAACAATGGAGGTCTCCGATCTGCCATCTGGAGTTCGGACAGAGATCGGGAGAACTTTCATTCGCGAAGCCCGGGGACATGTATCGAAGGGTTCCCGCCCCGACATGCTGCGCTTCGGGAAAATTCCCCGTAACTTCAAGGGCGGGGTAAGCATCAAGGAATTGAAAAGGGAATGGACTGATGAACTGGGACTGACCAAATGATCAACTGCCTCATCTTCGATCCCGGTTCCACACGCTGACCTGAAAATATGACGAAACCCTTTCAGCAACGTCTTCGGCGAAACATTGACGTCCCATTCGCTGTTTGTTTCCATAAGTCTTTAAGAGCAGTCGGCATTTAGGTTCATGCGGCCCACAGGGGGGCTCCAATTAAGGCATGGTAGGCCAGGACATGGCCATAACGTTCCTTTTGTTATCCCTCCCTTGCGTCTATTATCGCTGGGCACATCAGGCAGACCATTAGGAGGGTATTAAAACCCGCTGAGCCTTTCTCGGAAGAAGACCTTCTTAATGATGATCCCTTGATCCTCCAGCCCTGTCAAAGCATTTCCAGAACTTTATTCGCCACTTCCATCGATAGTCCCATGTCCTGTTCTTCCTGTGCGGCGTTCATTTCATCCATGCTGCTGAAAGAACCTTGAAGCAGGGAATGGACAGTAATTATAACGAGATGGTCCCCCTGCAGGGTCCAAAGGCTCGTCCCCTCCCAGAAGGACCCCTCACCCAGACCATCTATCACCTTAAGTTTCTTCGCAGCTTTTTCGTTTGATCTCTGTGCCTTGACCATACGGCTAAAAACATCCTTTGCGGAGTCATGGATGCCTTCTTTCTCGATGGAGTCGCTGGTGGCCAACCTGACCGTGACACCGTAAACACTCCCACCCTTGCTGAAGGTATATCTGCAGGACATACCCGCGGGGAGGGAAACTTCACGGGGCTTGCCGTCCGATAGGGGCTCTTTGAACAGGGATTCTGCATCCGTTTTCGTAAATAACCCGCAGGGATCAGGGGTGGCTGAGGCTAATACCGGACCCCCTGCCAGCAGGATCAAAAGCACTGCCAGGACCCGGAAGAGAGCCGGGACCAGATATTTTCCATGGCTCATCAGGAACCACCCCTCACCGTAGAAATGATCAAAGGATCACTTTTTCTGTTTTTAATGATATTTGGCTAAAGATGGGTTGTCAATCCAGAGAAAGGTCGTTACTGGCATCAGGTACTCTTCGGGTCCTTTGGCTTTACTGCTAGAATTCTGAAGTATCAAGTCCCTTGTCTGGAGGCATTCAAGTGGGGAACCTGGTTCTGATGGCTCTCTGTTTTATTGCTGGTGTCGTTCTTCGCCGGACCGGACGTCTCCCGGGGTCGGCCCCGTCGGTGCTGAACTCCTACGTCATACACGTTGCACTTCCGGCCATGGCCCTGCTCCATATCCACGGCCTGGAGTTCTCCCCGGAACTTATCTATTCCGTCGGATCGGCCTGGATCCTCTTCGGAGTAGGTTATCTTCTTTTCCGGCAGGCAGGAAGGATAGCAAATTACTCGTCAGGGACGTTGGGAGCCCTCATCCTTACTGGCGGGCTGGGGAATACGTCCTTCGTGGGATTGCCCATGATAGAGGTGTTCTATGGTGCGGAGTTCCTTGGGGTAGGGATCCTGATCGATCAACTGGGATCCTTTCTGATTCTCTCGACGGCAGGAATAGCACTGGCCGCCTCCTGCTCCTCCGGAAAAGTGACCGCTTCCGGCATGATCAGGAAGGTCCTGGTCTTCCCCCCCTTTGTGGCCATGATCATAGCCTTTGCGATGATGCCTCTCCCATTCCCGGCATGGGCGGAAGAGGTCCTTGGCAGGATCGGCGGCACCCTGGCACCGGTGGCGCTCCTGTCGGTGGGTTTCCAGCTCAGGCTAGATCACATACGAAATAACATCGGCCCCCTGGCAGTAGGACTTTCCTACAAGCTTCTTTTCGGACCAGCCATCGTTGCATTGCTTTTCCTGGTTATCCTTGGCGCCAGGGGACCGTTGATACAGGTCTCCATCTTCGAGACCGCCATGGCCCCAATGATCACGGGAAGCATATTGGCTGCTGAACACGACCTTGATCCTTCCCTTTCAGCTCTTATGGTCGGCTTGGGGATCCCCCTTTCATTCCTGACCCTGCCCCTCTGGTGGTGGGTCCTTTCCCTGGTCTGATCCCTTGTGGCATGACGAGGCCCTAGCTCGAAAATGCCAATAGATACCCCGTAACAATGGATACGCCCCAAAGGATCACTCCGAAGAGGATCCCCCTGGCTCCAGCTTGTCTCACCACAGAACGGTGAAGACCGAAGCCAACCATGAAAAGCGCTGCGGCCATGAAAACTTTTCCCGCGGAGGCAAGTGCCTTGAAGAGGGAAGGGAAGGGAAGCACCGAGGAAAGAATGGAAGCAATAAGAAACAAAACAATAAAGGCAGGGACAGATATTTTCCCCTTTTCTCCCTGCCTGATCGAGACAAGAAAGACGATCGGTGTTATCCAGAGCGTTCTGGTCAGTTTCATGATAGTTGCTGTCTGAAGGGATACATCACCAACAATGGCGGCGGCGCCGACCACGGAGCTCGTATCATGGATGCTCAGGGCACACCAGATGCCGTACTGTTCAGGTGAAAGGGGAATCACTCTGGCCAGGAGCGGGAAGACAAAAAGGGCCACTGTGTTTAGAAGGAACACTACTCCCATGGAAATACCGATCTGCTCATCCCTGGCTTTCATCACCGAGGAAACTGCAGCAATTGCGCTTCCACCACAAATAGAGGTACCGTAAGTTATCAGTTTCAGTGTCGTTGGTTCCAGCCTGAAAAACCTGAGAAGGGAAAACCCCAGTGAAATAATAATCAACAGGCTTACCGCGGTTTGCCAGAATCCCTGGCCTCCGACAACGATAACCTGCCTGATATTAAGCCCGAATCCGAATAGTACTACTGCCGTATTAAGGGTGATCTTCCTGATCTTCCCCAGGAAGGGGGGGGCCGATGAAGGGAAAGTATTGCTGACGGCAGCACCAAGCAGAAGGGCAAGGCCTACTGCCCAGGTCCTGGTAAAAGGAAGCAATGCAATTATGACCGAAAGGGCAAGAAACAGAATGAAAGGAACGCTGACCTGCCGGATCTTCACTTTCCTGCCCTCCTGTGTTTTCTGAAAGGATCATTCATTTTATGATCCAGACAAACTGAAATTGAAAAAATCGAAACGGCGAAACCGGTGTCCTGTCACCTTTCCTGAACCTTTCGAACGGTCAACAAGATATTCGGCAATACCTTCCATCTATTCCGTGGAGAGAGCCTCGCTCCTCCCCCATGCCGCAAGGTTCCATGTGCTATTGACGGTAGCCGCCAGGAAACTTGAACCCGGTTTTCCTGGTACCTTCCGGCGTTCTGTCTTCCCAGGCCTATTCAAGAACCTTCTCGATCCAGACCAGATCTTCCACAGCGATAGAGAAAGCTATCCCGCCACCGGGTCGGGTGATGCAATCGCAATCTTTCAAAGCGTTGAATATGTTGGCCGACCGTTCTGTCTCTGCAAGAATGATCAGGATCTCCTTCTCTGGGAAAAGGGGAATGCCGAGAAACTGGACATCCTTTTCACTGGCCGTACCCCTCGCGTTAAGAATCGTCCCTCCGGTGGCCCCGGCTTTGCGAGCTACGGACATAACGTCGTCCGCACACCCCCTGTTCACTATGACGGTTATCATGACCTGCTCTGTTCTCTTTTCCATGGGTCCGCTCCTCTCCAGAAGATCACAGGTGGCTGAGCCCTTTCCTGCCCGATGGAGTATCTGGGAAACATCAAGCTGGACAGCAACGCCTAGCCTGTGTTTTCCAGAGGTGCCTCCAAAGGCTCTTAAGGCGTCCATCACGTTGCGGACGTGTTCCCCCCTTACAAGGGTCAGGACGATCTCTTCCTTGAAGTCACCGACGCAGAAGAATCCCGCTACAGGGTTCTCCGATCTGCCCCTTCCGGGTGCCAGAGTGCCCCCTTTTGCGCCGGCATTGCGGGTTATATCCACCACGCGGTCCCCAAGGCCTTCCCTTACGATAGTGAGAAGAAGCTTGCCGCAGGATCCATGCATCTCATCCTTGACAGTCATGGAGCGACCTCCTCTTCCGTTCTGCTTGCAAACTCTTTTTCTGACTCTGTTTCCTTGTGTTTTAGCACAAGTCCCAGTATCTGGATGGTGATAAGGGGTACCATAGCGATCATGGCAACAACACCGAAAGCATCCCTGAGAGGGTCACCTCCGGATGAAGCTGATGCCCCAAGTGTAAATGCCAGAATGAAGGTCGATGACATCGGACCCGAGGCAACCCCACCGGAATCGAAGGCTATTGCAGTGAACAGGGGCGGGCAGAAAAAGGTCAAGGCAAGCGCGATACCGTATCCCGGTATCAGGAACCACCAGATACTGGTCCCTGAAAGGACCCGGAACATTGACATTGCTACTGCGATCGCAACTCCTGTAGAGAAGGCGATAAGCATGAATCGTCTGTTGACATGCCCTCCAGAGACCTCCTCTATCTGGTCGTTCAGGACCCAAACGGCCGGCTCGGCAAGGACAACCACCGCCCCAAGCACGAAACCGATGGGAATTAGGACCCAATTGTAGGGAGAGGATCCGATCATCCCTCCGATGACGGATCCCGCAGGAAGGAACCCCCCCTTCACCCCCACGAGAAAGATCACCAGCCCCAGGAAGGTATAGACGAGGCCTTTGATCATCCTTACGACCTGGTGTCTGTTCATGCGAAGAAGGACCAGCTGGAATATGGCCAGTATGACTGCGATCGGCGCCAGGGCCAGAAAGGCCTCGTGAACTGTCTCGCCGAGGACACCCAGAAATGCCTCGCCCAGGGGGAGCGAAACTACAGTCGTTCCCTTTGCCACAGTTGACGCTTCGCCTCCTTTGTCGATGACACCCATGGCCAGGACCGCCATTATGGGCCCTACGGAGGCAAGACCTACCAGCCCGAAGCTGTTGCTCTCGGCCTCCCTGGTACCGCGAACGGCTGCGACGCCGACCCCGAGGGCGATAATGAAGGGTACCGTCATCGGTCCCGTTGTCGCACCACCTGCATCAAAGGCGATCCCCAGGTACTCGGGAGCGGAAAAATAGGCCAGACCAAATACCAGGAGGTAGAAGCCTATAAGGAGAAAGTGATAGGGAGCCCTTAGAAGTATCCTTCCAAGCCCGACGGAGACGAAGAAGCCCACCCCCAGCGCGATCATGGATATAAGCATCGTCTTGGGTATTGAAGGGGCTACGCTGGCGACCTGGTCGGCAAGTACCCTGACGTCCGGTTCGGCGACGGTGATGAAAAAACCCACGAAAAAGCCTGTCGCCAGCATGAGCATGACGCTCCTCTTGTGGATCAGTGCTGCGCCTATGCTGTGCCCCATGGGGAGGATCCCCACGTCAGTACCCAGAAGGAAGATACTCAGGCCGGTTATTATCAGAAGGCCACCAACAAGGAACTGCAGCAGAAGACCCGCACCTATGGGGGCCACGGTGGGGTAGAATACAAGGACCAGAAGCATGATTGGGATAACGGATATGCTTGTCTCTCTGAACTTTTCAAGAAGGTTCATCCATGAAGCTCCTTTTATGTGCCGCCAGATGGGAACTTTGACTTTACCCACCCTACAGGCAAGGATATCTCAATATGATGGTCTGTTCCACCTCTTTTCGTCGCAAACAGGAAAGGCATCGAGGAAACTGAAAGGAGAAGAAATGAAATGGCAGTCTTCGCAAAGAGAATGAGGACCATGGAAAGAACGGCATCAATTATCCGGGGTCTCTTTGGGACAATGAATGACCCCGGGATCATTTCCTTCGGCGGGGGTTCCCCCGCAAGGGAAGCACTCCCGGTGGACATTGTAAGGGAGATAGCCAACGACGTTATCAGGACCGACAGCCGCGGAGTGGAGGCCTTGCAGTACGGCAGCGTCCCTGGGCTCATGGACCTTCGACAGGCCGTATCGACAGAGCTGCTCACCCCCAGGGGCGTACCTGCGAACCCTTCCAACATTCTGATAACCAGTGGCGGCCTTGAGGGCATTAACCTTCTCTGCCAGGTCTTTATCGATCCCGGCGACGTCATCCTTGTCGAATCTCCCACCTTCGTTCACTGTGTGGAGATATTCGAGATGTTCCAGGCAAGGTGCATAAGTGTTGCCATGGACGAAGACGGCATGATCCCTGAGGACCTGGAGGAAAAGATCAGAAGGCACTCCCCGAAGATGATCTATCTTGTCCCCACCTTCCACAACCCGACGGGGAGGACCCTGTCCCTTGAAAGAAGAAGAATTATTGCCCGGATAGGTAGCGCATGTGACGTGATCATCCTCGAAGATGATCCCTACAGGGATATACGTTATAGCGGTTCAGATCTCCCTCCCATCAAGGCATTCGACACGACGGACCATACTGTTCTCGCCAACAGCTTTTCCAAGATCTTCTCGCCCGGGAGCAGGCTGGGATACGTTCTCTCCTCCGGCGAGATCAACTCCAGGCTGCTTGACGCCAAGACGGCTACTAATTCCCACACCTCCATGCTTCCCCAGGTCATCTGCGCTGAATTCTTCAAACGTGGACACTACCCTTCCCATCACAAGATGATATGCGACCTCTACCGAAAGAGGCGTGACACCATGATAGAAAGCATTGACAGGTTCTTCCCTCCTGGAACGAAAAGGGTCTTCCCCGACGGTGGGCTCTTCACCTGGGTGGAACTGCCGGGAGATATCAACACCACGGAACTGCTTGCGGAATCCCTTGCAGATCCTGATGTCAGGGTTGCCTTCGTTGCCGGCGAAGGTTTCTTCATTGAAGGAAACGGGATGGGCAAAAACTGCATGAGGATCAGCTTCGGCAGCGTTACCCCGGAGAAGATCAGGACAGGAGCGGAGCGTCTGGGAAAACTGATAAGACAAAAGCTGGAACGCAAACCTTGAGGTTTGTCCCCAGACTGTCTCTGTTCGGTGGGATGAGCGGACCAGGGTGGTGAAAGGTCAAGAGAGAAACCGCCCTTTTATCTTTTATATGGTGGATCTGTGAAGTACGCAGGTTGATATTTTGAGGAGAGAGTTCCACAAGCTGCCAATGCCTCCTCCATGCTGACGGGATTGGCTATCCCCTTCCAGGCAATGTCAAAGGCAGTTCCATGGTCCACCGATGTGCGAATGAAGGGCAGCCCCAGGGTGACGCTCACGGTCCGATAGAAATCATAGGTCTTTGCGGCAATGTGCCCCTGATCATGGTAAAGGGAAACAACTGCGTCGTAAACCCCGCTCAGTGCCATATGGAAGACACTGTCGGCCGGGACGGGGCCGGATACAAGAATACCCTCTCTTGTCGCCTGCTGGATCCCTGGTATAAGAAACCGGTGCTCTTCATCCCCGAAAAGACCCCCATCAGATCCATGGGGGTTCAGGGCCGCGAGAGCCATTCTTCCGTTCTCGATGCCAATGGATTTTAGAGACTTGTCGGCGAGTCTTATTGATCGGACTATACCATCGACGGAAAGACCGTTGATCATGTCCTTGACGGATTGATGCCTGCTATGGAAGAAGATCTTCAGGTTATCAACAAGGAACATGGTAACACTTTCCCTGCTCTTGGTCATTTCTGAGAACATCTCGGTATGACCTATGTAATCAAATCCGGCTTTTCTGACAGATTCCTTGTTGATCGGGGCAGTGACTACACCTTTTGCGACTCCCCCCGCGGCCAATTCCACCGATCTGACTATAGATTCCACCGCCAGGCGGCCGGAAAGGGAAGATATCTGCCCAACCTCGATCTCTTCAGGGCTGGTTAGCATTCCGATATCCATCACCGGCAACGACGTATGATCTCCCTCAATACGGTCCCTATAGGGGTCTATCGTTCTGAGCTCCAGCCCCGGGACCATCCTGTCCCTTACGGCCCTTAAAACCTGAATATCGCCGACGACCATATAATGGCATTCTTTCCAGACCCTCTCCCTTGAAAGACCACGAATGACTACCTCCGGTCCTACCCCGGCAGGGTCTCCCATGGTAACAGCTATACAGGGAATACTCATTTGGACTCTCCTTCCCTGATCCATTTTACGGCCCTGTAGAGGCCATCGTGACCTCCGATCAAGCCGCCTTTTGTTACCACTCTCATCCCATCGAAAACTGTCCCCTTTATTAACCCCCCCATCATCAATGGAGCGATCTCGATCTCGGGCTCAAGGAACCAGGCTCCTATATGTTCGAAAAACCCGATCGCTGTGTCACCGCCGGAGAGGATGATCCCGGAAACTTCCTGGTCCATCCACACGAGAGAGTGGGAGCCAATTTTTGCAAGGTTCTTCACAACCTCTTTTTCCCTACCCCTTACAACATTTCCCGAAGGCCTTGCCACCAGTACGTCCGTCCCTTTTCCTTTGAGTTCGTCGATCATTTTCCTACACCGGGCAAGAATATCTTGGGGTTCTTCTCCTATGGTGAAAAAGAAATAGGTTACATTGAATCTGTTTTCAAGGTACCTGAGCTGTTCCATGGTTATATCTGAAACACTTCCAACCAGTGCAAGAACCACCCCTCTCCTTTTGCCCGAGAACAGATGGAAGAGGTATGAAGCTGTAAAGGGACCGGGATCAACGGGAATGAAACTTACAGGAATAGAGGCAGCTGCTTTCGCTATGGTCTCTATGTCCTCATCACTCTGTGCGTCAACAATTATGATGCGACTGTAGCCTGACTGGTCGAGCAGCCTCCTGGAGATCTCATGGAACCCGCTGTTAACATGATCAATGGCAATGCAAGATAACGGGAAATTCCCATTGAAAAATGAGGGCAGATAACTGGTCGATATCGGCCATGTCGGATCCCTGCCGACCTCAGTCTCCTCAAGAAGACTTCCGTTCAGAAGCTGGTAACCGCCTATGGTGGTCCTTCCTGAGGCCGGGTAGGCAGGCACTACCAACGCAACCGTATCGGGCTTCATCTCAAGCAGGATCGAGGTTTCATCATATAGATGCCCTCTAAGGGTAGTGTCAATACGCTTTGCGAAACGATCCTGGGGATCCGCAGACAGAACCGCCGAACGTACCCGTTCTCTTGCAACTTCGGGAGTACTCATCCTGGTGTTGATATTCACCACCATGATCGGCGGATAGCCTTCCTTTCGGGATGGATCCGGGCCTTCGTGGCGGATCTTCTGCACCGGGGAAAAACCGCGGCTTTTCAGCTGTATCGACTGGACCGAGGAACCTGTCAGGTCATCGCAAAGAACTACGTAACCGTGATCTTTTACTCTACCATCTGCCATAACTCCTCCATCCACCCTGAACTGAAAGGACCGGTTATCCCGGACCGGCAAGTAGAAAGCCTTTGTTTCCCCGTATTTTATCTTCTACACATTTTGGACGATAATGTCAAAGACGATAATGTCAAAATAGACAAAAACAAGATATTCTGATAAATCCTGTCCAGATTTCCTATGATGGGAAGGGATTCTCTACCCGTCACGCCGTGCTTCCGCAATGTTCCTGTTGAAAAACAAAAGGAAGGAACGGAGAAATGCATATCGATCGGTGAACCGGAAAGGATGTCGTTCCAATCGAGCAGAATAAGGAGGTTCCAACGATGATAGCGAAAAACTGGAAACCATATACTTCTTTTCTTGCCTTTTTTATCTTGATACTCACGCCCCTTTCTTCGGAGAAGGCATGGGGTTGCACCGTTATCAGCCTGACGGCATCCGACGGGACCATTGTCTACGGAAGGACCATGGAGTGGAGCTCCTCGGACCTCCAGACCAAGGCGGTGGTAGTCCCACGGGGAAGCAACTTCCAGTCCGAGACACCTGACGGGAAACTGGGCATGAAATGGAGTGCCAGTTTCGGTTTCCTTGGCTTTGAGGTGCTGGACCGGGAGATAGTTGACGGAATGAACGAGGCCGGTCTTGCTGTGGGACTCTTTTTCGAAAAAGGACCGGCCGGTTTCGCGGACTTCGATACCAAACGTTCCGAAAGGACCCTGGATCCGGCCAGTCTTGTCCCCTACATCCTTTCCAGTTTTTCCGACCTGGAAGAAGTGAAAGAAGGACTGATGCAGATAGATGTCGTTCCCGTTGAGGATCCCTCCGGGGAGAACTCTATCGCAGGAAGCTTTATGGTCACTGCACCCTCCGGAGGATCCATGGTAATCGAGTTCTCGGGGGGGAAGCCTGTGTTTTCCGACAACCCCCTGGGTGTTTCCACGGACAGCCTGTCGTTCGAATGGCAAGTGACCAATCTGTCCAACTATGGATTCGTTACCGGAAATCCCTTTGAACAGGTCAGGGCAGGCGACATTGAAATACAGCCTCTCTCTGAAGGTTCGGGACTGCTTGGAACACCCGGGGATTTCACTTCTCCGTCAAGATTCGTAAGGGCCTCAATCTTCTCTCGGTATGCCAGACCTACCCGAATGGGTATTGATACTGTACAGGAAATTTTCAGGATCATGGACAGTTTCAACTTGCCTCCATGGCACGAGACGGGCACCGATCTTTCATACGTGGAGAACCTTCCCTCAGGGACATCATGGACCGTATGCCATGACACAAGGAACAGACTGACCTATTACCACACAGCTTTCAACAGGCGGGTAAGGATGATCGATCTGGGCCGCCTGGACTTCGAAGCAGACTTCATGAAGAAAATCCCTCTCGACGCTACCAGGGCGCAGGATCTGGACGACGTAACCGAAAAATTCCGTTAAAAGCCCAGACTTCACCGGTCGCTCTGGAAGCCCCGGAACTCCGGGTTGATCAAACCTGGTATATCCTCTCCCCTGAAAAGGGCGACAACTGAATCGACTGCACCTCGGACCTCCCTGAAAAGTGCCTCCGGCGTCCAGGAGGCAAGGTGGGGTGTAAGGATAACGTTCTCCAGTCCCAGAAGCGGATGGTCAGGTCCGGGCGGTTCAACGGTAAAAACATCCAGCGCCGCAAAAGCCAGCCTCCTCTCCTTTAGCGCCCTTTCAAGGGCCTTATCGTCGATCAGCTGTGCCCGGGCTGTGTTGATAATACCGGCCGAGTGTTTCATCATCCCCAGTTCCCGGTCCCCGATCATCTCCCTCGTGGATCCGTTCAGCGTGCAGTGGAGGCTGAGGATGTCCACTTCGGGAAGAAGATCCTCGATCCTGCCCCTGAAAGAAAGGTGCTCCGGCTCACTTCCACGGGGTTTGTAAAAAGGATCGAAGATCTCCATCCTGCAATCGAAACCGGCCAGTCGTCTCGAGACCTCCCTCCCGATCGCCCCGAAGCCGATGATCCCTACCGTTTTGTCCCTGAGTTCTTTGCCGAACATGTCCGTTGTATTGCGGTTGAGACCTTTCCCGATGGATGAAGATATAAAAGGGAAACGCCTCAGGCAATCAAGCATGAGCATGACCGTGAACTCTGCCACCGTGGATGAATTGGCCTCCGGAACGTAGGTCACTGCCACACCCCTCGCGGTAGCGGCATCAATATCCACGCTCGAGGGTTTCCCTCCGCATTTGGCAATGATCTTCAATGAGGGGAGGGCGTCCATATCGTCAGCGGAAAGACCACAACTGGAGGTAATGACAACTGCATCCGCGCCCCGGGCCACCTCCCTGACAAGTCCAGGCCCTATCGGACCTTCAGGACAAAAGAATTCCACACTTCCGTAGTCTTCAAGGGGTCGATACCATTCATTTGGTCCTTCCGGTTCGATAATAACTGTCTTCCTTTCCGCTGGCATGGTTATCCTCCTCCGCAAGACCGGACAATTTCCCGACCCTTTTATTATGCATCAATCCTCCACGACAGCAAACAGAAATGGCCCGCCTCCTCAGGGGGCGGGCCATTTACAGATCCTGCCTAGGGCTCAACTTCATATGAAATTGTCAATGCATCCCCAGTAACACGGACCGATGTAAGCTTTTTTATCCTCATGGATACCCTGGAAGGGGCAATGATCCTTTCCATCTCATCCTCTGCCAGCCTCCTTATCTCCTCGGACATAAGCAGCGCTTCGAACTTGTTCCTGATCTCGGTATGCATCATGTTCCTGAGCGGGTCCTGGATACCCCGGCTCAGGAAAGCTTCGTCAATGAACTCCCAGAAACCGTGAAGCGTCAATTCTATTGTAGGTGCAACGGTGACCCTGTCGTAACTTAGGCGCCCGTCGCGAATAATGGGTCTTAATGCGACGACCAGTTCTATCCTTGTCAGATCAACATCCGGCGGAGAATCATACCAATTGGGCCAGGTATACTCCCACCCTCGTATCTCGTGATCGCCACCGGTCTCAAAGACTGTTTTCATGGCGATCTTTTCGCCCCAGAAATACATTGCCCCGGGACCACCGAAATCACCGTTGATATCGTTCAGGTAATACCTGCTTTCTGTCGCACCTGAACCGTAAATGAACCTTTCCGGGGTAAAGCGCTCCTCCCAGGACCCTACCCTTATCCAGGAATCGTTCTCGCGGAAAGGTTCGTTATCCAGTTGGAAATCACTGGTTGGGCCAGCAAAGTTGTTCAGGTGGATTGACCCCCTCAACGCTGCTCCGAGACTCCTCAGCAGCAGCGTCCCCGGTATGGTCCTGGACTCGATCCGTCGGGGGAGAAAGAATAACGGGCTCCAGGGTCCTTCATTATTGAACTCGTCCGTCTCATTCACGGCGTTCGCATCGTCGATCCTTATTCTTATCTTGATGCGGCTTCCGACAAGAGTATCGGGAAACCTGAGCACCAGGTTGTTGAAAGTATGAGTTCCCCCTACCATGAGACCTTCGACGGATCGGTCCTCCATGGGGATGATCGCCACAAGTCCGTGCGTGGGAACTTCGGGCTCCCCGGCCTGCACTACCTCGTATTCCACGGCAATGCTGAAAGGCCCCGCCGGTGCGTTGCCCCTGTTCTCTATGGTTGCGGAATATCCTCCACCTCTGGATCTGTCCTCTACAATATTTCTTCCTTCGATATTGAAATAGGCGGGTCTGGTCTGACTACGAAGGACAAGATCCGGGCTCCCTGTAGTGGGTCGCAGGTCGACCCAGGGGGTGTGGTTGTTGGTCTCATCCGATTCGCGGACCCTTCCGACCGGGTCGGCGAACTCCTCTCCAGCCGTCGAATCAGCCAATGCCCTTATCCTGATCTCCGCTCCCGAAAGGGTACTGGTGAGTATGACCTCCCCCGTAAAGGTGACCGTACTTGCCGGGGGTGGTCCATTGGGAAGTGGGGATGTTGTACGGGGGTGCCAGGGATCGCTCTGCCCTGAAACAGTGAAAGGCACAGCCCCTGACCTGAGGGTTGCCATTCCTCCGGAAACAACTTCATACTCTACGCTGATCTTGAAAGGCGGGGCGGGTTCGGTACCCCTGTTCTGAACGGTCACTGAGAATGGTATGACTATCTGGTCACCCCTCTCCACTGGAACGCCCCTGTGACCTACCCAGGCGACCAGGTCAGGCAGCGCAAAAGCCGTGGCAGCTGAGAGGACCGTCATAACCACGGCAACCAGGAGTATCTCTCCTGTCTTCACTCTCCTTGTCATTACCACCGCCTCCATAAAAGGAACTTTTTCTCCATTTATTATACTACTTTGATGACTCCCTATTTGTTTGCTGTTTGACCATAAAGATATCGGACCAGAGAATCGGTCATAGATCATACAGGTTATCCAACATAGAAATACCATGGCCTAAATACTGTATTTATGCGATTATCTCTCTGTAGCTTTTCAACTTTCCCGTTTATCCGACCTGTTCTTTCCTACCTGATCCAAGGGAGGCATTCAACTGTGAGATCTTTCCCCCGATTTCTAAGGTTCATCCCGGTTTTCCTGATGCTCCTGACCGTTTGCTCACCATTACCCGCAGAATCCCTGGTTCCTCCGGAACGGGCCGACTTCACCGGTTTGAACTGGACTGTTGCTTTTCGGCAGGCCCACCAGAAGCTTTCTAAGGAGTATGCCTTCACAGAGTGGAAAGGGATAGACTGGGATTACCTTTACGAACACTTTTTCCCCCAGGTTGAACTTGCCTCTGCCGCAGGGGACGAAAGAACCTTTTATCTTCTCCTCCGCCAGTACGTCTTTTCAATACCCGACGGCCATATGGCTCTGGTCTCAGAGAAACTCGACGTCCCGGCAGCCCTTGCGCGGGAAGAGGCTGGGGGAGGCTTCGGACTTTCGGTAGCGGAGCTGGATAATACCAGGGTCATAGCCGCAGCAGTTGTGCCCGGAGGACAGGCGGCTCTGGGCGGTATTGAACCAGGAGCTGAGATCATCACCTGGAACTGTCTTCCCATAGGGATGGCCATATCGGGGGTAGCCGTCGACAGCATTCCCTACAGGACACTATGGACACACAGCTTCGCAGATACCGAAAGCCCACAGGCTACCAGCGAGAACCATCGCCTGGAGCAGGCAAAGCTCCTTGTTAGAGGTCCTGTGGGAAGCAAGGCTACGCTGGTGTTCAGGAACCCCGATACTGACAACCTTCAGGTTGCCATCCTCACGGCTATGGAGGACAACGGGGCCACCTTTGATCTCCTTGATCTCGGAGAACGCCTGGTCCCTTCTGACATGATCGACTTCTGGATGCTCCCGGAAGGCTACGGCTACATAAGACTCAGACCTCGGATCGATCCTGGGAACACGGGTGCCTACCCCGTTCACATTCTGGAAAGGTTCAGGGAAGCTATCCTTTTCTTCAGAAGATCCGCCGTTCCAGGTCTGATAATTGACATCAGGGGCAACTATGGGGGGATCGATGAACTGGCCGCGGACCTCTGCGGCTTCTTCTTCACTGACGAGGAGCTCTACGGATCTCTGGATATCTTCGACCCGGAGAAAGAGACCTTCATCAGGGCAGGGGAACTGGCCATCACCCCCAAGGATCCGCACTATGACGGATATGTGGTAGCGCTGATCAACCCGGGAACGAAAAGCTCCGGCGAGGGCATAGCCTCTTCTCTTTCCAGGTCGCCCAAGGGAAGTACCCTCGGGTTCTTCGGCACCAACGGGTCCTTCGGAGTGACAGGTGGAGAGATCATCATGCCAGGAGGTTACATGATCAGATACCCCTTCGGCCGTTCCCTCGACCGGAACGAACAGATCCAGATCGACAGCCGTCTGGGGGAAGGGGGCGTAACTCCGGATCTCAGGGTCCCCAGGGACGTCGAGAACATCCTGGCATTTGCGGAGGGGATCGATGTTGAACTCAAGTACGCTGTGGATCATCTGGATAGATTGACCTCAGGAGATAACATCAACAACTAGCCTCAGATGGTACAATATGATCACTGATCGCACTTTTACAAAAACAAGAGGGTGAAGAGATGAATAAAAAGAGGACGACCATGTTCCTCCTGGCAGGTGCGATCCTGGCGGTGGCTTTTTTCGCCCTGGGAGCGAACATTGCCACGGATCTTGTAAGGGAGAAATTTACCGAAGCGGTTAAGGAAAGCCTTGACTCCCAGATAACTCTCGGTGAAGTAAAGGGGAACCCCTTCAGAGGCTACAGGATAGAAGATGTGAGCCTCTCCGCCGACGGATCCGAGCTATTTTCAGCGCGCAGGATCAAAGCAAAGGTGTCTCTTATCTCGCTTATTACAGGAGGTGCTCCTGTCTCCCTGCTGGAGATAGTGGGCTTCAGCTCCGATGTGGAGAGGATCAACCGGCTGATCCCCAGGATCAAGCCTGGCGAAGAAGGAGGCCAGCTTCCCTTCGAAAAGGTGCGCCTGACCGACAGTCAATTCGGCACCTCCTGGGCGCAAGCAACTATCAGGGCCGTTACCCTTTCTTTGGACGGGGACCGAATCGACACGAACCTGGACATATCGGTCAATGACCTTCCCGTTAGAGGGGACCTTGATGTCTCGATGGCCGATAAGGTTTCAGCCATAAGAAGAATGGACCTCAGGATCGGTGAGGGGAAAATTTCTGCATCTGGAGAGGTAATGCCTGAACTGTTCCTGAAGGGTAATGCCAAAGACCTTGACGTTTCAAGGCTTGTCTCCTTCTGGCCCGACGCTGACCCTGAGCTTTACAACGGGCTTGTTTCGCTCGAATTCACAGCGGAGAGAACCTGGCAGGATCCAGAGATATCAGGAGACTTTCTTTTTTCGGGCAGCCTTTTGTCGGGTATCCCCGTAGAAAAGGCGTCAGCCCGATGGAGATTCCTCAACAATCGTCTTGACGTTGCCGATCTCGACGTCTTTATCCTGGGCTTTCCCCTGAACGGTTCGCTGGCTTTTGTTTTTGACCCAAAATCACCCCCGCGGATGCGGGTGGACCTCAAAGGGGCAGCAGCGAACCTTGAGGCCCTCTCTCGAATATCCGAAAAACTGCAAGGCATGAGCGGGACCCTGGACAATTTTTCCGTATTCCTCGAGGGACAGGTTTCCAACCCCGAAGGACAGATATCCTTCGAGGCCCGGGAGCTGGGTTACAGGGATCTTTCGACCAGCAACACAAGCATCAACGCCAGGATAAGGGGCGGAAACATTAATATCACGGGCAAGAGCAACTTCGAGGGAGCTCCATTGACCCTCGGAGGAACTGTCTCCAATTTCATGAGAAGTCCCGTAACAGCCTTGCAGGGAACATTAAGATCCCTCTCACTGGGATCATTGGATAAACTGGTACCCGCCATGCAGGAGTTGGACTTAAGGGGAAGTGTCAACTCCGATTACAGGATCTCAGGACCCGTGCAGGCAATGTCGGTGTCAGGCAAATTATGGTCCGACAAAATATCTGTCGGGCAACACTCGCTGGAAAGACCTTCTTCCTTCTTTGATTACGACCTGAAGGAGGATGCTCTCTCCTTCTCCGACATGAAAGCCTCATGGAAAAAGGCCGCCATCTCAGGGAAGGGCAAGATCACAAGCCTGACCTCCGACGAAAGGGCAGGCGATCTCTCACTGCAGGCATCGAACCTCGACTCCGCCTTCTTCTCCTCCTTCTATCCCCAGATCTCCGAATACCGCCTGAAGGGAGAAATGTCCGTCGAGGCTCTGGTCAAAGGCCCCCTTTCTGGTCCTTCTGTAAGGGTCGGTCTACTGTCCAGATCTTTATCTTTAATGGACAGCTACAGTTTCACGAACCTGAAGGCAGGAACGAATATCAACGATCTAAAGGCCGGGATCCCTTCAGACCTTCAGCTTGATATAACAGCTGATTCCGCATCAATTGCCGGAGCCGAGCTAAAGACCCTGGATCTGGAACTCGAAAAGAAGGCGAAGGTCTTGACAGTAAAGAAAGGGAACGCGTCGATCGGTGAAGGATCCCTGTCTGCAGGGGGCAGCGCCACTTTAGAGGATCCTGCCGAGAGGACGACCCTGAACCTTACCTTGAAAGCAGCGAACATCGACCTTGAAAAAGTGAAACTCAAGGGCGGAGAAGCTCTTCCCCTGGCAGGGACCCTTAACGGGGATGTGGCAGTCACCGGCAGGGTTGATGATCCCCGGGTTTCTGTCAACGCAGCGGCGCCTTTCATAGCAGCGGCAGGACTTAAGATAGACAGCGTTAAAATGAAGGTCTCCGGAAATACTTCAACCCTGAAGATAGAGGACATTTCCGGCAAGGTCGGTGAAGGTTCAATGGCTGTCACCGGCGACGTGGGTCTTGCCCCCTTTGCCGCCGACCTGGCGATCAACGGGAAGAGCCTTGAACTGAACCCCCTGCTTTCGAGATTTGAGAAACTGAAATCATTGAATATAACAGGAAAGGCAGATCTGGAATTCAGGGGCCTTTTCAGTGAAGGCAAGAACAACGGCTCGGGGAAGGCCACTTCGCCCTCGGTACGTGTAATGGGAATGGAGATCACCAATGTTGTCATTCCCCTGGTTCTTGACGGCAACAGGCTGACCTCACCTGACGGAACAGGAAGGATTTACGGAGGACAGCTGATGAATGATCTCGCACTGAACCTTTCCGGCATGACCTTCTACAACGAGATCGAAGTAAAGGACACCGATGTCAATGCCCTTCTGAAAGACGCCTTCAAGCTCCAGGGAAACATTACCGGCAAGGCAGAGCTCTTCGCCAAGATCAACGGATCCCTGGGTAAAGAATTCAAATACACCGGTAAAGGGCTTTTCAAGACAGGTCAGGGGATGATAACCGGGTTCAAAATAATAGACCTTGTGGCCGCAGTTCACCGTTCCAGGGGGCTTCATTTCGCTTCCGTATATGCACCATTCGACCTTCAGACGGGGAAACTCATTCTTGCTGAGGATACCCTTGTTAAGGCTCCGGAGGGTGACCCTCTCTATGAATTCCTGGTGGCCTCGGGGGGGATCGGACCGGGAAAAAAACTTGACCTGGCATGCAACGGCAAGATAAACGTAAAGGTTATCAACGCCCTCCTTGGCGGAGCCACGGGAGGTCTGGGCGGGCTGGCCTCAACACAGAACCTCGCCGGTATCCTTACGGGAGTGCTGGAAGGAGCTGGTTCAAGCCTTCGGGACGATGATTTCAGGGACGTACGCTTTAACCTGGGCGGCACTTTCGACAAGCCCAGCGTCTCCAACATAAAGGTATCTCCGGGAGAAAAGCAGGAAACCACCCAACAAGCAGATCAGGAAGAAAAGACACTCCAGGAAAAGATCCTGGAGCAGGTCATTCCCGGAGCAACACCTGCACTTCCGCAACAACAGCAGCCAGAGCCGACAGAACCGGAGCAGACAATAAAGGAAAAAATCCTTGAGCAGTTGATCCCAGGTACCAAACCGGCCCCGAAACAAGCTCCGGAGCAGCCGGCTGTGCAAACTGGAACCTCTCCCCTCCAGAAGACTGAACCAGAGATCAAACCGTCCCAGGAACCGGCTAAACCAGAACCTGTGGAAAAAAGCGGGCCGGAACCGAAACCGGAATCAAAACCGGAACCCAAGCAGGAACCTGGACCTGAGCCAGAACCAGAACCAGAACCAGTGATCGAAGTCATACAGGAACCATCAGAAACACCAACGCCCGAAACCCAGCCTTCGTCAGTAACTACAGAAGGTACTGCCGAGGAACCGGCTCCCGAACCTGAGTTAAAACCTGAGACCGAAACTCCTGCGGAACCCCCGTCAGAGTTGCCGGTGGAAAAACCGGTTGGAGAAGCTCCGGCAACTGTACCAAAGCCTCCTTTGGAAGAACCTGTCATTGAGCAGCCCCAGGAGGTTGTATCGGAAGACATGATTGAATGAACGGACCGCTATATCGCAAAGGGCCGGGCGTTCTGTCCCGGCCCTTTGCCTTTACAGCCTGGGAAGTGGCACCAGGCCTCCAGAATGATCCCTGACCCCGCCTTCGGTTAACAATGGACAAAACCAGTTGCCACCCTTCGTCGGTAGCCTCTTCAGTCACGGATCCTTTATCATCTTTTCCGTAATTCCCGTCTGTAACACATGGAAGCTACACTTCGCAATTTTCTCATTTCCTGTGTATCCTGAACTTTCCTCTGGTTTTATCCCGTTCACTCGTTCCGGCTCGTTGACCACCCGCTAGCCCATATATTGCGGTGTCCTCAGTACCGGTTCTTTCCCCAGTAACATAATACCGAAATGATCGAATACTTCACCGGTCATTGCATCCCTGTCATGCCAGCGGACCAGGAACTCCTTCTCCCTGAGCCAGGTCCTTCGGAAGGAAGAGGGATCCTCGAAGAGAAGTACGCCCCTGGCGTGCCCGATAACGATGGCGTAGTGGCCGTCTTCATAGTCGATCTCCCACTCCCTTAGTGTCTTGGGCCGTTCCGCCCAGGCCTGGAGGAGGACGATCACCGGTATCCCTTGGTCGATCTTCTTTTGCAGCTCCTTCAGTGTCCATCCGGAACGGGCATGAACGTTGAAGCCATACCTCTGCGCGGTCCTGATGATACTGTAAACGTCAGTCCCTTCTTCATCGGTCCCCAGGGTCTCCATCAGTTCGTCCAGGCGGACCTCCACTCCGTAGTATGCCATTACGGTCTGGAGAGCTGTGGCTCCACAATCGAAATCGAAGGCTTGCCTTCCATAGTGAAGATCTATCATGAGAACACCCTCTTTCGCAATAGGACCGTATTAATTATAGATCCATAAAAACCCCGGTTGATACTGATCTGCCCTGCCCCTTCGACGTTGACACCTCTGAACCTTTCGATCCACGCTTCACGGTTCACGACCCACGTATCTCAAACCGGAGACGGGAGGGGTTGACAATAGGTGTATAATTTGAGGACCTATTGTAGGACTCTAAGTATGATTTCAAATAGGACGTTTTGGGGGACTTAAATTGAATTCTGTCTCAAGCAGGGATCTGAAGAACAACCCCGGGATCCTGTCCGACTCTGATATTACCGTAGTCTATTCCCGGTCGAGACCTATGGCAGTTTGCGTTTCGGTGACGGAAGGTGAGGATGTACTCTCCCTTGCCGACACCATCCTTCGTATCAGGGCCCAGAGAGCCCTTGAAAAGGCACGTATCAGGTCAGGATCGAAGAGAATGGACAACTTGTCAAAAGCAGATATCGATTCAGAGATCCTTTCCCTGAGAAAAAGCCGGGCAGAAAAGAGGGATACGCCATGAGAACCTGCGTCCTTGACACCCGCGTTCTTGTCACAGGTTTTCTGCGCCCGGAAAGCCCTTCCGGAATGATCCTTAACGAGGTGGTAAATCTCTCGTTGTTTCTCATCCTTGACTCGAGGATCTTCTTCGAGTATCAGGGAGTCCTTTCAAGGCCCCGGTTCGATCTGCCTCTCTCGCTGACCGAACCCGTCCTCGCGTTGATCAGGACCAGGGGGAACTTGATATCTCCGTCAAGATTCGAGGAAGATCTGCCCGATGAAGGAGCCCGCCCCTTCGTAGAGGTTGCCCTTTCTTCAGGAGCTCCATGGGTCTTTGACAATATGGGACAGACCTTTGAAATACCTTCCCTCAGGGTCATCTCTCCGGGAGAGGCACTGCATTGGGAATAGATAACAGGAGCAGGCATTCCTGATTATTTCTTAAAATAATAGTCCAATAAATTTGCATGTTGGGAAAGAAGGGAGGCTGATCGCTTTGGAAGGCTTTTTCGCAAGAGGAGATGTGAACAACGGAGGTTCTTTGGGGTTGAAAGACCGGAATGATGGTTTTCACTTTGATCCCCTTTCCATGACCCGACGCTATTTTGAAACATTCCCTACAGTACCTGTCGAATACCCGCTTCTGGATGGGGACAGGTTCCTCCAGAATATCGTTAGCTTGAAGGCCAGTGACCTGCATCTGAAGTCAGGATTTCCACCCATCTTCAGGATGGAGAACCTGCAGCTTCACGTAGCTGACAACATGCCCCCTCTGAAACGACAGGAGATCGCCCGCTTCATTGAGGATCTTCTGGGTGTCGAGGCTTGCGGTGACCTGAATGAGGGAAGAGAGATCGACTTCGCTCACGCCACCGGTAATGGGGAGAGGTTCAGAATGAACGCATTTCTTTCGATGGGCTCTCCTTCCCTGAGCGTAAGGCACATCCGGTCGGTGATCCCTGGCCCGGAGGAGCTCGGTATCCCCTGGTCTCTCAGAAAACTGGCTCTGGGCGTATCGGGGCTGATCATTGTTACGGGGCCCACAGGAAGCGGCAAATCAACAACGCTGGCCTCTCTGGTCGAGGAGATCAACCTCCACAGGAACGTACATATAGTGACCCTTGAAGACCCCGTAGAGTACGTCTTTCACTCAAAGAAGGCTCTCATCAACCAGAGGGAGATCGGCAGGGATTCCAAAAGCTTCAGGCAGGCTCTGACCCGGGTTCTCAGACAGGACCCCGATGTGATCATGATCGGAGAAATGAGAGACCTGGAGTCCATCTCTCTGGCAATTACAGCTGCAGAGACGGGACATCTGGTCATGGCAACGCTCCACACCAGGGATACTGCCAGCGCGATCGAACGCATGGTGGATGTGTTCCCGGCAGAACAGCAGGAACAGATCAAGTCCGAGCTGTCGAACACCCTTCTCGGTATCTGCAGCCAGCAACTCCTTCAAAGGATCGGCGGAGGCAGGGTTTTGGTTACGGAGATGCTTGTGGGCAACAACGCTGTCAGGAACAGGATACGTTCAGGTGGGGCACACCACCTCAGGAATATCATAATGACCGCACCCAAGGATGGTATGTACTCTTTCGAGCAGAACCTGGCAGCACTGGTGCGGGATCATAAGATATCCTACGAAACAGCTGCGGTTCATTCAATTGATGTCAAGGACCTGAACAGGTTTTTGGAGACGGCATAGTGAAACTGACATGACAGGGATCTAGGATTACCGGGTCTGATACCCTGTCAGCAGGAGTTCGGACCATGTCCTGTCAGATTCACGTAAAGACTACATGGGACAGATCTCTCCCTGAAGATCCCTGCGAATCGGGGAAAGTTCCTGCAGGATATAACCTGAAATAACCGAAAAGGCTGCGGTCAGGCCATTTTGACATGATCCAGAGGGGTTGAACCTGGCTATTGAATGCTGCGACCGTAACCAACCAGGAAAAGTATTCGTATCCATTCTGAACCGAAAGAACCCCACACCCAAAACATCCGTCAAATGCGGGATAGAGAAGATGCTACGGGACAAAAGAAAGATAACAGGGAAAGGGACAACAGGGTAGTACTTCAAAGTGTTATTTTGACATGGTGTTTTTTTCTTCATTGGTCTATAATTTTAACTGAACTTTTAGAGATGTCTAAAGGGAGCTGTTCTTCCAGATCCGGGCCAAGGGGGAGGCTAACATGTCTGGAAACGAGAGTTTCTTCTACTCCGGCCTTTCGGAGAGCCTCACAACCGGGATTGGACCAGGAATTAGAGAGGAAATTCTTAAAGAGGTCCACTCGGCGCTTTACCCAGAGGAGGGATCTGTCGACAGACCGGTTTCGGATCTTTTCAAGCCGGTCGGGAAAAGGAGTACATTCCTTTCGGAATGCCCCTTCCCCCTGGTACTCACGGACAAGACCGGCCAGATAGTTTCTTACAGCGAAAATGCCCGCAAGACCTTTGTTCTGGATGAAGAGTCGGTCAGTACCGGTAGAGTCCACCAATTCTGGGACCCTGCCTTCTGGAATATACCGGAAGGCATCCTTCGCAACCTTACAAGGGATCCGGCAGCAGAGCAGCTCAGCGAAAAACTGATCACCCAGGCGAAGAACGGGACTATGGTCCAGACAAGGGTGGACATATTCCCCGTCAACAGAAAGAGTGAAGCAGACCACTTGCTCTTCGTCTTCTACCTCTCCTCGGGAGAGATGGAAGAACTTCTGGATGGCCCCCTCGATCCCATAGCCGGAGCGTTTGACAATAAAGAAACAAGTTACCCCTGGTCGAGTGAGCAGGTGGAAGAAGGTAACGAGACCACTCCCGGAATTCTGGAATGGACCAACGGTGCCATGGAAGAGACCGGGAAAGAACCGGAAGGCCCCATCGAACTGCCTCTCTTTGAAAGGTTCCCTTCTGTAACGGCTGTTTACACGAGGCTGGACGGGGATAAGTTCTTGCAGAACATGATAGATCTGAAAGCCAGCGATCTTCACCTCAAGTCGGGTTTCCCTCCCATATTCCGGATGGAGGACCTCAGGCTTTACGTGGCCGACAACATTAAACCCCTGCAGGGAAAGGATATCTCATCTTTTATCAGGATCCTTTTAGGAAAGGGGCTCTTCGAAGAGCTTTCCCAGGGGAGAGAGATAGATTTCGCCTATTCCCTTGACAAGGGTGAAAGGTTCCGCATGGATGCCTTCCTCTCCATGGGTGCCCCCTCACTCAGCGTCCGACATATCAAATCGGTCATCCCCGCCCCTTCACAGCTGGGAATCCCATGGGCCCTTAGAAAACTGGCAATGAGCACCTCGGGGCTGATCATAGTGACGGGCCCGACGGGGAGCGGCAAATCGACTACCCTGGCGTCCCTGATCGAGGAGATCAACCTGCACAGGAACGTTCACATTGTCACTCTGGAGGATCCCATAGAGTACGTCTTCCACTCCAAGAAGGCATTGATCAACCAGAGGGAGATAGGAAAGGATTCTAAGACTTTTGCTCAGGCCCTGACCAAGGTACTCAGGCAGGACCCGAACGTGATAATGATAGGAGAGATGAGGGACCTGGAGACCATATCCCTCGCGGTTACTGCCGCGGAGACTGGCCACCTGGTCCTGGCGACGCTTCACACCAGGGACGCCTCCAGCTCGATCGAACGGATCGTGGATGTCTTCCCCCCGGGACAACAGGAACAGATCAAGGCCGAGCTCTCAAACACCCTCCTGGGGATATGCTGTCAAAAACTGCTGCCAAAAAGCGGCGGTGGCAGGGTCCTTGCGACAGAAATGCTCGTGGGGACCAATGCGGTCCGCAACCGGATCCGCTCCGGAGGGGCCCAACACCTCCGGAACATCATATTAACGACCCAGAGCGAGGGGATGTACAGCTTTGAACAGAACCTGGCACACCTGGTGAAGGAAAGAGTGATCTCCTACGACACGGCCCTGAGCAATGCTACGGATGTGAAAGACCTCAACAGGTTTCTGGAAGCTGTTTAGTAGGCGTAAACTTGTTGGCGCCTCTAGACTGTTGGTAACTTTCGAACAGGATGACCAGGGGGCGGCTCTCGGGCCGTCCCCTGGTCCTTTTAAAGTGCCCTTATATATCTACTATCTTGCCCAGGCCTTTTGCAATGGCCTTTTCCTGGATGAGATTTGCCGTCAACACGTCGTGGCTGGCGATCCCCATAAGGACCGCTCCGCGCCGGCCCTTCAGCTCCACCTTCTTCTTTCCGGCACAGATGTGCCCCATGTCTCCCAGGATCTGTTTCTCTGAAGGGTAACCATTCTGGAAGTAGAGGCCATGTTCCTGGGTCCACAGGTACTGGTTAAGATCGTCGCATACGAAGGCGGAGGCACCGGTCATCACCTCTGCTTCGAAGGCAGAATCATAGTCTACGGCTACAGCAAGCATGTTTTCCTTGAGCCAGTCGACCCTGACGAACCTCTGGGGATCAGCCACGATGGGTGTACAGGTGACCACTACATCAGCATCCCTTACGGTCTCCTCCACCGTCTCGCAGGGGATCGTCTCCATATCTTTCAGGTCACCTTTTACAAGGTCCCTGAAACGGGAGACCTGGTGGGCGAACTTGTCGTAGATCTTAACCTTCTTGAGTTTGGGCAGGGCCGAGGCAAGCGCTACGGTGTTGGTCCTGCCCTGAACCCCAAGCCCGACCACGGCCAACACCTCTGAATCGGGGTCGGCCATGTGCCTTGCGCAAACCCCGGTTGCGGCCCCTGTCCTCCAGGCAGTTATCCAGTTGGCATCCATCAAGACCTTGACAAAACCGGTATCGGGATCGTTGAGGCACATGATCCCGGTGATGTAGGGAAGTCCCTTGGCCTGATTGATAGGATATCCGGAGACCCACTTAATGCCCGCAACGTCTGCGCTGCCCCCCGCATAGCAGGGCATGGCGTGGATAAAGCAGTCCTTTCGGGGATGGATACCTACTTTGGCCGGCATCTCCATCTTCTCTTCCCCTTTCAGGGCAAACCCCTTCTCTACAACGTCCATGACCTCGGTCACAGGGATACGAAGCGATTCGATCTCTTTCTGGGAGATGAGCATAACTTCCATTCAGATCACGCCTCCTGACATTGGGTTTTATACGAGATCGACGATGTCGATATCTTCCATCAGGAACAGGTTCTGTCTGTGGGAGTATTCCTCGAACATTCGTAGAGCCTCACGCATCTTTTCCGGGTACCTGAAGTAGAAGGCCGTAAGAAGGCAGTGGTTGAGAGCGAAGGCTCCGGCGCAGGGGTCGATGAAGGAGAGGAATTTCATGGGAGCTTCAAGAAGAATGTCCGAACATGAAGCCAATGGAGAAAGAACCGTGTCGCTCACCCCGATTATCGGTACGTCCTTGGATCTGAGGTATAAGGCAAGCTTCTGCGTCGACGAGGGATAACGGGGAAAACTGTATATTATTGCCAGATCCTCGGGACCGGTGTTCTGAAGATGCCCGAAGAGGTTGTCACCGGCCCGCGTCAGCAGGTGAACCCCTTCCCTGAGGGTCCCCAGGAAGTAGGCCATGTACTCGGCGTGGCAGATATTGGCAAGGAAACCAACAATGAAGATCCTGCGTTTCTCTGATATCAGGTCTACCGCCCTCTGGAGGGTCTCCTCCTTCAGGCGTCTTTTCATCTCACCAAGGACATGGAACTCAAGAGAGAGCACTCTCTGGAAGAGGGGTTCCTCTTCTACCCCGGGATCCTCCATGAATCGTCTTATGGAACGGATCTGTGCCCGGACAGTCTCCTGGAGGGCCTCCTGGAACTCAGGGAAACCCTTGAATCCCAGTTTGATAGCAAGCCTTGTCACAGTCGGGTTGCTTACTTTGGCCGCTTCCGAAAGTTGTACGGAGTTCATGAAAGCCGCTGTTTCGGGATTCTGAAGGATGAAACGGGCGAGAGCCCTCTGCTGTCCGCCCAGGGAGTTCGAAAACCGGGTGATCCTTTCAAGAACAGAGTGATGTTTATTTTTATTCAAAGGAGGCTCCTGGTGAAAATTTTTCTTCATTTTCACCATTTTGTCTTTGAATGTCAATACCGGTCAGGGAAGGGGATGCTCTCGACTTTTCTATTCGGGCGTTTCTTTTATGGAATGATAACTGTGATCATAACTGTCTGGTCGTTTCAGATTTTAATCAGTCACGCCGGATCCATGCAGGGAGCGTCTGGTCATGGGAAGCTGGTTATCGGCGCTGGACGCTCCCTCTTGTGCTAAATGGATCCCTGTTCCCGCAGAAAAGGTGAAAGGACCAGGCATCTGAAGGGGTAAAGGATCACTTGCGGTCTTCCAGGTTCTTCAGACCCTCCAGTTCTTCATGATCTTCTTCCACTTTTCATCCCTGCCCACGGTTATCTCCTCGATCTCTTTTTCTCCGAGGTGTCTGAACCTTGCCTGTCTTTTCAGGTATTCTGATATCGATGAGAACTCCTTCGGTTTCCTGTTCAGGATGAAATCGCCCTTCTCATACTCCGCCAGATACCAAAGGCCGCAGTCGACAGCCTCCCTGCCAATATCGACGGTCTCTTCAGCGGGAAATCCCCAGCCTGTGGAACAGGGCGCAAGAACATGGATGTAGGAAGTGGTCTTGCACATGGCAGCCTTGCTGATCTTCCTGAGGTAATCCTCGGGGTAACCGATACTCGCAGTTGCAGCGTACTTGATCCCGTGAGCGGCGACTATCCCGAACATATCCTTTTTCCTTCCCACGGCCCCGGGAATGTTCTTCCCGGCGGGCGTGGTAGTCGTCCTGGAACCATAGGGAGTGAGACCGCTCTTCTGGATCCCCGTGTTCATGTAGGCTTCATTGTCGTAACAGACGTAGATGATCCTGTCGCCGCGGTCAATAGCACCGGAAAGAGCCTGGATCCCTATGTCGGCCGTCCCTCCGTCACCGGCGAAGCCTACAACATGGTGATCCCTGATCCCAAGGGCCCGCGCTCCGGCCTCTATGCCGGAGAGCACGGCTCCTGTCGCAGGGAATGGACTGATCATTGCGTTGACAGAGAAAGAGACCTGGGGATAGAGGAAGCTGGTGGCCGACATGCAGTTGGCAGGGATGGCAACGAAGATCCTTGGCCCCAGGACCTTCATGGCAAGGCGAAGGGCAAGGCTGCCGCCGCAGCCCGCACATGCCCTGTGACCGTAAAAGAATTCGGTGTTGGTCAGATCCCCGGCGTTAGTAACCATTTTCTCGTCCATATCACTCACACCTCGCGTTCACGAAACGGACCCTCTCTCCCTGTTCTCCCCGGGCCGCCTGCATCAGTTGATCGAATATCTGTCTCATGTCTTCCTTGGAGATGTTCCTGCCGCCCAAACCTCCGATGAAGTTGATCATCCTCGGGGGACTTTCGATTTCACAGACGGCCGACCTTGCGTTCGTAAAAACTATACCTTCGTATCCAACTGAAAGGTCACGATCAAGGATCCCCATGGCCTTGGTATTGCCTGCGATACCGGCAATTTCAGCAGCTGGGAAGGGACGCATGAAACGGATCTTCGCAAGACCAACCATCTTCCCCTCCATCCTCATCGCATCCACCACTGCCCTGGCGGTACCAGTGACACTCCCCAGGGTCATCAGGACCGCTTCGGCATCTTCGCAGCAGTACTTCTCCACCAGGCCTCCGTAGGATCTGCCGAATATTCCTTTGAACTCCAGCTCCACTTCCTCGATGACTCCTGGCACCTTCCGCATGTCCAGTTCCTGCTTTAGATGGAACTCCATGTAGTCATCCAGTGCGGCATAACATACCGTCTTGGGATCATCCAGGTCCATCCTGTTGGCAGTCCTGTAGGGGGGAAGGAATCTGTCCACGTTCTCCTGGGCCGGAAGATCGACCATCTCGTAGGTATGGGTAAGGATAAAGCCGTCAAGGTTCACCATGAAAGGTGTCATGACCCTTGGATCTTCAGCGATGCGGTAGGCCTGAATGATCATATCCATGGCCTCCTGGGCATTCTCGCAGTAGACCTGTATCCAGCCGCTGTCCAGCTGCGAGAGGGAATCCCTGTGATCCGAGAGAAGAGCCCATGGGGTCGCCAGGGTCCTGTTCGCGTTCATCATGACTATGGGGAATCGGGCGCCGCTTACATAGGGAAGGGTCTCCGCCATGTAGAGAAGTCCCTGGGATGACGTGGCGGTGAAGGTCCTTGCGCCGACCGCGGCAGCTCCAAGAGCTGCCGACATGGCGCTGTGCTCCGATTCGACGTGAAGGTACTCGGCCTTGAGGGAGCCATCCTCTACAAATTCCGAGATCCTCTCCACCGTCACTGTCTGGGGTGTAATTGGATAGGCCGAGATAACATTCGGTCTGGCAAGGCGGACAGCTTCAGCAACAGCTTCGTCGCCGGATATGAACACTTTTCTACCGGGCATTCCCATCATCGCCTTCCCGCATCATAACTATCGCCCCCACCTTGCATTCATAGGCACACACACCGCAGCCCTTGCAGAAGCGATAGTCGATCTCCAGGTCCTCTCCAGACTTGTCAATGACACCATCGGGGCAGACCAGAAAGCAACGGAGGCATTTTATGCACTTTCCCGTGTCAATTACCGGTCTGAACACCCTCCAGCCGGAATTCTCCTGAACAAGGGTACCCACCCTGAAGGCTCCGCAAGGGTAGTCCCTGATACTGTCAGGTCTTTTGAACTTAACTACCAGTGGTCTTTCCATGGAAGCGATCCTCCTTCTTGAGTTCGTAGGCCTTCGCCACCAGTGTGCAGTTCTTTTCCGCCATCGACGGGTCCATGCTCTGCCTCAGGGCCTTCTGGACCGATGACAGCGACACCACCCCGGAGACTGCGACAAGGGCACCCAGCATGGCCGTGTTGGTTATCGGCCTCCCCAGGACATCCATGGCGATGCTCGTGGCATCAATACCCACTATAAGCCTGTTTGTCATTGGGACATAACTTTCGGGAACCTTGGTATTGATGACAAGAACCCCTCCGTTCCTGATGCCGGCCAGGGAAGATGGCCCCACCAGAGTTTCGTCAAGGATCACGACATAGTCGCATTGATCGACCATGCTACGGTCAGTTATGGGTGTTACGCTGATCCTGGTGAAACCAAGGACCGGGGCTCCTCTTCTCTCGGGTCCGAAAGAAGGGAATGCCAGAGAGTACTTTCCTTCATGGACAGAAGCCGCCATCCCCAGGAGTCTCGCCACAGTGAAACACCCCTGGCCTCCACGTCCATGCCACCTTATTTCGAACATATCAGGACCTCCCTGCTCTGTCAGAAGCATATCTTTTTTAAAACTATATCACCACTTTCGGGAACCCGGTCAGGGCAGCGCTCCTCATTGTGCCTTTCAGGGTTCCCGGGGGTCCTCCCCTTCCCACAGTTAAGACCGGGATTGGGATAGAATGGACAGGGATCACCACCTCTTGACAAGGAGAATGACCTGCTTGAACTATCTTACCGGTTTTCTCAATTTTGACCTTTTCATCGGCACGACAGTGATAAAGGTCCTCTACTTTGCGGGAGCCTTCCTGGTGCCTCTTTTCCTCTGGCTGGTACTTCAAAGGGGCCGTGCGCGCTGCCCCCGGATTGAGGGCCTCTTGTCCCTTCTGGCTGAAAAGACAGGGGAGAGAGCTGCTCTCTGGCTCATCTTTTTTCTATCCCTTGTTGCCCTGGAGATCATCTGGAGGGTCGCCTGCGAATACCTGATCGCCTATCTTCAGATCAGGCAGATACTTCAGGTCCTGTCGGGCTGAACTCCTTTCCCGGTCTTCAGCCACATCCTTCCTCCCCAGGCTTGACTTTATCGGCCAGGGACCATGCCGTTGTCCCTATGGAAGAAATAAAGGAACAATTCCACTCCATGTCACCCGAAGAAGTGCTGGAGGCATTATCTTCGGGTCCGGAAGGTCTATCCGAAGAGGAAGCACGCAAGCGCCTGGACGAATTCGGACCTAACCGGCTTCCTGAGCCCAGGAAGCAGAACGTCCTCTTGCGTTTCTTCAAGCATTTCCACGATGTCCTTATATACGTTCTGATCATCTCCGCCATCGCCACCGCTCTCCTTGGTCACTGGATCGACACCTGGATAATACTCGCCGTGGTCATTCTCAATTCTTTTGTAGGCTTCGTCCAGGAAGGAAGAGCCGAAAAAGCGATCGAAGCCGTACGGAGAATGCTTTCCGTGTCAAGCAGCGTTTCCCGTGACGGCAAGAAAAGACAGATCCCCGCCGAGGAGCTTGTCCCGGGAGATATCGTCCTTTTGTCATCAGGGGACAAAATACCGGCAGACCTGAGGCTGATCAGGATCCACGAGCTCCAGGTCAACGAAGCTTCTCTCACAGGAGAATCGGATACTGTCTCCAAGACCACCGAGACCGTTAAAGCCGAGGCAGCCCTGGGGGACAGGACCTGCATGGCCTATTCCGGGACGATCGTTGTCTCCGGTACGGCCAGAGCCATCGTAATATCTACTGGAGAGAACACCGAGATCGGAAAGATCAACAGAATGCTTGCGGAAGTGGAGCCTCTTGCAACTCCCCTCCTCCGCAAGGTAAACAGCTTCGGGATCAAGCTGAGCATTTTCATCCTGGCCATGGCAGGAGCAGTCTTTCTGTACGGATCCCTGGTCATGGGAATGCCCTTCAACGAGATCTTCCTCTTCGTCGTGGCCATTGCGGTGGCCGCCATTCCTGAAGGTCTGCCAGCGGTGATCAGTATAATCCTCGCCATAGGAGTGAGGAGAATGGCAGGAAGAAATGCAATTATCCGCCGACTCCCGGGGGTGGAGACCCTGGGATCGGTAACTGTTATATGCACAGACAAGACCGGCACCCTGACAAAGAGCGAGATGACCGTCTCGAAAGTAGTCATTGGTAACGGGCTCATCGAGATCGACGGGGCAGGCTACGGACCGGAAGGAAAGATCAGGAGGGCAGGTGAAGAGATGGACGGCGGGAGAGATACTGCCCTCTCAAGACTTGTCCTTGCCGCATCACTTTGTAACGGATCCAGGATTTTGAAGAAGGATGGCTCCTGGGTTTCCGAGGGAAACCCGACTGAGGGGTCCCTTCTCACTCTTGCGCTGAAAGCTGGCCTGGACCCTGAAGAGGCTTCCCGCCAGTGGCAGCGACTAGACACGATCCCCTTCGAATCGGAGCACAAATTCATGGCCACCCTCAACCATTCAGGAGAAGAGAAAAGGATCTTCCTTGAGGGAGCGCCCGAATCAGTCATTGCAAGATGTTCAGCTGAGATGGACCAGGAAGGCAAAACCCGTGAACTCGACGCTGAACGCTGGGCTTCGGTTCAGGAGGATCTTGCCGGAGAGGGATTCCGTCTCCTCGCTATCGCAGACAAGGACGCTCCTGATGATCTGGGTGACGACCTGGACATGGATGATGTGAAGGAAGACTTCACCCTCCTGGGAGTGGCCGCGATAATGGACCCCCCCAGACCGGAAGCCATTGATGCGGTCGAAGAGTGCCGCAGGGCAGGGATCAGGGTAAAGATGATCACAGGGGACCACCTTCTTACTGCCACATTTATAGCAAAACAGATGGGTATCGGGAACAGCGACCGGGTAATGACAGGCCCGGAGATCGAGGACGCCTCCGACGAAGAGCTGGGGAACCTTCTGCAAGACACCGACATATTTGCCCGGGTCTCGCCGGAGCATAAACTCCGGATCGTGTCCTCCCTTCAGGAACGGGGCCATATTACCGCCATGACCGGCGACGGGGTCAACGACGCGCCAGCCCTCAAGAAGGCTGACATAGGCATTGCCATGGGCATCAAGGGCACCGAGGCAGCCAAAGAAGCCTCTGAAATGGTTCTTACCGACGACAATTTTGCCTCGATAGTACATGCCGTTGAAGAGGGTCGCACTGTCTACGATAACCTGAAGAAGACCCTTATCTTCATGCTCCCCACCAACGGCGGGGAAGCCCTCCTTGTGACCCTGGCTATCGCACTGGGGGTGACCATACCGATAACTCCAGCCCAGGTACTGTGGGTCAACATGGTCACCGCTGTTACCCTGGCCCTCTCTCCTGCCTTCGAACCCATGGAATCGAACGTTATGGAAAGACCACCGAGATCGCCGAAGGAACCCCTTGTCGACAGGCTCATGCTGGTGAGAATTTCCTTCGTTTCGTTCCTGCTCATGGCCAGCTCGCTGGGGTTGTTCTCCTCATACATCTCTGCCGGGGCATCAACGGAGCTCTCTCGAACAATAGCTGTCAACACGCTGATAATCGGGGAGGTCTTCTATCTATTCAACAGCAGGACCAACGGCCGGGCCCTTTCGGTCAAGGGATTAATGGCGACCCCAAAGGTCTGGACCGCCGCGGTGGCAGTTATACTCCTGCAGATCCCCTTCACCTATCTTCCGTCGATGCAGGGGCTTTTCGGGACAGAAGCGATCTCGCTTGGGGACTGGCTCCTGATATTCTCTCTGGGTATTGCTGTCTTCCTTCTGGTGGAGGCCGAGAAAGCCTTGTTCAGGACCCCGCCTCCCCCACACTAGGATCAGATCCTGTCCTGTCTAATCCGGTTTTGCACTTCCGCTGAGAGTCGCCTGTAGTCGTCAGCTCCCCTGGAACCTCCGTCGTAATCGAAGATTGATCTGCCGTGGGAAGGAGCCTCTTTCAGCTTTACGTTGACCCTTATCTCGGTGTTGAATACAAGCCTTCCGAACCTGCTTCGGATCATCTCGCCGATATCTTTTGTAACCCTGACACGGTAATCTGCAAGGGTTAGTACGATACCCAACAGGCCAGCAGCCTTCCCGACACCTTCCCTGGTCATGTCGACGGCCTCCATGAGGTTTAGAAGTCCTTCAAAACCCAGATAATCTGGTGTTACCGGAAGAATAATGTAATGCGAAGAGGTCAGGGCATTGACCGTAAGAAGACCCAGCGAAGTGGGACAGTCCATGACGATAAAATCGTAATCTTCGAGAGCCGGCTCCAGGGCTGATCTGAGGACGAATTCCCTGCCTTCCACGTCGGCAAGAAAGACGTCGGTCGAGACAAGGTTCATGGATCCAGCAAGGACATCGAGCCCTGGAATGTAGGAACCCTTTACGGCTTCCCTGAGAGAAAGACCTTCCAGCATTGCCTCGGCTACGCCGGGGTAAAGATCCTCCCTATCCAGGCCAAGGGAACGCGAAGCAGACCCCTGACCGTCCAGATCGACAAGAAGGACCCGGCCCCCATCACTGGCAAGGCTGGCCGAAAGGTTGACTGCCGTAGTGGTCTTTCCTACACCCCCCTTGTTGTTGACAAGGGACAGTACCACTCCCTCTCTCCCGGATCCTGTCATGACCCTCCCCCTTTCTTCCGGGTGGAACACTGTTGAGCCACCCGGGAGAATTTTCATCCTGATGGAACATTATCCTGTAATTACAAAATATTACCTTGGGCCAAAGGAGTCAACTCCATGAAAAAAGGAACGGGGGGCAAGCCCCCCGTTCCGGTCCCTCTCAGATCCTTTCGGGCTACTTCAAGTACTATTCGAACTCCTTGAGCATCTTGGCGAAATCCTCTTCCTTGCCCTTCAGGATATGGTATACATGCTCGTCGGCTGGGAAAACACCCTGTTTTACGTCAGATACGTACTCCTTGAAGGCTGCTATCTCAACCTCGGCGACATTGGCGTATTTCTTTACAAACTTGGGGGTGAAGGCCTGGAATAGCCCCAGCATGTCTCCGCATATGATCAGCTGACCGTCGCAGGGCGCACCGGCACCGATCGAATAGACGGGAATCTCCAGCTTTTTCCAGATGTACTCCGTCAGCTCCGGCGGGACAGCCTCCAGAAGCAGGGCATAGGCTCCCGCCTCCTGTACGGCCAAAGCATCCTTGATCAGCTCCCTGGCACTGTCCGGATCGCGCCCCTGGGCCTTGAAACCGCCCAGCTGGCCGGAGCTCTGGGGGGTGAGACCGATGTGTCCCATGACCTGGATCCCTGCGTCGGTGATGGCTCTTATGCGGCCAGCAACACGCCGTCCACCCTCCAGCTTGACGGCATCCATGTCAGCTTCCTTCAGGAAACGGCCGGCATTGCGGACAGCGTCCTCATCGCTTACCTGGTAGCTCAAAAAGGGCATGTCACCAATACAGAAGGTGTTGGGAGCACCTCTGCGGACAGCCTGGGAGTGGCGGATACAGTCATCCATCGTGACCGGAACGGTACCTTCGTACCCCAGGACCACCATACCCAGCGAATCCCCGACGAGGATCATGTCCATCCCCGCTCCTTCTGCAAAGGAAGCCGTCGGGAAGTCATAGGCAGTGATCCAGGCGGCCCGTTCGCCCGCCTGCTTCATCTGGATGAACTCAAGTCTTCCTTTCTTCTTGGTCATTGGAACAGCTCCTTCCCAAAATTGATTTGATCGGCCCATATAGAGTAGTATCAAAAGACCTCTTGGACAACATTCTGAAAGGCTGTCTTATTCTCTTATGATATCCCTTTTCACCCGGATATTATCCTGCAAGGTGCGATAACAGGACCTTCAGACCAATGCCGATAAGGATCACCCCTCCTACCATCGCAGCCTTCTCTCCGCCCCTTCTCCCGATCCGGTTCGCAAGGTTCATGCCTGCAGCCACAGTACAGAATGTCACAAGGCCTATCACCAAGGAAGTGAAAGCAGGATCCAGGCCGAGAGGCATGAAGCTTACCCCGGCCGCAAGCGCATCAAGGCTTGTCCCTATCGCCAGGAGAAGAAGCGGAAGACCCCGGGAGGGATCTTTGGGGAAAAGGCACTCCTCCCTCTTCCTGGTCGCTTCAAGAATCATCCTGCCCCCCACAAAGGAAAGAAGTCCGAAGGCTATCCAGTGGTCCACGCCTCCAACTATGGAAAGGGCTCTTCCAGCAAAGGCCCATCCGGCAAGGGGCATCAGGGCCTGGAAGAGCCCGAAGACACCGGAGACTCTAATCACCGGTCCGGCTGAGAAGTGCAGGGAAGAGCAGACCACCATGGCGACAGAGACCGCAAGAGCGTCCATGGCAAGGCTGAAGCCAAGAAATACTGAAACAGCTGGCTCGATCAAAGCTTGTGCTCCCTGAATATCTCCGGGAGCAGAGCTTCGGGAGGGGGACCCAACAAGGCACGGGTGGCATCCATTTCGAAGTCGAAAAGCATCCTAGAAATTGCCAGGCTCGTTACGTCATCGGTCTCGAAGGGGATCGAGAAGCGCCGGTAACCGAACTTTTCCGCAAAGAAGGAGCAGGACCCGTTATCGGAGGTTGCGGCGGACATTACCTCCTGGAGGGCTCTCATACACTTGCTTTCGTTAAGCAGGAGGCTTTCTCCCACGAGAACAATTACCTTGCACTCGTCGACAAGCATGAACCTGTCCCATACACCGCATACGGCCAGACCGGCCCTGACCCCCGGGAAGGCCTGTGTGAACATGCCCAGGAGGGCCTCCATCATGGCAGAATAGCCGAAGATCAAGGAGAATCCTCCTTCGTAGTGATGACCGTGCCCGGGTATCAGGAGATTTTCCCTGAAAAGCGAACCCACCCGACCCGTCTCCGCACTCTCCACGAAGAGCAGCTCACTGTCCATCCCAAGGGCGAGGGATGCGATCTCCCCAAGCTGATCGCTGTGAAGCAGGTTGACCGTAACGGGGTAGTAATCCTTTGCGTAGGGTGTCCACGGTGTTATCTCAAGATCCATATTCTGGTCCCAATAGGGTAGAATACCCATGCTTGAAGAGTCCCTCCGTCCTTCTTTTAACGAGGATTATAACCTAACAAGGGTCTTCGCAGCGGCCTATGAGATCCTTCATCTCCAGGTCGCTTCTTATCCCGAAACGGGTTAACGAAAAGTCGTATCTTGCCGGGTCCGTGGGACATATCTTCCTGAACGACCAGGTCGCCTCTACCACAGCACCGACATCGGCATTCTTCCTCTTCACGAGACCCAGAACGGTGCAGATCCTGTGCATGTGAGTGTCCAGGGGTACCATTAGATCTGCAGGTGATATGCAGCTCCAACCGCCTGGGTCTACCGCGTCCTCTCTCACCATCCACTTGAGAAAAAGATGATATCTTTTACAGGCGCTCCCGAGGGAAGGGTCAGGGAGAAGGGTGTTCTTCCTTTCACCTGAAGCGGACCGAAGCGCCCGGGAGAGGCGAGAGAGCCCCCTGAGGGCTTTCTCGGGGGAACCATCCACACCCGAAGCGAAAAGGTCCTCCAGGGACCCCCACCGCTTCAGGGAATTCCTCATTGAAACAAGGAGCTCGAAGAGGTCTCTGGAATCGGTGAAACGGTGCCTGAAGCCCTTGCAGAGCTCCCATACCCTTTGGTCATCTGCTTCCAAAAGGAACCGGCCTGGGTTCTCGCCCATTGCCCCGAGGACCCTCCTGATGCTCCGGACTATCTGGGATGCCCTGCCGTAAGCCAGACACGAAGCGATAAAACCTGCAACCTCCCGGTCGATAAGGTCAGGGAAAACCCTTACCGTTGAGACGGGATCAGGTTCGATGTACTCGGGCCTGTTATAGCACCGGTACATCTCCTCGAACCGGTCAGCCAGAAAGGCGACCCTCCGGCAGGAAAGATCAGGAGCCGAGCCTTTCACGAAGGGTCCTTCCCACCTCGACTCCCATAAGTCGGCAGTTTTCCAGGTCTTCCGGCGTCGGAACGTATCTGACCCTGACACCCTGATGGACGAGCTCAACCTTCATCTTTTCAAGCTCCTCGTTCAGAAGCTTCACTGCCTCTCCACCCCAGCCGTAGGAACCGAAGGCAGCCCCTACCTTGCCCAGTGGCCTCAAGCCCCTGGCGTAACAAAGGAGGTCCGCCACGACCGGCAGATATCCGTTGTTCAGTGTCGGTGAGCCTACTATAAAGGCTCCCGAATCGAGCAGTTCGGCCATGACATCGCTCCTGTGCCAACCCCTGAGATCGGCCGCCTTCACCTCTATCCCCTGGGAGATCAGTCCATCAGCTACAGCACCAGCCATCTTTGTGGTGCTGTCCCACATGGTGCTGTAAGCTACAACAGCCTTCGGCAGTGCTTTCTGGGAGGACCAGTCACCGTAAGCTTTCAGAATGTCGGCTACTCCTTTTCGCCAGATCAGCCCGTGATCCGGAGCTATCATGTCGATCTTCAGACCCATTGCCTTGATACTCTCCAGGAGCTTTGCCGCGAGTCCTGAATAGGGGAGAAGTATGTTCGCATAGTACTTCGCGGCCTGCTTCACCAGCTCCAGGGGATCAACTTCGTCGTCAAAACGCTCTCCCGTTGCGAAGTGCTGTCCGAAAGCATCGCTGGAGATCAGAAGCCTGTCCTCTTCAAGGTAGGAGAACATGCTGTCCGGCCAGTGCAGCATTTTCGTCTCGATGAATCTGATCGTCCGTTTGCCGAGTGAAAGGGTGTCACCGGTCCGGACGACGTGAAAGGGCCAGTCATTTTTCCCGAAGTGTTCAATAATTGCATCCCTGCACGGTGCTGAACAGACAATCTTCTCCGGCCGGAAGGCCCTGAACACCTCGGTCAGACTCCCGGTGTGATCCATCTCGGCATGGTTAAGGACGAGGTAATCGATCCTCCCCGAAGGGTTAACCTCCCTTATCCTCGAAAAAAGCTCGTCGGCAAGCTTCTTCTTTACCGTATCCATCAGGGTTGTCTTCTCGTCAACAACGAGGAAGGCGTTGTAGGTGCTCCCTTTCTCGGTGGAATAACCGTGAAAGTCCCTGAGGTCCCAGTCTATTGCGCCCACCCAGTGAACGTCTTTCATTATCTCCAGCGTGTTCATGGTTGCACCTCCCTTTTTCAACGTACCTCGTTCAGGGTGAAGGTAGGGGCGTTCTTTGGCGACTTGCCCTTCTTGACCTCGTGATAGTGAGCATACGTTAGAGGTCTCCCTTCCCGGATGTGGCGGGAGGCGACCACTTCACCAAAGAACATGACGTGGGTGAAAATATCTACATTCTTGACTACCCTCGCCTCAATGACGGCTATGGAATGGTCGATGACAAGAGGTGCCCCTGTTTCCCCCAATTCGTACGAACACTTCCCGAACTTGTCATAATCTCGTCCGCACTTGAAACCGAAATTACCGATAAAGGTCATTGGAGTATCCTCTTCAAGGATGGAGACACTGAAGATCCCGGAGTCACTGATGCATTCGGTGGTCATGTTATCGCGATGCAGGCAGGCAACAACGGAAACGGGGTCCGCCGTGACCTGCATAACGGCATTGGCGACCTGGCCGTTCAACTTGTTCCCTTTTCTCGAACTGACGACGTAGAGTCCGTAGGAAAGGGCATAGAGTGCCTTCTTGTCGATCGCAACTTCCATGAAGACCGTCCTCCTCCACTCTTGTCTGGACAGATGGTACCAAAGATCTCATGGGAACACTATCCACATCATCAAGGGGGAACGGGGACCAAGGTCCCGCTCCCCCTTGATGTTCCGTTCTCTTCACGTGAGGGGGAGGATCAGTCCTCTTCCCTCTTGCCCAGCTCCCTGTCCATCATGAAGAGGCCATTCTTGGAATCAGCTATCATCTCAAGCCTGGCGACGATCTCGCCGACCGAAGCCTCTTCCTCAACCTGCTCATCCACGAACCACTTGAGCATGCTCTGGGTAGCGTAATCCTTCTCCTTGGTGGCCATTTCGTAAAGGTCGTTGATACACTTCGTTATGTGCTGCTCATGCTTTTCTGCATCCTGGAAGGCTGTAAGAGGTGACTTCCAGCTCTTCTGCGGTTTGGCTATCGCCAGCAGGTCCACTTCTCCTCCTCTTTCCAGAACAAAGTGGAAGAATTTCATTGCGTGCTCAAGCTCTTCGTCTGCCTGCATCTTCATCCACTTCGCAGCACCGGTGAGGTTTCTGGCCTCGAAGTCGGCAGCCATGGAAAGATAGAGGTAGGAGGAGAAAAGCTCCTCGTTGATCTGCTTGTTCAGCGCTGTCTGCATCTTCTTGGTGATCATCTTATTCAGCTCCTCCAGAGTCCGTGGATGTTGCAGTATTCCCTGGCCGATACATTGTCACCATTCTCGGAGAAGAAAGCTTCCGGAGCCTCTCCAGGCTTCAGGAATTTCTTGCAGTTCTTCCCGTCAACGATCAACTGGATCCACTCGATGAAGTGCTTGTCCTCCATCGGGTGCGGTATGCTACCCACCTTTACAAGGATCCCTCCGTCCTTCTTTTCGATAACGGGAACGTGTTTTTCGGTCGCCGAATCCGCGGTCTTCTCCTCCATAAGGGTCATGGGCTGACCGCAGCACACCAGCTCACCACCGCCAACGTGAAGCAGTTCGACCACATTGCCGCAGACTTCACACTTGAAGATATCCAGCTGCTTTGCCATTCCACTTACACCTCCATATTTATTGTTCCTTTTCCGTATTCTTATTTTACCACTTTCCTCAGACAAGTTTTTGAACGGCCTGGCTTATTTCTGAAACCTTTACAGATTACATTGATATAATTACACCCTGCGGTTATTTTGTCAACAAAAAAAGGGGGCCGAAGGCCCCCAATCTCTTTCATGTGTATGTGTATCTGTTTCTATTTCAGTCTTGTGCCAATGCCCCTCTCTTCAGGTGTACCGGGGACAATGCTGTCCCAGAAGGCAGCGCATATACCCGCTACAGCCATGGGGGTCTTCAGGATGGCCCAGGCCATCTGACCCGGAATGCCGAAAGCAAAGAAAGCCTCCTGCTGCCCTTCGGTCCATCCAGGAAGCCCGAGGGCCATGAGAAAGGCGAACCCGACGATCAGGACGTTGCGCTGGCTCCCCATGTCGGCCCTCATGAGGACCTGGATCCCAAGGGCACCGATGATCCCGAAGAGGGCTATGTAGGCGCCTCCGATGACTGGACTTGGAACTGTTGCTATCAGGGCTCCAAGCTTGCCGATCATGCTCATGATGATAAGAATGACCGCTCCGGTCCTCACCACCCACCGGGAGGCAACACCAGTAAGTCCGATAAGCCCGATGTTCTCCGTGTAGGAGGTGGTACCCACGGCCCCGAAAAGACCGGCCAGGGCGCAGTTTAGACCCTCGGCTCCGATCCCCCTGCTGATCGTGTCGGCGTCAGGATCGTCGAGGCCGGAGGCGTAGGAGCAGGAGTGGTAATCACCGATGGACTCGATCATTACGGCAAAAAAACCCGCTATTATGGCTCCGAAGGCCAGGAAGCTGAACTTAGGCGGACCCCAGGGCATGAAGATGTTCAGCCTGAGCCAGGGGGCGTTGGCCACTTCAGCGAGGTTCACATGAGCGGCATGTCCGGCGGGGAACAAACCTGAAAGGCTTCCAAAGAGACATACCAGGTACGCGATAGTTATCGATGCCAATATGGCGAAGATGTTCATGAACCTGTTGCGGCTGATGAGACTGAAGATAAAAACGCATGCGACCACTATCAGCGAAACGGGCCAGTAATTGGCCGCGTTGTACTGTATCGCCGTGGATGCCAGGGAGAAACCTATGGCCATAATGGTGGGACCAATGACAACGGGAGTGATAACCTTTCGTATATACCCCACCAGACGACTGTACCCTATCCCGGAGAGGATAAGACCACCCGATATCAGCGCACCCCCCACGTACTGCATTATCACGTTAGGGCCAAGCCCCTTGTAGGCTCCGATGATGGTCATTATCGAAGGGATAAAGCTGAAGCTGGACCCCTGGACAATGGGGAGCCCCGAACCCAGTTTCGGGTGGGTCTGGATAAGGGTCGCCACTCCCATGGCAAAATAGACGCAGGAAATGAAGAAGGCTATCTGTGCCGGGTTCATCCCCATGGCGGGCCCGAATATTAGCGGCACAAGGGTGGTAGCGCCGAAAAGGGTGAGGACATGCTGCAGCCCGGCGAGTATCATAATGGGTGTGGGGGGTTTGTCGTTGATCCCGTAAACGATGTTCTTTCTGGCCATGATTGGAACACCTCCCTGATGATTTCCATGACTTTGCCCAGGATTCTATCATCTTATGTAACCGGTTGCATAAAATAAGGATTATCTTTTTGTTGTCTTTGGTTATCTCTTTCGGGAAGGCTTGTGATATTCTGGGAGGGTATGGAAGGGAAGGTCGTGAATGATGAAAACCCTTGATAACACAGCATCGAAGTGCGCGGAAATGATAGCGGCTTCAGACCGGATAGTTCTTCTAAGCGGTGCCGGAATGTCAACAAGTGCAGGTCTGCCTGATTTTCGCGGCCCCAACGGCATATACCGCAGGGAGCTGGGCATCGACCCGGAAAGGATCTTCGACATAGACTGGTTCAGGAGGGATCCTTCCTTCTTTTACGGATTCCACAGGGAATTCCTCAGGTCCCTTGAAAAGATCGATCCCACTTTCACGCACCACTTCTTCGCCAACCTGGAAAGACAGGGGAAGATGGCCGGAATAATAACCCAGAACATCGATTCCCTGCACCAGAGGGCAGGTTCGAAAAGGGTCCTGGAGTTTCACGGAGGAGTATGGTCAAGCTTTTGCACCTCCTGCGGCAAGACATGGGACTATCAAAGGAGCTTGGCTATGGCCTTCGCCTCAGATGTGCCAAGATGCGACATCTGCAACGGTATCGTGAAGCCCGACGTGGTCTTCTTCGGAGAGATGGTCAAACACCTCGATGAAAGCCGTGAACTGGCCAGGAGGTCAGATCTGTTCTTCGTTGTGGGTTCGTCGCTTAACGTGACGCCAGCGGCACTGCTCCCCGCCTTATCTCCGGGGAAGATAGTGGCGGTGAACAGGGGCGAGATAGCTCACCGCTACCTCCCCCGGGAGCGAATCGACCTCTTCGCCGAAGAGGATATCGACACCTTCTTCAAGGCCGTGGAAGCTGCGGGAAGACAGACCTGACGCAGAAAGGGACGGCCCTCTTGCCATTTTGTCTTCCTAGAAGGAATCCCTGATCCTTTTCAAACCCTCTTCCAGCAGAATACGGGGACACGCAAGGTTCATTCTCTGCCAACCGCTGCCCTGGACCCCAAACCAGTAACCCGGGTCAAGCACCACCCTTCCCTTCTGGATAAGCTTTCCCGTCACATCCTCTGGAGCAAGCCCCGAGGCGGACATGTCAAGCCACAGAAGGTAGGTGCCTTCCGGGGGGCGGACTCCCACCCACGGCATCTCTTCCCTGAAGAAGGCAATTGACCTGTCCCTGTTCTCTCTGATATATCCGAGCATGGTCTTTCTCCAGGAGGCGCCGAAGCGATAGGCAGCATCGCTGGCGGCAAGGCCGAATACGTTGTGCGTTCCTGTCGCCGTTGCCCTGAGGGAAGCCTGAAAACCTTCTCTCAGATCCGTGTCAGGGATGACAGAATAGGCGATCTGCAGACCAGGAATATTAAAGGTCTTGCTTGGGCTGATGCATGTGATAATGTTGCAGGCCAGATCCGGTGATATTGATGCGGAGGGGATATGCCTTTCGGGATCGAAGACCAGGTCCGCATGTATCTCGTCGGAGATGAGCAGGGTCCCTGTCTCAAGGCACAAGCGGCCCACCTGGTCCAGCTCCTCTTTCCTCCAGACTCTTCCAACAGGGTTGTGAGGGCTGCAAAGGAGAAGGATCCGGTTTGCGGGATCTTCGAGCGTTCTTCTCAGACCATCCATATCCATTCTGTAATACCTGTCCTCGTTTATCAGAGGGTTCTCCACCACTACCCTGTCGTTATCTTTTACGATCCTGAAAAACGGCGGATAGACCGGTGGCTGGATCACAACACCGTCACCAGGACCGGAGAAAGCCCTGATGGCCGCGCCGATTGCAGGCATGACCCCCGTGCAGGGAACGATCCAGGAGGGGGCAGTTGCCCAATCGTGGACCTGCAGGAGCCATTCCGATACTGTCCGGAAGGTCTCCTGTGATGCCTGTACATAGCCGAACACTCCGTGATCCGCCCTCTTCCTGATGGCCTCGATGACCTCTGGTGGTGAAAGAAAATCCATATCAGCTACCCACATGGGCAGCGCACCCGCCGGGACTGGACCGAAACGCCCCTCCATTCCGTCCCACTTGAGGCTGTCGGTCCCTCTCCTTTCGAGAACGTCATCGAAACCCGAACCGTTCAAGGGGATCCCTCCATCCAGAATGTTCTTGCCTCTTCTAACCGTTTCTCAGGACCGGGGGACAGCATGCCAGCCCTCGTCCGAGTAGAGTTCGAGTCTTAAGGACGCCAGGTCGAAGAAAGCCAGGGTCAAGTCAAGACGGCCATCCTCACAGGCCTTTTTAACCAATGGATGGCTTTTGACCCTCTCCAGCTGGCAGATCCCCCAGGACTTGATGGCATCTTCCAGCTGGGCCCCGTTGCACTCCTCATTGCAGAGCCATGTTCTTATGGCGCCGTCCAGGTGGGCGGGATCCCGTGCCGCCATAACAGCACCGCAGTCGCTGTGGGAAAGGACCAGTATCCTTCCGACATGGAGATGTTCTACAGCATACTCGATAGCAGATGCGACCGAGGGGTTATCGATACAGCACAGATTGCCCACGTTCCTGAGAACAAAAAGGTCGCCGGGCTTTGCCGAGAATATCTCCTCGGGTACGACCCGGCTGTCGGAACAGCCGATGACCAGAGTATGTGGACTCTGTCCGGAGCAAAGCCTGCTGTAAAGGTCCCTGTCAGCCCTTGACAGGAAGGTGCGGTATCCTTTGGCCAGATCTTCCAATGCAATTTCCCCTTTCTTCATGGATCCCCGTTCCTGTATCAGCTCACAAAGGTCAGTTCGGTGGCACCGAACTAGGACATGATACTACAGGATACGCATTCGCAACCTGTTTTTCACCAACAGGGACCAGAGAGTTTAAAATATGAGCATGAGAGGGCCAGAAATGGAAGAACGGGGGTGAATATCCTGAAAAGGATGGCACTATTTCTGCTGCTGGCGGCCCTGATCGGTCTTTTCCAGGCGCCGGGCCCGGCAGGGGCATCAAGGAGCTTTGAAGAACTTGTGGATATCTACACCAGGAAAAGCGAGATCCGTCCCGAAGCGGAGGCGCTTAGATCAGAGCTGTTAGAAATGACCTGGGATTCGGGAGAGCTCGACCTCCTGGGTTCAATAATGGACCCTTCGCTGACCCCGGAGCAGAGGGCAGCCAACGGACTGAAACTGATCGATGGTCTTTTCCCGGGAGGAGACCCTGCGCGCTGGGAAAGCATTTCGGGCTTCTGGATCCCCAGGATGATACCGAAGCCTCTTGCTGCCTTCGACGCAGTGTTCTTTACCGCTATCGCACTTCTTGAGATGGGAAGGGAGGGTGCTCCCTGGATAGCCCGGGACCTCCTTGTTGATCTGCGAAGATCATCAAGAGCAGCTCTTCTTGCCCTGAGGATCGCCCCTGAGGAATACCTGTGGATAGTGGAAACCCTGGAAGAATTAACAAAAATGCCACCCATGGGCGGTTGGCCGGAAGCTGTGATCAGAGGGAAACTCCCCTTTGCGCGTCAGGTCAGGTCGGCTGTGACCGAGACCCACGCCATAATGAAAGAAATGCAGTTTCTCAACTCTGCCGGGCAGCCGACCCCCAGCGGACCCTACGCCTGGGATCGGGACCGGGGGAGGATATACAGGGTGGTCTATCCCGACGACCGTTACTTATGGATCCTTGGGAGGGACTAAGGCAGGCCCGCGACACCGGTAGCGGTAAAAGGTTGCATATACAACAATTATGCTCTATAATCCGCTGGCTCGAAAAGATCGCAGCGGAGGTGCCTCTTGAGCGGCAGAGAAAAAATGCTTGCCAACGAGCCTGTTGGCAGACTGATCTGGAGACTCTCCCTTCCGGCCATGGTCGGGATGTTTGTTAATGGTCTCTACAACCTCGTCGATACGATCTACATAGGACATGGAGTGGGTTCCATGGGGATAGCCGGGCTCTCCGTGGCATTTCCCATACAGATGATCATTGGCGGCACAGGCCTCATGCTGGGGGTCGGAACGGCTTCGCTTATTTCAAGAAGCCTCGGGGCAAAAGACTACGACAAAGCCCAGAGGGCCTTCGGCAACAACCTGCTGGCCACTCTTCTCCTCGGACTGATATACATTTTTCTGGGAAGGTCCTTCCTTCCATCGATCCTTGCCCTCTTCGGCGCATCGGCCGAGATCATGCCCTACGCCTCGGAGTACATGAGTGTGATCTTCCTTGGAAGCCCACTGATCATATTCACCATGTCGATGAATAACGTGATCCGTTCCGAGGGCGCCGCCCGTACGGCCATGTGGTCCATGCTGGTAGGGGCCATAGCCAACATTATCCTGGACCCGATCTTCATCTTTGCCCTCGGGATGGGCATCCGTGGAGCTGCCGTAGCCACGGTGCTCTCCAGGGTTCTGGTCATTTCATGGATAGTCTGGTTCTTCCAGTCCGGAAACAGCATTCTTTCTCTCCGCGCAAGAGATCTTGCCCCCCGTTTCTCCATCCTGAGGGAGATCTTGACCATAGGATTCCCTGCCTTCCTTCAGCACGCCTCCTCCAGCCTGGTCTTCGGGATGATCAACCAGCTTCTTGGCCTCTACGGCGGCAACATTGCCGTGGCTGTCTTCGGGGTCAACAACAGGGTCATCATGTTCTCCGCCATGCCTACCATCGGCATTGCCCAGGGAATGCAGCCCATTGCCGGCTACAACTACGGGGCCAGACAATACGGAAGGACCCTGGAGGTGATAAAGACCTCCAATCTGATGGCGCTTGCCTTCTGTTCGGGAATAGCGACGACGCTGCTTCTTTTTCCCGGCCCGGTGCTGAGGCTCTTTTCTTCCGACAGGTCTTTGCTGGAAATGGGCCCCCACGCCATGAGGCTCATGGTGGCAGGCTTCTTCTTTGCAGGTTACAACAAGGTTGGTGGAAGCGTATTCCAGGCCCTGGGGAAGGCTCTTCCAGCCTTCGTGGTCAATTCGGCAAGACCGATACTGTTCTTCATCCCCCTTCTCATGGTCATGCCACGCTTCCTGGGGATAAACGGGGTTTGGCTCTCCTTTGCCGTTGCCGACATGCTCTCCTTCCTCCTTACGGTCCTCCTTCTTATACCCCAGACTAGAGCACTCAGGTCACTGGACCCTTTGACCGAGGAGGTACGATAGATCATGGAGGGCTCTCTCGGCAAGTGGATATCCATAATTCACAGGAACCTCTGCGCCCACATGGACAGGCTTTTTCGCGAAAGCGATATTGGGCACGGCCCCAGGCGCTTCCTCGTGGAGATAGCCCTCTCCCCGGGGCTGACCCAGGAGGAGGTCAGCGAAAGACTGCTTATGGACAAGACCACCACGGCTAGAGCGGTGAAACAGCTCGAGCAGGGAGAGTACATAACCCGTACCCGGGACCCATTTGACAGGAGGCGCTACGTCCTGGAACCTACAGATAAGGGCAGGCAGCTTCTCCCCGGAGTTCTCGAAGCCAGGAGGGAATGCCACCTGGCCCTGGCCGAAGGCTTCTCCGAGGCGGAGCTGGAGATGATCCTGCTTATGCTGAAGCGAATGGCCGATAACGCCGTAAGGCTAAGGGGATCCACTACGACGGGGAGTGACCGGTCCTGATCGTGCTGGTGATGCTGGTTGCCTTGGTACTTGTTTCGACATTATTATTGACTGACAAGGTCTCTATCTGCCCCAAGGGATGCCACGGCTGCGGAAGGTGCCGAAGGAGCGGGGGCAGGGATCGAGGCAAGGATCTGGATATTTCTGATCGCTGACCCGGGAACGGAAATTCAACGGAAGATCTCTAACATTGCCCGTTCTTTTGCAACCCTCGGGGACTTGGGGAGGAAGACCAGCAAATTGGAACAGAACAGAATAACTTCCAGACCGTTCTTTCGCACTGTGATCATGGTTTTTTCAATAACCTTGATCTTCCTGTTCGGTTTCACTGTTTCCCGCTGGGGTTCTTCAAGGATGGACGGGAACCTGAGGTCCCTTTTCCTTGAAAGGGCGATAATGATCGCCGACTCTCTCGATCCTGGAAGGATCTCCAGCCTCTCAGGGAGCGTCGATGACCTCGGAAAGGACCGATACAACGTACTAAAGAGACACCTCCAGAGTGCAAGGTCCCTTTACCGCGACGTAAGGTTCCTCTACATCCTCGAACTCAAACCCGACGGAAGGGTGGTCTTCCTTGTCGATTCCGAGCCGGAGGGTTCACCCGACGAGTCCCTGCCCGGAGATCTTCTGGACAAACCCACCCCCCCGCTCCTGAACGCCTTTTTGACGGGCAAGGGCAATATCGAGGGCCCCCTGGAGGACTCCTGGGGTAGATGAATCTCCGCCAACGTCCCACTTCACGACACTACCACGGGGAGGATCTTCCTCCTTGGAATGGATATCAATACCGATCTCTGGACCGCCTCTGTCCGGAGGACCAACAAGCCCTACCAGGCCTTTTCGACCCTCCTCGGTATCCTGGGTTTATTCGGACTGTTTCTCTTCACCTGGAAGGTGCGTTCCCGGAGAGCAACCAGCAAACAGGGTATTTTGCTTCGTTACGCCGAGCCGCTGATGGTATTTGCAGCCGGTATCCTTGTGACCTTTCTTTTGGCCTACACGGCGGACATCCATGAGAGGCTTGACAGGAGAGAGACCTTCACCAGGCTCGCCTCGAAGAGGATCTCGAACATTCGGGATACCCTGTCGGACATCAGGAATTTTCACCTTGAAGGTCTTGCCAGGTTCTTCGAGGGGAGCGAGATCGTCAGCCCTTCCGAATTCGAGACCTTCACCGAACATCTTTCCCGGGAAGAAGCCGTCAGGGCCTGGGCTTGGATACCCGTCGTTCCTCATGGCGAGAGGGATCATTTCGAACTGTTGATGGGAACTACCGGCTCCTCAAGTCCTGTTTTCACGGAAAAGGGGGAAGAAGGACTTCTGAAAGCCGGTGAGCGGGACTTCTTCTATCCGGTGCTTTATTTGACACCCCTCCATGGTAATGAAGTCCTTCAGGGTTTTGACCTGGGATCCGATCCGGTCCTCCTTGAAGCGTTGACCGCCGGCTCCGGACAGGACTGTTTTTCTGTCGCCGGTCCCGTCAGGCTGTTTGCCGATGAAGGATCGAAGGGAGAACTTCTGTTTTTGAGGCCCATTTATTCTGAGGGGCAGAACGGCACATCCGGTTTCGTAATGGCAATATGCTCTCCAGAAAAGATGCTCCTTCTTTGTTCTGGGAAGGGTTCCTTGACGGACTTCTCCTACCTGGACCTCCAGCTCTTACTTCTTGAGGACGACGGGAAGGAAGTTTTTCTTGCCTCTACGGAGGGACCTGGTCTGGTCAGAATGGAGGAACACACTCTCTCCAGCCTCGAGGGTGGCTTCGAACAGGCTGTTCCCATATTTGCCATGGGAAAGACCTTTGTCGCGACAGCCACACCCAACGAAGCATTCTCCGACCTTTACCCGAGGAGGGCAGGATGGATCACTGCTATCGCTGGGATTCTCGTGGCCCTGACCCTGTTCTTCGCTTCCCTGACGGAGGTCAGAAGGCGGACCGGCCTGGAGGAGAAGGTCCGGGAACGGAGCCTTGCCCTTGCACAGAGCGAGCATCGTTACAGGTCTCTCTTTGAGAACAGCCACTCAGTCATGCTCATCATCGACCCCACCGACGGGAGTATCATCGATGCCAACCCGGCAGCGGAGCTCTTCTACGGTTGGCCCAGGGAAGAGATCATCCGTATGAAGATCTCCTCGATCGACACTCTCTCCCCGGAAGAGGTCCAGGAGGAAATGGGAAAGGCCCTGAAAAAGGTGGCTACTTGTCTGTTTTTCCAACATCGCCTTTCCAACGGTTCGGTCAGGGAAGTGGAGGTTTTCAGCGGCCCCATAATGATTGACAACAAGGCCCTTCTCTTCTCCATAGTTCACGACATAACAGACCGCAGAGTGGCCGAGAGGGCTCTTGAGGAGAGCGAGAACAGGTATGACTCATTCATTAACACCCATCGGGACATAATCTTCGTTAAGGACGACCAGCTCAGGTACGTTGTAGTGAACGAAGCAGCAAAGAGATTTTTCGGGAGGGAAAGGGAAGAGATACTGGGACTGACTGACAGTGAACTGATGGACCCTGCTGACGCCAGACACTGTTACGAATCGGACATGAAGGCCCTTATGAAAGGCTCAGCCATAACCATCGAGGAACGGGTCGGGAACCGGGTGTTTGAGACCACAAAGTTCCCCCTGCCTCTGGAGGACAAGAGCGTGGGGATAGGGGCGATCATCAGGGATGTGGCCGATGAGAAGGCCTTCGAGGATCAGCTCCACCACCTGGCGACCCACGACACACTCACCGGGCTGACCAATCGAACCCTTCTTCTGGATCGACTCGAACAGGCTCTCCAGTTCGCGAGCCGTTCCGGGAGACCCCTTGCCGTGCTTCTGATCAACCTCGACCGTTTCAGGATGATCAACGACTCCCTGGGTAGTACCGTTGGCGACGGCCTCCTCATGGCAGTGGCAAGCAGACTGGTGGAGTCCGTGCGTGAAGGAGACGCCGTGGCGAGAATGGGCGGTGACAACTTCGCGATCCTGCTGACATCAATGGCCAGGCAAGCCGATGCGCTTGCCGTGGGGGCGAAGATCCTTGACCAACTGTCTTTGCCCTTCAGTGTTCTTGGCAGGAAAATTCGCATTTCTGCCAGCATCGGGGTATCCGTCTTCCCCGGGGAGGGAAAGGACCCCGAGACGCTTGTAAAGCACGCAGAACTGGCCATGTTCGAGGCCAAGAAAGTTGGTGGTAAAAGTCTGAAAGCCTTCGAAACCGGGATGGACACCCGCATGACGGAGTCGCATCTCCTCGAGGATGGCCTCCACAGTGCCCTGGAGAGAACTGAGTTCGTTCTTTTCTATCAGCCCCAGGTCGATATTAAAACGGGAAGGATAACGGGGGCCGAGGCCCTTATTCGCTGGCAGCACCCGGAACGGGGACTCCTCCCTCCGGGTTCCTTTATCCCGATAGCCGAGGAGACAGACCTGATAGTCCGGATCGGCGAGTGGGTCCTGCGGGAGGCCTGTGAACAGGCCTCAAAATGGACTGCCATTGGACTTCCTCCCATACTGGTCTCGGCCAACATCTCGGCCAGGCAGTTCCGAGAAAAGGGACTGCTGGAAAAGATGCAGAAGACCATAAAAAGATCGGGCGTCAATCCCGGAAGGATATGCCTGGAACTTACGGAGAGCGTTCTGATGGAGGATCCTTTCGCTGCCATTGAGACCATAAGGTCCCTCAAGGAAACGGGCATATGCCTTGCCCTCGACGATTTCGGAACAGGTTTCTCAAGCCTGAACTACCTTAGGCGATTCCCTGTGGATACCCTCAAGATAGACAGGTCCTTTATCTCCCATCTGCTGACAGACCCCGGGGCTGCCGGGGTCATCAACAGTGTAATATCCCTGGCCCGACACCTTGGCCTGATGACCCTTGCCGAAGGGGTCGAGACCAGGGAGCAGCTTGAGATGCTCTCCCGCTGGGGCTGCGACAGCTACCAGGGGTTCCTTTGCAGCCGGCCCGTTCCTGCCGGGGAGTTCGAGCAACTTCTCCGAAAAGACGGGAACCCACTCTAGGCACATTCCAGTTCAAGATACCTCTCAAGGGTGTTCTGAAGCAGCATTGCTATTGTCATCGGGCCAACTCCGCCCGGAACGGGTGTTATCCAGGAGGCAACCCGGGAGACATCCTGGAAGTCGACATCTCCCACAAGCCCCCCGTCAAGTCTGCTAATTCCTACGTCGACCACGACACAGCCTGGTTTCACCATGGAAGCCTTCAAAAACTCCGGCCTCCCGATGGCGGCGATTATTATATCCGCCTCCCGGGTCATTGTTTCAATGTCAATGGATTTACTGTGACATACCGTTACCGTAGCATCTGCCGCAAGCAGAAGCTGTGCCATGGGTTTGCCCACAATGTTGCTCCTGCCGAGAACTACCGCCCTCTTCCCGGAAAGATCGATGCCGTACTTCTTCAGAAGATACATCACTCCCCGGGGAGTGCAAGGCTCGACTGTATCCAGACCCATTACAAGGCGTCCCAGGTTCAGCGGGTGGGTCCCGTCCACATCTTTTCTTACATCTATTGACCGTACCGCCTCGGTCCAGTCGATGTGTCCCGGGATCGGAAGCTGGACGAGCATCCCATGAACATCGGGATCCTTGTTGATGTCCTCCAGCAGTTCAGTCAGGGTGGAAGTGCTCGTTGATGCCGGAAGATGATGGAGAAAGGACCTGATGCCTGCCTCGCGGCAGGCCTTCTCCTTCTGGCCTACGTAAACCTTCGAGGCCGGATCGTCGCCGACAAGAACGACCGCGAGACCGGGAACCCTCCTGCACTCTCCTTGCAGATCCCGCACCTTTACTCCAATGGCCGCCCTCAATTCTGCGGCCGTTCTCCTGCCGTCCAGCACTTTCGCGTTGCTCATAGCACCTGAGACCTCCCTGATAGCTAGAAGAGCCCCGTTATCCTGCCCTCTGCATCGATGTCGATGTCCAGTGCTGCGGGTTTTTTGGGAAGGCCTGGCATGGTCATTATGCTTCCTGTTATTGGGACAATGAAACCGGCTCCGGCAGAGACGCGGACTTCCCGTACGGTCAGGGTGAAGCCATCGGGGCGTCCCACCTTCGCAGGGTCGTCCGATATGGAAGCCTGGGTCTTGGCCATGCAGACAAGCAGGTGGTCCAGCCCCAGTTCGTGAATGCTGGCCAGGTCTTTTTCTGCGGCGTCTGTGTACTGGACATCTCCGGCGCCGTAAAGCCCCCTGGCTATTGTCTCGATCTTCTCCCGCGGGGAGGCCTCTGCGTCGTATAGGAAACGGAACCCGTTACTCTTTGTGCAGGCCTCGACGACCTTCCTCGCAAGGTCAATGCCCCCCTGCCCGCCCTTGCCCCAGACCTCGGACAGGGAGAAGGACGCTCCGAGAGCCTCACACCTCTCCATGACAGCATCGAGCTCCTCCTGTGAATCCGTCGGAAACCGGTTAACAGCAACCACAACGGGTACTCCAAAGGACTTCAGGTTCTCGATGTGCTTCTCCAGGTTGGGAAGACCCGACTTGAGTGCATCCACATTCTCCCTGGAGAGATCGCTCTTCGGCAGCCCCCCGTGCATCTTTAGAGCCCTCACCGATGCCACCAGGACAACCGCGTCAGGCCTTAATCCGGCCATCCGGCACTTGATGTCGAAGAACTTCTCGGCCCCAAGTTCGGCCCCGAAACCGGCCTCGGTAACGAAATAGTCAGCAAGCTTGAGTCCGTGCCTTGTCGCCTGAATGCTGTTGCAGCCGTGAGCTATGTTCGCAAAGGGGCCTCCGTGGACGAAGGCAGGCACTCCCTCCAGGGTCTGGACCAGGTTTGGCTTGATCGCGTCCTTCAGCAGGACCGCCACGGACCCTGCCACACCCAGGTCGCCTGCCTTGACGACCCTGTTGTCATAGGTATAGCCAATGATGATCCTGCCAACCCGCTCCTTGAGGTCCATAAGGTCCGTGGACAGGCAGAGTATCGCCATAAGCTCAGACGCCACCGTTATGTCAAAACCGCTCTCCCGGGGCACACCGTGCGGTTTCCCGCCGAGACCGACTATCACACTCCGCAGGGCCCTTTCGTTCAGGTCCAGGACCCGTCTCCAGACTATCCTGCGAGGGTCCATACCCAGTTCGTTCCCCTGTTGGAGGTGGTTGTCTATCATGGCCGACACAAGGTTGTGAGCGGTTGTGACAGCATGGATATCTCCGGTGAAGTGAAGGTTAATATCTTCCATGGGTACCACCTGGGAGTAACCGCCACCGGCTGCGCCTCCCTTGACCCCGAAGCTGGGACCGAGGCTTGGCTCCCTCAGGGCTATCATTGCCTTCTTGCCTATTGCGGCAAGCCCCTGGCCCAGCCCCACGGAGGTGGTCGTCTTTCCCTCCCCTGCCGGGGTAGGGGTTATAGCCGTCACAAGGATGAGCTTGCCGTCGGGCCTGTCCTTGATCCTCTCCCAGAGACTGCCGGTCACCTTGGCCTTGTAGGGGCCGTATAGTTCAAGTTCATCCTCGCCGATACCGATGGACGAGGCAACCTCAACGATAGGTCTCATGGTGACCTTCTGGGCTATCTCAATGTCTGACGGGATCCTGTTCAGATGTGTCACTTGTGGGAAAACCTCCCTCTCACGGAAAAATATTGGTCACCGGAAGATAGACCCGGTCCGGGGAAATTCTATCAAAAAAGCTTCAATATTAATGCGGAGGACTTCCCCAGGTTCTCAATTATTAAAGCAGTCCGGTCATTGAGTTGAATGTACGGATCTTCTCGTCGATCCTTGCCGCTAGCGGCGGAATACTACCCCAATAACTGTCGGCATCGTACCACTGGGCGTTGAGTTCTTCCAGTTCACGCTCCTGCTGCTCGATCCAGGTGTAGTACTTCAGATTGTGTATCGTCTTTCTGTCATAATAGGTGAGCTCCTTCATCCAGTCGGTGCCCAGGCCCAGGATGCTGCTGTTAAAGTCCACCGCCGCATCCACCTCCCTGTAGTCGCCGTATTCCTCCTTCATTTCCCTCAGCCTTGAACCGTACATCTCCATGGAATCGGTGAATACTGTAAAGATGACATCCTTTCCGGTCAGTTCATAGTATTTGGCCATCTTGATCGCCATGATGACATTCGCGGCGCTGGATATTCCCATCAGGGGCAGCTGTTCGATCAATTCCACTGGCACCCCCCTGGACTTCAGGAAAGCATGACCTGCCGGTTCGTTGAAAAGCCTTATCAGTGCCATGCTGTCGTTGTCATCCACGTCAATTACCATGTCGGTGTTCTTGACGTTGTGGATCCACGGCACGTGTTTGTCCCCTATCCCTTCTATCCGGTGCGCGCCAAAACCGTTCTGCAGAAGGGTGGGACACTGAAGAGCCTCCCCAACAGCTATTCTCGAGGTAGGGAAGACCTTTTTCATGTAATCCCCGGCCGCAAGGGTTCCGCCTGATCCTGACGTGAAGGTCACTCCGAAAAATCTGTCTCCCGGTCTTGCGACGAGCCTGAAGCCTTCTTCTACAGCCGATCCGGTAACCTCATAGTGCCAGAGATAGTTGCCAAATTCCTCGAACTGGTTGAAAGCCACCACGTCTGCCCTGGCCCGTTTGAGCTCCCATGTCTTGTCGAATATCTCCTTGACGTTGCTTTCACTTCCCGGTGTGGCAATGACCTCCCCCGCTACGGTCTTCAACCAGTCGAACCTCTCCCTGCTCATCCCCTCGGGGAGGATAGCTATGGATTCACAGGCCAGAAGCTGCGAGTTGTAGGCCCCGCCCCGACAGTAGTTGCCGGTTGATGGCCAGATCGCCTTTTGCGTGGTGGGGTCGAACTGGCCGGTAACAAGTCTTGGGACAAGACAGCCCACCGTCGGACCGACCTTGTGTGAGCCTGTTGGGAACCATTTCCCGACCAGGGCCACTATCCTTGCGTGGACACCAGTTATCTCCTTCGGCAGTTCAAGGAAGTTCACTTTTCCGAAGAGCCCACCGCTCTTGACCGGTTCATTCTTCCAGGTGATCCGGAAGAGGTTGACGGGATCAACATCCCAGAGCCCGACTTTTTTGAGCCTCTCCTTGATTCTGGCCGGACTCTTTTCAGGGTCCTTCATCTGCTCGAAGGTAGGGATGATAATATTCCTCTCCCTGGCCCTTTCGACGGTCCTTTTTAGCTGTTCATCGTTCATGGTGAGATCGATCATTCTTTGCCTCTCCTTCCAGGTATACTCAATAACCCCCGTAGAGTGGGAATCTTCCGCAAAGTTCAAGAACCTCTGCCCTGACGGCCGACAGGACCTCCTCGTTTCCAGCATTGTTTGCGGTGATCTCGATCCATCCGGCAAGGATATCCATCTCGGCCTCCTTAAACCCTCTCGTGGTCACTGCGGGAGTACCTATGCGGATCCCGCTGGTTACGAAGGGGCTCCGCGTCTCTGCCGGTACCGTATTCTTGTTTACTGTAATGCCAGCCTTGTCAAGGGCCGTCTCCATATCCTTCCCCGTTATTCCTCTGTTGGTCAGGTCCACCAGGATAAGGTGAGTATCGGTACCTCCTGACACCAGTCGAAAATCCCTTTTCAGAAGGGCTTCGGCAAGAGCCTTGGCGTTGGCTACAATCTGTTTCTGGTATCCCTTGAAGGATGGCTGCAAGGCCTCCTGGAAGGCAACGGCTTTTGCGGCTATAACATGCATCAGGGGACCACCCTGCATTCCGGGAAAGACTGCCTTGTCAACCGCTTTTCCGAACTTCTCCCTGCACATGATCATTCCGCCCCTGGGCCCCCTTAGCGTCTTGTGTGTGGTAGTGGTGACAAAATCACAGAAGGGTACGGGGTCGGGGTGGCAGCCGGCAGCGATCAAACCCGCGATGTGAGCTACGTCGAACAGAAGCAGGGAGCCAGTTTCCCTCGCTATCTCACTGAACTTCTCCGTATCTATGATCCTTGGGTATGCGCTGCCGCCGCAGACGATCATCTTCGGACGGTGCTCCCTGGCCAGTGCGGCCACCTGGTCAAGATCGATAGTTTCGGTTTCCATGGACACCCCGTAGGGGATCACGTTGTACAACTGACCCGAGAAATTAACGGGGCTTCCGTGGGTCAGGTGCCCTCCATGTGAGAGGTTCATTGCCAGAATGGTGTCCCCTGGCTTAAGGACAGAGAAATAGGCGGCCATATTGGCCTGGGATCCAGAGTGGGGCTGGACGTTGGCGTGATCACAGCCGAAAAGCTCCTTTGCCCGAACCCTTGCAAGATCCTCAGCCTTATCGACCACTTCGCAACCGCCATAATACCTTTTCCGAGGGTACCCCTCGGCGTATTTGTTGGTGAGCACGGAACCCATGGCTGCCAGAACGGCAGGGGAGACCACATTCTCGGAAGCGATAAGCTCTATCCCTTCACGTTCACGCTTTAGTTCCGAATCTATGACCGCCGCGATGGACGGATCAACTTTCCGCAAGGCCTCACTGCACTTCCCGAACATAATCTTTCCTCCTTAGGAAACCGGTTCTCAAAGGACGAGACCCGTTCTATACGTTTAACCCAAGGACCTTTTCAAGATCCCGGAGTTCAGGCTCAACTTCGATGGGGTCGCCGACCGCCTTGCGGGCCGAAGGGATATCTTTTAGTCCGTTACCAGTGACTACAAGGGCGATCCTGTCCCTGGGACCGACCACCCCCTGTATGGCCATTTTACGAAAGCCGGCAAATGAGGTAGCTCCCGCCGGTTCCGCAAAGACTCCCGTCTCCCTTGCAAGTTCAGGGATGGAATCAAGAATTTCCTTGTCGGAAACCCTTACCATTTCTCCCCCGCTCTTTCTGACGGCCCTCAGGGCCTTGGCCCAGTTCCTCGGGGCACCAACGGAAATGCTGTCAGCGACTGTCTCAGCCGGCCCGAAACAGACTCTTTGAAGCCCCTTTTCAAAGGCTTCGGCCAGGGGCGAGGCACCTTCGGCCTGGACTCCGACAATTTTCGGAATGCGCTCTGTTATGCCCAGCTCCTTCAGATCCAGGAAGCCCTTGAAGATACCGCTGATTATGCATCCGTCACCGACAGGAACGAAAACAACGTCCGGCAAATCCCAACGAAGCTGTTCGGCGATCTCCATCGCGCAGGTCTTTTTACCCTCGACAAGAAATGGATTGATGGCACAGTTGCGGTTGTACCATCCCCATTTTTCTATTGCCACGGAGGCCAGGTCGAAAGTCTGTGCATAATCGCCCTTCACCAGGATCACTGTCGAACCGTAGACCAGCAGTTGAGCTACCTTGGCGACCGGGGCCGACTGCGGGACGAAAATAACGCTTTTCAGACCTGCGACGGCGGCAAAACCGGACAATGAACTGGCCGCGTTGCCCGTTGATGCGCAGGATATGATTCCCTGGCCTAGATCGGCCGCCTTTGCCACGCCTACCGCGCTTGCCCGGTCTTTCAGCGATCCAGTCGGGTTGCGGCCGTCATCTTTCACAAAGACCTCACCCACACCGTATTTTGCGGAAAGGGAAGGCGAACTGTAGAGAGGGGACCATCCCACTGAAAGATCAGGGATGCTTGATACTTTTTCAACGGGAAGGATCTCCTCGTATCTCCACAGGCTGGGCCTGGTGTCGGCAGCCAAAGTGTTCCTGTTTATCCTTTTTCGGGCATCAACGAGATCGTATAGAACATCAAGGGTTCCGTCGGGACCGCAGGCGGGACAGGTATAGACCATTGAACAGGGGTCGAATTCCCTTCCGCAAAGGACACATTTCAATCCCTGAGGTCGCGCCATATTCAGAACCTGGCTCCCAATGACGAGCGAATGATCCCGAAATAACCTTCGCAGGCCTTTACCAGGTGTTCAACTTCAATGTATTCGTCATCAACATGGGCCAGGGTTTCCAGGGACCCCCCGAATCCTATTGTGGGTATTCCCGCCTTGCCGGCATAATAACTGCCGTTGGTACAGAAATAATAGTGCGATACCTCAGGGTCCTGTCCAACGGATCTGAGTCCTTCAAGGGAAGCCTGGACAAAGGGGTGTTCTTCGGGGAATATCCATCCGGGAGCGAACCTTTCAGCAGAAATGGTCTCTCCGGTGTAGCACTTGTCCTCTCCAAGAGCCAGGGAAACGGAGAATTTCATCTGGGGATCATCTGAAACAAGTGGCTCAAGTAGATCCCTCACCTGCTGCAGAACTTCATCTTTTGTCTCACCCTCGATCAGACGTCGGTCGAAAGTCGCCATGCACCTGTCGGGGACTACGCTGGCACCTGGATAGGGCGAGGATATGATATCGGTAACTTCCAGGATCCCTTCTCCGAGAACAGGGTGTTTTCTGGGCGTGAATCCCTTTTCTATCGCAAGGAGCGCTTTCATCATTTTCTTGATGGCATTGATCCCCACAGAGGGGTTGGAAGAGTGGGCGTTCTTGCCGAAGGTCTCGACTGCAACCTCTGCTCTCCCCCTCTGTCCTCTCTTGAGGGTAAGGCCTGAAGGCTCCCCTATCACGACCAGGTCCGGGTTATATTTTCCGGCTATCTCCCCGGAGGCAACGCCCTCGAAACATTCCTCGTGAACACAGCCGCCCACCAGTATCTCCCCGTCAAGAGTGCCTGCCAGGTCCTCCTTTACAAGGGAGGCGGCAACTATCATTGCGGCCAGGTTGCCCTTCATGTCGGTGGTACCTCTTCCGTATATCTTCCCGTCGACCAGTTCACCGCCGTAGGGACCGTAGGCCCACCTGGTCGGGTCGCTGATATCTACATGGTCCATATGTCCCTCCAGAAGTATCTTTTTACCCCCCTTGCCAAGAACTATTTTGCCGACCACATTCCCGTAGCGGTCAACTGAGACTTCGTCAAACCAGAGTCTTTCCATGGTGCTTTTTACAAGCCCTGCCATAGCCTCCTCCCTGCCCGAAAGGCTGGGAGTCCTCACCATTGCCCTGCAAAGGTCTATCAGGGTTTCCTCTCTTTTCTTAGAGATCATATGCATGCGCCTCCTTGATATTTTCTGGACCGTTTCTCATCAGTTACCCAACACGGCTCCAGCTATACCGTAATATCCAAGACAGCCTTTCAGGAGCTGGTCAACCTCGAGATACTCATCGGTAATATGAGCAAGATCCTGGAACGAGGGTCCGAAAGCCACAGTCGGGATCTTTCTGACGCCGCCGTAATAACATCCGTTAGTCCCGAACCCCGGTCTGTCGGCCACTATCGGGGGCAATCCGATCGAGTCTAGCCCCTCGAGACATCTTTTTACAAAGGGGTGCTCCCTTTCAAGGAGCCATGCGGGAACGAAGTGTTCTCCCTTTATCTGGACTCCCGTGTAGCATCTCTCTTCAGACGATGAGATCCTTGCCGAAGCCTTCAGACCGGGAATGGAACGGCCTGCTTCACCGATTATTTCCTCTATCTGGGAAAGGATGCCGTCCCTCGTTTCACCCAGTATGACCCGACGGTCGAAAACAGCCTGGCATCTTGACGGGACTACACCAGTTGCCGTTTCAGGGTATGAGACCAGTCTTGTCAGTTCCAGGATGCCCTCACCAAGGAACGGATCCGTGACAGGCCGGAAACTGCCGGAAAGGACCGAAACAAGGGAGACCATGTGGTTTGCAGCGTTTATCCCGTATTCGGGGTTGGCGGAATGTGCGGGTTTGCCAAGGGTCTCGACAATTATCTCAGCCCTTCCACGCTGACCCCGTTCTATTTTGAGGGCTGAAGCCTCGCCGGAGACAACCAGGTCGGGATGATGACTGCTGCAGACGAACCTGGAGGAAGCGCCCTCGATCCTTTCCTGGTGGACTGTGGCGGAAACGGCAATTCTTCCCGCGCATTCCGGATGCCTGTCTTCCTTAAGGAAAGAGGCGGCACAGATCATGGCCGCAAGGCTGCCTTTCTGGTCTGTGGCTCCTCTGCCGTAGATCCGGCCGCTTTGGAGTATCCCCCCAAAAGGGTAGAATTCCCACTCGAAGGGATCCGCAACGTCGACATGGTCCATCTGCGCCTCAAAAAGAAGGCAGGGCCCATCGCCACCGAGATCGATCGTTCCGGTCACATTCCCACAGGGATCTATCTCTGCCCTGTCGTATCCCAGCGAGAGCATGACATCCCTCACAAAAGAAGCCATCTGTCTTTCGTTCCCTGATTCGCTCGGGATCCTGACAAATTCCTGACAGATACGGACCAGTTCACTTTCCCTTGCGGCATTAAGCACAGGGCAGCACCAACCTGGCATTTGGTATCAACTCTCACTTGCCATTTTATTATCCAAACAATTATTATCAATAAAGAGATTCTGAATAAAACGATAGGTTATTACTTATATTAGGGGGGGGGTAAGACCTTGATTACCCTTTTTCAACTGAACACTTTTTGCTGCGTAGTAGAGGAAGGATCTTTCCGTTCCGCGGCTGAAAGACTGTTTGTCTCCCAGCCCTCCGTCAGTCAGCACATTGCCTCTCTTGAATCACACTTCGGGGTCAGACTTTTCAACAGGCAGAAGAGAAGGATCAGGCTGACTCCTGAAGGGCGCCTTCTTTACACCACAGCAAAAGAGATCCTCGGGAGCCTGGAAGATGTGAAGGATAGGATAACGAACCTTCAGGCAATGGAGACAGGTACCCTCAAATTGGGGTGTTCCCCCTTTGCCTCGGCATCTCTGCTCCCGGGAGTTCTAAGGGCTTTCGACGGATCCTTCCCCTCCATCAGGATATCGCTGATCTCCGGAGACTGGGACTTTCTTCTGGACCTACTGAAGGATAACAAGGCTGAACTGGTAATATCCGAAAGGAGACTGAACGTCACTATTGATCCCGAGATCACCTTCCACTCCATTGGAGAGGAAAAACTCTGTTTTGTCGCCTCCCCCAGGGTAGTTGGTGAAAAAGATGAAATTTCTCCCGAAGAAGCATCCTCCATCCCGTTCATTACTTTTTCTCCGGACAACAACCTGTGTTCATACCTTGATGACCTTGCGATACAGAACCAGATCCCTTTCAGATCAGGTCTTGTCGTGAACCGTCTTCTTTCTGCAGGCAACCTTGCGGCGGAGGGGCTCGGGGCAGCCTTTCTTCCTGAAAGCTTTGCACTGTCTTTCTCGAGGAAAAGGCACTTGAAAGTCTTCAGGATCGCAGGCTCAAGACAGGCAACTTTTGAGATCCTTGCCATGTACCACAGGACCCACGGTCTGACCTATGCCGGCTGGGAGCTGCTCAAAATATTCGAAAACCGGGTCCTGGCAGGGGAAACGGTGGTGACCGGGAAGGGCTAGCTGGTCAAAGGCTGGCCTGGGTGATGATCTCAACTGTGAATGACCACATCTCCCCTCTTTTTTTCGAGAGAATCCAGGTGTTGCGCGTAGAAACGCCTGACGAAGTGTTCCTGGTTCTCGTAATCCCAGTGGACGAACTGGAGGTACCTCACCGACTCCTCCAGGTCACGGGAGGATATCCGGGAAAGAAGCTCGCAGTGCTCATTCAGACTGGCCTCCTCCCACTCCGGGATGAGGTCTTCGTTGCCGGGAAATTCGTACAGCCTCTCTTTCATGACCCTTATCTGCCTCAGTAGTTCATCGTTCTCGGTCCTGTCGAGCCAGAGACCGTGAAAACGGTTGTTCCTGGCAAGGTATCCCTGTGGATCGTTCTCGCTCAAACACTTTATCATCTCTGCATTTATCCTCCTGGCCCTCTCGACGGATACTTCGTCAATAAAGGGGAAGGCAGCCCTCAGGGCAACAGCTTCAAGAGCCCCCAGAATGGAATAGATATTCCGGATCTTCCTCAGGGAGAGACCGTTCAGAACCACTCCCTTCCTGGGTATGACGGTGATGAACCCCTCCGTCTCGAGCTGGACCAAAGCTTCCCTGAGGGGGGTCATGCTGATCCCCAGGCTTTCGCTGATCTCCCTGACATTGATAAAAGATCCGGGAATAAGAATGCCCTTCTTCATCTGCTCCCTGAAAAAGTCGTACACAACAAATCTCAGAGACCCGCTGCGGTTGTTCAGATTTCCCGTATTCAATGTACGAACCTCCCTGAACTCTCTTGACGTGATGAAGCGGTTCTGGTACATAATGAATATATTTGAAATATATTTTCCTGTCTATAGATTCTTCCATTACTTTCAAATTAAACAACAGGATCCGTTCATGACAGCGATCTGAGGGGGGAGATGCCTAAAGAGAGAAGAACGCAGGCGCAAATGGTGTTCTCTTACGGTGCCCCTTTTCCGGGTCAATAGACCGGGAAAGGAGAGACGCTTCTTCAAGGAGGGGTTCGATACCATGAGAAAAGTTTTTGCGTGTCTGTTGATCCTTGCACTTTCGCTCACCGTCGCCTCGGCGGCATTCGCTGTAACCAAGGTCGGTGTCATGACCGGCACAACTTCCCAGGGTGAGGAAGAGTACCAGGCTGCACAGGAGATGATCAGGAAGTATCCGGGAAGGATCATCCATGTCACCTATCCCGACAAGTTCATGGATGAGCAGGAAACCACTATCCAGCAGATCCTCAGCATGGCTGCAGACCCCGATGTAAAGGCCATAGCGCTGGTCCAGGGTGTTCCCGGAACTGCCGCGGCGATCGACAAGGTCAAGGAGATCCGTCCCGACATGTTCTTCATCAATATTGTTCCCCACGAGGATCCGATGCTCTCGGCCCAGAAGGCCGACCTGGTCCTTGAGACGGACAACCCGAAACGTGGCGTAACCATAGTTGAACTTGCGCACAGGATGGGTGCCAAGACCTTTGTTCACATCTCCTTCCCCCGCCACATGTCCTACCCGCTTCTTTCGGAGCGCCGTGACATAATGAAGGCCGAGTGTGAAAAACGCGGGATGGAGTGGGTCTTCGTCAACGCTCCCGACCCGACAGGCGATGCCGGAATAGCAGGCGCACAGCAATTCATCCTCGAAGACGTGCCGCGCCAGGTAGAGAAATACGGCAAGGACACTGCATTCTTCAGCACCAACTGCGGCATGCAGGAACCACTTATCAGGTCGGTTCTGACGACTGGGGCCATCTACCCCGAACAGTGCTGCCCGAGCCCATACCACGGATACCCCGGAGCTCTCGGCATTGAGATCCCCGAGGGCAAGGCCGGAGACGTAGCTTTCATACTTGATGCCATCACTGAAAAGGTCGTTGCAGGCGGCGGTGCCGGAAGGTTCGCCACCTGGAAGATCCCCATCAACATGGCCTTCACCTATGCTTCGGTTGAATACGGCTTCGACCTGGCCGATGGAAAGATCAAGGGCGTCGATATCGAGCACATGAAGGCACTTCTTACCAAGCATGCAGGTAATGCACAGTTCAGCACCTACAACAACGTCGCCACTGGCGAGAAGGCTGACAACTTCCTTCTTGTTGTGGGCGAGTCCATCATCTTCGGCGGGAAATAGCACCAGGAAGATCCGAATCGACTGAATGATCTGAAACCTCAAAAAGAGAAAGACGGGGCCTCGCGACATCCGGCCCCTCTTTCTCTGCCCAAATTGAAAATAAGGAGGATTCCGGATGACGGGACCTCGTCTTGAAATGAAAAATATTCGCAAGGAGTATTTCGGCAACAAGGTTCTCAAGGGCGTCAACATTTCCGTCGAACCGGGTGAGATCCATGCCATTGTCGGAGAGAACGGTGCCGGCAAATCCACACTGATGAACATCCTTTTCGGGATGCCGGTGATCCAGAGTACGGGAGGATTCAAGGGCAAGGTCCTCTTCAATGGTGAGCCGGTGCCCTCCTCCTCCCCGGAGGATGCAATGGCCCTGGGGATCGGTATGGTCCACCAGGAATTCATGCTTCTTCCAGGCTTCACCGTCATGGAGAACATCAAACTTAACCGTGAACCTACAAGACCCAACCTGTGGAGCAGGTTCCTGGGTAGCAAGATGGAGACCCTTGACATCCAGAGGATGCGCAACGACGCCCGGGAAGCTCTCGACAGGCTTGACCTCGGTATCGACGAGATGCTGAAAGTAGCCGGTCTTCCGGTCGGTTTCATGCAGTTCATTGAGATCGCTCGTGAACTGGACAAAAACAACCTTCAGTTACTGGTTCTTGATGAACCCACGGCGGTTCTCACCGAATCGGATGCGGACACTCTTCTTGAAACGGTAAAACGCCTTTCAGAACAGGGTATTTCCATTCTTTTCATAACCCACAGGCTTGACGAGGTCCTGAAGGTTGCCGACCAGATAACCGTCCTTCGGGACGGTGAGCAGGTCGCGACAATGTCCCCGAAAGAGGCAACCGTCGGAAAGCTTGCCGAGCTTATGGTAGGCAGGAAGGTCCAGGCCGTGACCAGGAAAGACAATTGCGAAACCGACATGGAATGTTCTGAACCTCTCCTCTCTATACGGGACCTGCACGTCGAGATGCCGGGCGAAGAACTCCACGGCGTAAATCTTGATGTCGCCCCAGGTGAAATACTTGGGATCGGAGGCCTTGCCGGTCATGGCAAGATCGGCATCGCCAACGGTATTATGGGTCTTTACCCCTCCACAGGGAAGATCATCCTGGCTGGGGAAACCGTTCCCCTGAACAACCCTGTTGCAGCCCTGAACAGCGGGATGGCCTTTGTGTCGGAGGACAGGAGGGGCATAGGCCTGCTCCTGGAGGATTCGATAGAGATGAACATCATTGTCCAGGCCATGCAAAGCCAGGGAAAGTTTTTGAAAAAAGGCATCCTCCAGCTGATGGATTTCGAGGCTTCCAGAAAGCACAGTGAAAAGATGATCAAAGATCTTGACATACGCTGCACCGGCCCCGAACAGCTCACAAGACGCCTGAGCGGCGGGAACCAGCAAAAGGTCTGCATAGCTAAAGCCCTGACACTGGAGCCAAAAGTCCTGTTCGTATCGGAACCCACCAGGGGTATTGATGTGGGGGCGAAACGCCTGGTGCTCAACCTGCTTGTGGAACTGAACAGGAAGGCCGGGGTAACAATTGTCATGACCTCCTCGGAACTTGCCGAGCTCAGATCCGTCTGTGACCGGATAGCCATTATCTACAAGGGGCGTCTTGAGGGGGTACTCCCCCCTGATGACAGCAATGAAAGATTTGGCCTGATGATGGCTGGAGCACTGACCCACCACATGAAGGAGGTCTCCTGATGCCGGAAGACACCCTCGTACCAGAGAAGACGACATTAAAGGAGAGGTTCCTGGACTTTTACCGGGACTTCGGTGTCGCCCGACTTATCATCTTCGGGTTCCTTCTGTTCCTGCTGGCTTCTGCCCTGTTCCTGAAACTGCCGATGGAACAGATACTCTCAAGCATACTTACCCGTTTCGGAATGAACGGCATCCTCGTCCTTGCAATGATCCCCTCCATCCAGAGTGGCGCAGGACCCAATTTTGCCCTTCCGCTTGGCATAACCTGCGGTATTGTGGCGGCTACCCTTAGCATAGAACTTGACATGGCAGGTTTTTCGGGTCTCTTCTTCTCAATAGGGGTAGCAGCCATTCTGGGGGCGATAACGGGTTTCTTCTACGGGATCCTGCTGAACAGGGTCAAGGGACAGGAGATGACGGTGGGAACCTATTTTGGATTCTCGATAGTTTCCCTGATGTGCATTTTCTGGTTCCTTGCCCCCTACAAAAGCCCTGAGATGATCTGGCCTTACGGTGGATCAGGCCTCAGGGTGACCATTGCCATTCAGGAAAGACTGGGAAAAGTGCTGGACAATTTCTTGTCCTTCGACATCCTGGGGGTAACGATACCCACAGGTCTGCTTCTGATGTTCGCCTTGTTCTGCCTGGCGCTCTGGGTCTTTTCCAGGACAAAGACGGGGATAGCCCTTTCCACAGTAGGGTCTAACCCCAGGTTCGCCGAGTCTTCCGGACTTAACGTGAACCGCTACAGGATCATCGGCTCCTCCATCTCCCACGCCGTGGGCGCGGTAGGTATAGTGGTCTACGCCCAAAGCTTCGGTTTCATCCAGCTCTACATGGCACCTCTTTTTATGGCGTTCTTTGCCGTCGCCTCAATACTTATCGGAGGGGCGAGCCTCAAAAGGGCTACAGTCACTCACGCCATTATCGGCACATTTCTTTTCCAGTCCATACTGGTAGTGTCAATGCCGGTCGCCAACGTCGTCGTGGCAGACAACATTGCCGACGTTATCAGAATAATCATAAGCAACGGGATCATCCTCTACGCCCTTACCCGCAAGGAGATAGGAGGTGACGTGAGTTGACCTCCGACAGCAGGGGCCAGTCAAAAAAACTAGCGCTCCAGGAGACCGAGGCTAAAGCTTACAAGGAACGTATATGGAAGTATTACCTGAGGAAGAACGTAGTTCCTATCTTCTTTATTGTCCTCTGTTTCTTTGGGGGCTACTACAGCGGGCTGAGTCTTCCCTTCCTGATAAACGAGATAATCACCCGAATGGCTCGAAACAGCTTCCTGGTCATTTCGCTGATAATTCCTATCCTTGCCGGAATGGGACTCAACTTCGGGATAGTCCTGGGAGCCATGGCCGGACAGTTCGGATACATAGCAACCGCCAATTTCCAGATGGCTGGCTTCAGCGGCTTTGTCGTGACGACCCTTATCTCGATCCCCCTTTCAATACTTTTCGGCTGGCTTACGGGCAAACTTTTCAACCAGGCAAAAGGCAAAGAGATGATCACGGGGATAATTCTGGGCTTCTTCGCCAACGGGATTTACCAGCTTATCTGCCTTTACTTCATGGGGAATTTCATCCCCATAAGGATCCCGACCATGTTGCTTTCAACCGGTATAGGTCTCAGGAACACCCTTGACATCAAGAGCATGCACTACGCCCTGGACAACCTGTGGAAGATCCGCATCAATATCCCCGGGCTCATATTCCCCATAATTATCCCGGTATTCACCCTGCTGGCTGTGGCTGTTCTTTGCGTCGCGATCCATTTCCTGATCAAGACAAAGCTTGGGCAGGAGTTCCGTGCGGTTGGACAGAACAGGCATATCGCGGAAGTTTCGGGGATCAAGGTCGACAAGATAAGGGTTATCGCCATTATCATTTCCACCGTCCTGGCGGGCATAGGCCAGGTGATCTTTCTGCAGAACCTGGGCAACATCAACACCTACGGAAGTCACGTCCAGGTAGGGACCTTCGCCGTAGCTGCCATTCTTATCGGAGGCGCCTCAGTCAGCAAGGCGACCATCGGACAGGCCCTGCTCGGGACCCTCCTTTTCCATACGCTCTTTATAGTCTCGCCACTCGCAGGCAAGAACCTTATTGGCGACGCAATGATTGGTGAATACTTCAGGGTATTTGTAACCTACGGAGTTATCGGGCTTGCTCTTGCCCTTCACGCCTGGCAGGCTCGCCAGAAACGCCGTTAAATAAGGGGGTCCTTCCATGTGCGGATCAAAAAGGATTTCACTGGCCCACCCACTGATCAAAAAGAGCGGTTTTGACGCTCTCGTTGTTGCACCGTCACCTGACCTTGAATATCTGACCGGCCTTGCCCCCCACCCGGGAGAGAGATTCAACGGCCTCTTCCTCATGGCCGACGGCCGGAGTTTTGCCGTTGTCTCCAGGCTTTACGAACAGGAATACAGGGAAGGGCTTCCAGCTTCAGCTCCCGTCTATGAATGGAGCGACGAGGACTGGTTCTTTGATGCCCTGTCACAGGCCTTCTCAGACCACGGTATCGGCGAAGGCGCCGTTATCGGCGTCAACGACTCCGTAATGGCCGTTGATGCCGTAGAGATCGCCCAACGCCAGAAAGTCAGCCTTGCCAACGGCTGGCACACCCTTGGCGGTCTTCGCCTTGTCAAGGACTGGGAGGAGATCGCCTGCCTCAAAAAGGCAGGAGAGATATCCGATCGGGCACTGGAGGCCCTGTTGCCCTTCATCAAGCCTGGCAAAACCGAGAAGGAGATCAGAAGAAAACTCCTGGAGCTGATGGATGACTTCGGAGCCACTTCCCAGGCCTTCACTCCCATCGTGGCCAGGGGGGAGAACGCCGCTATGCCCCACTACGCAGGAGGAGAGGGTATTATCAAGGAGAAGGACTCCGTTCTTCTGGATTTCGGCTGCCGTTACCGCGGCTACTTTTCGGATATGACCAGGACCTTCTTCATAGGTGAGAGGCCGGAACCGGAGATAGAAGAGATGTACCAGATCGTGCTGCGTTCCCAGGACAAGGGGGAATCTGCTGCCCGTCCGGGGATCACTTCGGAGTTTCTTGACATGACTGCCCGTTCGGTGATCGAGGAGGCGGGCTACGGCAAGTACTTCAACAACAGGCTTGGCCACGGGATCGGCCTTGCTATCCATGAATCCCCGAACATTATGCGGGGCAACCAGCAGACCCTTGCCGAGGGTATGACCTTCAGCATTGAGCCCGGCATCTACATCCCGGGGAGGATAGGGATAAGGATCGAGAACTGTGTTGTTGTTACCACTGACGGTTGCGAACCTCTTACCAGGTTCCCCAAGGAACTCAGGGTCCTTTGAAGGGTGTGAGGGCAATGACTGAAAGAGATCTTCTGGGAAAGTACGAGAGCCGGATAATATCGAATTTGCAGGATATGGTAAGGATAAGGAGCGTTGAAGGAACTCCCGAGGAGGGTAAACCCTTCGGGGACGGAGTCCACCAGGTTCTCAACCTGGCCCTGGAGACGGCCTCCGAACTCGGTTTCCGGACCGTCAACCATGACGGGATGATAGGATACGCCGAGTACGGCTCCGGTAAGGAAATGGTTGCCGTTCTCGGTCATCTTGACATAGTCCCTGAAGGGAAAGGGTGGACTTACCCCCCCTTTGGGGCTGAGATCCATGACGGGAAGATGTTCGGACGGGGAACCATCGATGACAAGGGGCCGACCATAGCGGCCCTCTGGGCCCTCAAGATCCTCTCTGATGAGGACCATCGGCTATCAAGGAGGATAAGGATCATCTTTGGCACGAACGAGGAGAGCGGATTCAGGGGAATTAAATGGTACGCCGCCAACGAGGAAGCTCCCGTTGCAGGCTTCACTCCCGACATCCACGAAGGCATAGTCCACGCCGAGAAGGGTGGTCTTCACATCGGGATAGATGTGCCCGTCGGGGAACATGAAGGGATCAGTCTGATCTCCTTCCGTGCCGGAGAAGCGGTGAACATCGTCCCGGACCAGTGCGAGGCCGAGTTCGAAGGTGATCCTGCGGCCCTGGAAAAGTGGGCGGGCGTTCTGCGTGGAGCCCTGGATTCCACACCCCTCGGGGGGGAGGTGGTACTCGAAAAGAGGACCCTTTCAGCGAAAGTCTTCGGCAAGGCGGCCCATGCCAGTCTTCCCGAAAAGGGAGAGAACGCCATTGCAGCGCTCTGCAGGCTGATAGATGCCAATCCCCCCTCCCATCGCCCCTGGGAGGCTTTCAAGGTCATCTCCGGGCTTCTCTGTGACCCAAGGTTCGGATCAGATCTGGGGATCTCAATGTCCGATGACGTCTCGGGTCCCCTGACCTGCAACCCCGGTCTTGCCTCTTTCTCGAAGGGTGTCTTATCTGTAGTCCTTGACATAAGGCACCCGGTAACCGTAAAGGGCGACCTTGTAGTGGAGAGGATGAAGGAAAAGCTTGCTCCCCTCGGGCTGACCCCGGTAGAGAGATCGAGGAACACTCCCCTGTTTGTGCCCAAGGATTCGCCTCTTATCAAGGATCTCAGCGAAGCTTTCTTCGAGACAACGGGGAAGCACCCGAAAGTGATGGCCATAGGAGGAGGGACCTATGCGAAGGCCCTCCCCAACGTGGTGGCCTTCGCCCCGTTCCCGTCGGGTCTTCCCGACCTCGCCCACCAGGCAGACGAATACATTGGGATCGAAGATCTTCTCTCTTCGGTCCTTGTCGTCAAGGCCGCCATGCTAAGGCTGGCAAGGTAGGGTACGAACAGGATCAGAGACAGGGAGGGTGCAGACGCCCCTCCCTTTGTTCAGACCTGGCCGTACCTGTTCCTGAAGATCTTTCCGGAGGACAGTTCCTCTTTCGGGATCCCGGGCTTTTGCTCGGCCGGGTAACCCACGGCGATCACGCAGAGCACTTTCAGAGGATCCGGGATCCCAAGCAGCTCTCTCACATGATCCTCGGCGGATTTTCCCGGGGCATGCTCTCTGTTACGCACATGAGCCCAGCATGACCCCAGTCCGAGGTCAGCGGCTGCAAGCTGGATGATAATGGCCGCGATGGACCCGTCCTCAACCCAGGTATCGACGGTCTTTTCGTCCCCAATGATTACTACCCCAAGGGCAGCCCCCGCTATGAAAGCTGAGCTGCTCCCCCTTGTATCGGCCAATTTGACCAGCAGATCCCTGTCATCAACAAAAATGAACTCCCATGACCTCAGGCTCCTGGCAGAGGGGCTCCTCAGAACAGCCTCCTCCAGGACCCTTATCTGTTCGGGGGTAAGAGGTCGGTCCTGGAATTTCCTTATACTTCTTCTTTTCCGCAAAAGGTCCAGCACGAACATCATCTCTCTCTCTCTTAAGGGGTAAATAGCCGTCGGAACGACGAAAAAAGGGGGCGGTATATACCGCCCCCGTCTCTTTCATGGTCGGGCTCTCCGGCATAGAGATGCACTTCCCAGGCAACCACTCCCTAATCCGTCAACAGCCTTTTGCTGCCAATTTGCAACCAGACCTGACTTCCAACTGAACCCGGTCAAACTATCCGCTGCTTTTACTTTCCCTACACCCGCAATTACAGGCCGGAAAGCCCGACTCCGGGGAACACTTCTCCCCGCTATCAGGATGATACACCATTTGTTATTGAAATGCAAGGGGCAAGATCAATATCAAGACGTAAACGGGGGAAAAAGTCTATCTTGAATATTGAAGCGTGAATCGTAAATCCCTTCTCTTCTTACTTCTCATGTCTCACAGGTTTTTGTTCTTTCAGTTCACCGTTAACCATTTACCGTTTACGCCCTTTTGATATCCCATCCTTGTTTTTTCCACCCCTTCGTCTCTTTCATTGTCTTTACGTTCTTTCCATATCTTCGTACTTCTCTGCGGCCCTCTGTGTTCTCTGCGGTGAAAAGGTTTTGCCTTTGACCAGGTTTTCCTGATTCAATTCAAGATTCATTATCGTCGAATTCCCATCCTTGTTTTTTCCACTTCCTCTGATATTGTTTATATGTGAGTAATACCATTCACCGTATTTCCCGGGAGGTCAAGACATGGAAGAGGCCAAACTGCGTCATCTCAAGTCGGTGTCCCTTGCCATCAGACAGGACATTGTCAGGATGGTTTCGGAAGCGGGTTCAGGACATCCGGGCGGATCCTTGTCGATCGCCGATATTGTCACTGTCCTTTTCTTCGATGTTATGAAGCACGACCCTGCCGACCACTGTTGGGACGGACGAGACCGTTTCATACTTTCAAAAGGGCACGCCTGCCCTGCGGTCTACGCCGCATTGGCTGAAAGCGGTTATTTCCCTAAGGAAGAGCTCGCGACCCTCAGAAAAATGGGTTCCAGGCTCCAGGGACACCCCGATATGTGCAAACTGCCAGGGCTGGAAGCCTCGACAGGAAGCCTTGGCCAAGGCCTTTCGATCGCTTCCGGGATGGCTCTCGCCATGAAAATGGACAAAAAGCCAAACAGGGTATTCTGTATCATGGGCGACGGGGAGCTCGATGAAGGTCAGATCTGGGAAGCGGCTATGACCGCCGCACATTACAGGCTGGACAATCTCTGCGGCATCGTCGACAGGAACGGACTGCAGATCGACGGCAACACCGACGACGTAAAGACCCTCGAACCCCTTTCCGACAAGTGGCGGGCCTTCGGATGGAACGTTATCGAGGTGGACGGTCACAATCTTCGCGAACTTTCCGACGCAATGCACCGCTTCCGTCACACACATTTCAGGCCCACCGTCATAATAGCCCATACCATCAAGGGCAAAGGCGTTTCCTTCATGGAGAACCAGGCCGGATGGCACGGAAAGGCCCCTTCACCGGAGCAGGCCAAGGCGGCACTTCATGAGCTTTCACGGGAGGTCATCCGATGAAAGAACAATTTCTTTCTCCGAAGATCTTTTCCCAACCTGAAATGGTCCCCACCCGTTTCGGATACGGTGACGGACTGGTTGAACTGGGGAAGAACAACCCCTCAGTGGTCGTCCTTGGAGCTGATCTCAGCTCTTCTCTCTGCGTAGACCGCTTCAGGAACGCTTATCCCGAACGGTTCATCCAGACCGGGATCGCCGAGCAGGACATGATGGCCCTGGCGGCGGGGCTGGCTCTCTCCGGCAAGGTGCCCTTCGTAAGCACCTACGGGGTATTCTGCACAGGAAGAGCCTGGGACCAGCTGAGGACTACAGTGGCATATGCCAGGCTGAACGTAAAGATCGGGTCCGGACACGGCGGGGTCTCCGTTGGAGCCGACGGCGCAACCCATCAGGCCCTTGAAGACATCTCCATTACCAGGACCATACCGAACGTTACGGTGATAGTGCCAGCGGACTATCATGAGACCTTCAAGGCAACCGTTGCGGCGGCATCTATCTCCGGCCCGGTGGTTATCCGGTTCGGCAGGGAGAAGGTGCCTGTGATAACCACAGACAGGACGCCCTTTACCGTGGGTAAAGCCCAAATTTTCAAAAACGGCACTGACGTCACGATCGCGGCCTGTGGACAGATGGTCTACGAATCGCTTTTGGCGGCTGAAGCACTTGCGAAAGATGGGATATCTGCAAGGGTGATCAACTGCCATACCATTAAACCGATCGATTCAAAAACCCTTATAAGGGCAGCCGAAGAAACGGGAGCTGTTGTGACAGCAGAGGAACACCAGGTAATGGGCGGCTTCGGAAGCGCCGTTGCGGAAGTTCTCAGCCAGAATTGCCCTGTGCCGATAAGGATGATCGGGGTCCAGGACACCTTCGGACAATCCGGTGATCCCGACGACCTGATGGAAGAGTACTGCCTCAGGGCAGGATCCATTGTGAAAGCCGCTGTTGAAGCTGTAGGAATGAAGAAAGGGTGATCTCTCCATGTCAGTTCCCTTCGCTGAAAGAACAAAACGACTAGGAACAGAGACGGCTTTTGCCGTTGGTGCCGAAGCGGCCAGTCTGGCTGCCACAGGGGTGAAGGTTTACCCCTTTCACCTGGGAGATCTTAACATCCCTACCCCAGAACACATCGTGGAGGCAGCCAACCGGGCAATCAGGGAAGGCAAGACGGGCTACTGTCCCACCCCTGGTATTACGCCCCTGAGAGAGGCTATGGCCGAGGAGATCTACAGGACCAGGGGGTTCAAAATCGACGCCGACAACGTGAGCATCCAGACCGGCGGGAAACCGGTGATCGGCAAATTCATCATGACCCTCATGAACCCCGGCGATGAAGTACTCTACCCCAACCCGGGGTTCCCCATCTATGAATCGATGATCAACTTCCACGAAGGTGTAGGAAAACCTTACGGCTTCAGGGAGACTGACAAGGGTTTCTCACTGGATCTGGAAGCGATAGAACGTCAGATCTCCCCTCGGACAAAGCTCATCATCTACAACAACTACCATAACCCGACCAGCGCCGAGTCTGACATGGAAGAGATGGAACACCTGGCCGATATCTGCCTTAAACACAACATTTACGTGCTTAGCGACGAGGCATACTTCGACATTCTCTATGACGGTACCCCCAAGAGTATTACCCGATTCCAGGGGCTTCCCGAGAGGACGGTCATCCTCTACACCTTCTCCAAGAAGTTCGCCATGACGGGTTGGCGCCTTGGAGCGGCGATCGGTCCCAGGGAGGTGATCGAGGCCATCTCCCGTTTCAACGTGAACGACGAATCCTGCACAAATAACTTCGTCCAGTGGGCAGGCGTTGCCGCCTTGAGAGGACCACTGGACGATCACCGTAAAATGATCGATATCCTCAGGGAAAGACGCGACACAGCCTTATCCATCCTTAACAACACGAAAGGTATCCACGTCGCTACCCCCGACAGCACTTTCTACCTCTTCCCGAACGTTACGAAGGCTATGGAGAAGTTGGGAATGGAAGAGGTCGAGGACTTCAGGAAGTTCGTCCTGGAAAAAACTGGCGTCTCGTTCACCACCAGGAACCACTTCGGCACACCCTTGCCGGGCGAGACCCAGAAGTACATTCGACTGGCCTACTCGGGGATCGACACCCCCGAGATCATCGAAGGACTCGGGAAGATGAAGGAACTGCTGGGGTAGGAGCGAAACGCGTAAACGGTCAACGCGAAGTCCCGCGGTCTCTGTGGAGGTAAACAGTGAACAGAAGGCCGAAGAGCAAGGCGGCATACCCTCGAGGCAAGCTGAAGGACTTGGTCCCGACAAGGTCCCGAGACGAATTAACGAGGGAGGAGTTTTAACGAGGGGCCTCCGGCCTTCGGCCTACGGGGCGCAACCCAGGCTGAAGGCAACAGGAAGGGCAGGATCAAGGGCGCAACTCTTAACTCGTGACTTATGACTGGGAAAACAGGAGCAGGATCTTGTCATTGCGAACCCGCAAAGAAGCGGGGTGA